>JAEEGK010005502.1_pt1 | contig 30645 bp, 24 predicted proteins | sample 8958771 | NCBI WGS metagenome assembly JAEEGK01 (sample SAMN16246547, study PRJNA631951) | gut metagenome | biome: gut microbiome; feature: rumen; material: SC-attached | host: Bos | place: Iran: Karaj | collected 2018-10
TCCGGTGTCCATCCTGACCCCGAACCAGTGCAAGTACTACTTCCTCTCCGGCTTCACGGCCAAGCTCGCGGGCACCGAGCGCGGCATCACCGAGCCCACCCCGACCTTCTCCGCCTGCTTCGGTCAGGCCTTCCTGGAGCTCCATCCGACCAAGTACGCCGAGGAGCTCGTCAAGAAGATGAAGAAGTCCGGCGCGAAGGCTTACCTCGTGAACACCGGCTGGAACGGTACCGGCAAGCGTATCTCCATCCGTGACACCCGTGGCATCATCGACGCCATCCTCAACGGCAGCATCGACAAGGCCCCGACCAAGATGATCCCGTACTTCAACTTCGAGGTTCCTACCCAGCTCGAAGGTGTGGATACCGGTATCCTCGATCCGCGCGACACCTATGCCGATCCCGCCGTGTGGGAGGAGAAGGCCAAGGATCTCGCCGGCCGCTTCATCAAGAACTTCCACAAGTACGAGTCCAATCGCGCCGGCAAGGCCCTCGTCAAGGCCGGTCCGAAGCTCTAGTACACGACCCGCATTCCGGATTGGATCCGGAATCCGTAAAAAGGCTGACCCGCCCGGTCGGCCTTTTTTTGTATTAAATTGCTATATTTGTAAGATTGAACCAATTCTGTTGAATATGAAAAGAATCTTTGTTCTGCTGACCGCGTGCTTGCTCGCCGTGGCGGCTTATGCGCAGACCGCCGAAGAGATCATCGCCAAGATGGAGGAGGTGATGGGTCAGGTCGGAGAGGAAAACGGCTTCCGGATGACGATGGACATCAAGATTCCGATCCTGGGCACGATGTCTACGAAAGCGTGGTCCCTGGGGGACAAGATGCGGATGGAAGCGGCTGCTTTGGGGAAGAAATTCATCACCTGGCAAGACGGTGTCACGGAATGGACCTATGATTACGAAGGGAATACCCTCACCATCGAGAATCAGGACACGTCCAAGAAGTCTGAAGAGAAGGAGAATATGGAACTGTTCCAGAACGCCACGGAAGGGTATGATGTCTCCATCGCCAAGGAAAACGCCAGTTCCTGGACCATCAAGTGCAAGAAAAACCGTTTCAATACGAACAAGGACGATCCCAAGAATATGGAGATCGTCGTCGCCAAGGGGACCTATCAGCCGCTGAGCCTGAGCGCCAAGGTGGATATGGTCACCGTCACGATGCGCGACCTCGCGTTCAACGTGACCGAGAAGGACGTGACTTTCAACCAGGCCGATTACGCCGGCGCTACCGTCATCGACAAGAGAAAGTAAGATGGAAAGCAGAGTCTTGAGATCTGCGGCCGTCCTCGTTGCAGGGCTGGCCTTTGCGTGGAATGCTTCCGCGCAGTTTCCGCGCGTCCGGGTGGAACCGTATCTGACCGAAAAGCAAGTTCCTGACGCGGTTGTGTTCCTTCCGCCGCCCCCGGAGGAGGGAACGGCCCAATTCGCCTATGACGAGGCGCAGTACCAATGGGGCAAGACCCAGCGGGAGGGCGCGCGCGCCCTCCAGGCCATCAAGGAGGAAACGACCAACGTGGATTCCATGGCGGCGTTGTTCAGCGACGCCTTCGGCCGAAAACTGTCCCGGGAAACCACCCCGAAGACCCTGCATCTGCTGGACCGGAGCATCCGGACCTTCCGCCTCGCGGCCAGCGCCCCCAAGGCCGCGTATATGCGCCTGCGCCCGTATGTGTTCTACCGGGAAGGAACGCTTCTTCCCCACAGCGAGGAAGGCTCCCGCCGGAGCGGATCCTATCCGTCCGGCCATACCGTCCGCGGCTGGGGCATGGCCCTGGTCCTGGCGGAACTGAATCCCGAACGGCAGGACTCGCTGCTCAAGGCCGGCTACGAATGGGGACAGAGCCGCGTGATCGCGGGCTACCACTGGCAGAGTGATGTCGATGCGTCCAAGCTCCTGGCTTCGGCCACCTATGCTACGCTGCAATCCAACGAGGTGTTCCGGGAGGACATGGCTGCGGCGCGCGAGGAACTCAAGGCGCTCGCGGAGGCCGACGCCGACGCGGGCCAGGCCTGGCTCCGCAACCGGCGTCCCGAGCCGGAAAAGCACCATCTCGTTCCAAACCGCAAGGTCACGAAGGACAGTCCGTACAAGGGCCATAAGAACTATGGCAAGAGCATCGCCGTCTTCGGTGGCTCCCTGTCCGTGAACGACGAGTCCGACGCGGCGAAGCAGCTTTGGGCGAACCTGCTGAACGCCGAGGTGACCACCTACGGTGTGGGCGGGGCTGGCTTCTCCAACAAGCAGGGCTATACCCTCCAGAAGCAGGTGGACGAGGCCGGCGTGTACGACGTCTATGTGCTCTGGGCATCGACCAATGACTACAACAACAGCCGGGAATGCGGCACCTGGCAGGACTATACCGTCTATGACAACTACGACAAGCGGAAACTGACCACCCAGTGCGGTGGCATCAACTACTGCATCAAGACCCTGCTGGAGAAGAATCCGAACGCGGAGATCTATTTCTTCACCTCCCTCCGGTTCTTCGGGGCCGATGCCGGCCATAATCCCTACTCCACGGTACCCAACAAGACCGGCAAGACCTTCGCGGACTACATCGAGGCCCAGAAGGCCTGCTGCGCCTACTATGGCATCCCGGTGTTGGACCAGTTCAACCTGCAGGGAATCAACGAATTCAACGTGGACCTCTACTATGTAGGCGACAAGCTCCACATGAACGAGGACGGTTACCGGCGCATCGGTCCGGTCCAGGCCGCTTTCCTCGCGGATGGCCGGTAAAAAACGGCACTGTAACGAAAAAACCTCCTGGTGCTTGGCCAGGAGGTTTTTCTTATCGGAAGGGATGGATCAGCGTTACTTCTTGCTGAAAGCATAGTTGCCGCTGCTGGAGAAGGAAACATTCATAGATTAGCGGATGAATTCTTTCAGGAGTTTGTGAAGGAGTTCGCTGACGTAGGCATTTTCTTCGGGGTGGGAGGCGAAGGTCGGCGTCTCGTTCACGAAGTGGATGACGCGGTCCGTCTCACCGTCGATGACAGCGCAGTAGAGGACATTGCCGTACGGGGAGCTGACGGAGTAATTCTGGGACGGATTGGTAAGGCCCGTGATGCCGGTCAGGCTCTCGATGGCCTTGTCGATGACTTTGGAAGCCGCCTTTTCAACCTTTTCCCGCTGATAGCCCGCCTTGGTCTGGACATAGCCGTAGGAGTAGATGACGATGCCATAGCGGAGGCCGCTCTTGTCCAGCATTCTCCGGAGGGACTTGGGGACGCGGAGACGGTCTGCCTTGGCCGGATCCACATCCGGGAAGGTCCGCATCCAATTCTTGATGTCCGCGTTCTCGCCGTCGTAGTCGGCGGGAATCATGTCGGAGAAGGGGAAGCGTTCGGAATTGATGATGTTCGAAATCGTCTTCGTTGCGGTGGCAGAGGACTCTTCGTTATAATAGCCTTTCCCGTCGTCGCCATAAAGGACGATGTAAGAATAGGGCTCGATGAAGGCGTATTCCGGGACGGAAGCCAGGTTTACGTTGGAACTCGTGTAACGGGAGGGGCCGCAGGACGCCACGAGAAGGAGGGCGGCGAGGGCGATGAGCAGATGCTTAGCGTTTTTCATGGTTAGTAAAATTTTGCGAATTTAGTCATTTTTTCCGAACTGGAGGTCATTCACTTGTTTTATTTAGCTGTGCTGTCCTTTGGCACAAGGTAGGGTTACCTTTGTCTCCGGAAACCAAAAAAGGAAATGCCATGTTCGAGATTATCGTCACCCTGGGCCTAGCCGCCTTTGCCATCTGGCTCCTGTTGGACAGTGCCGTCGAATATATCCGGGACGGACAGGAAGATACGCTCGCTACCGAGCCGTGACAGTCAGGCCATCGAAAGCGGGCTGGACGTCGGAACGGATGCCGCGCTCGGCGCACAGGCGCCGGAGATCGTCGCAGAAGGCGGCGTGGGAAGGGAACGTGTGACTCAGATGCGTAAGCCACGTATGCCTTGCGCCAATGCGTCCGGCCAGCTCCAGCGCCTGGTCCAGCGAGAAATGCGAGTGGTGGGGATGGTAGCTCACCGTATTCAGCGAGACATGCTCCAGACCCTGTAACTTGGTGAGTTCGCTTTCCGGCAGGGAACTCATGTCCGTGATGTAGGCGATGTTTCCGAACCGGAATCCCAGCACGGGCATCTGGTCGTGATAACCGCGGATGGGAATGATATTCAAGTACTTTATACCGTCGATGGTCCCGCTGTCCGGGCCCGGCAGGGCCGGTAAGGCCGGCACGACGGCATTGTCCGAAGGGACGAGCGAGCCGTCCGGCTTCCGGTAGAAATAACCGATGTCATGGACCCATTCCAGATCGCCGGTGTTCTCCAGGGAGGTGATGCGGAAAGGCTTGTCATCGATGATGTGGACATGCCATTCGGGGGCACCGGGATACTTGTGATCGGCAAAGGCATAGGCATAGTCGTTCCGCAGCGATTTGAGCACCTCCGGCTCGCAATAGATTTCCACGGCTTTCCGGTCGATGTAGTTGAACGACCGCACATCGTCCAGACCGCCCGTATGGTCCTTGTGCTTGTGCGTGAGGAGGATGGCATCCAGGTGGCGGATCTCTTTCGCCAGCATCTGCATCCGGAAGTCCGGCCCCGCGTCGATGAGGATCTGGAACCCTTCGTACTCGACGAACGCGGCCGCCCGGAACCGCTTGTCATGCGGATCGGCGGACCGGCACACCGGACACTGGCACCCGATGATCGGAACCCCCTGGGAAGTTCCTGTTCCCAAAAAAGTGAGCTTTACTTCACCCATTATTGATTCTTGTCTGGGGCAGCGGGTATTTGTCTGAAAACCGTCGCTTCGCGACCCCTCCCACCGCAAGCGGCGGGCCCCTCCCTCTTATGTGGCCGAGGGTGGCCACAGGTTTTCAGACAAACACCCGCTGCCCTAAATAACAATGCTTTCCAAAGTGTTTACTAGCGCCGGGTTGTATGGTTTCTCGACGCGGATGTAGTTGCCGGTGTAACCGAACATCATACCGTCTTTGACGGAGGATTCCCAGAGGACACGCTCGGGGAGGCCCTTGTTGGCGGCGACGAAGGCGGCGTGGAGTTCATCCGAGAGGGCTTCGAGCCGCGCAACGCGCTCCGTTTTCACGCTGTCCTGGACCTGGTCCGGCATCACCGCGGCGCGGGTACCAGGACGCTTGGAGTAGGGAAATACGTGCAGGAAGGCGGGTTTGATCCGGTCCTTCAGGAAATGATAGGTCTCCTGGAACAATTCCTCGGTCTCGCCCGGCAAGCCGACGATGACATCGATTCCGAAAAAGACCTTCGGCTCCCCGGGATGTTCCATCGCCTGACGGATATAGTCGATGCGGGAAGCGAACAGGGCCGTGTCGTACCGGCGGCCGACCTTCTTCAGCAGGGTGTCGCTGCCAGACTGGAGCGGGATGTGGAAATGCCGTTGGAACTTGGTCCCGGAGGCGATCCAGTCCACGATTTCCTCCGTGATGAGATTCGGTTCGATGGATGAAATCCGGTAGCGGTCGATGCCATCGACCGCATTCAGGGCCTTCAGCAGGTCCAAGAAGGATTCACCCGTCGTCCGGCCGAAATCGCCCGTGTTCACACCGGTCAGTACCACTTCGCGGATTCCCTTCGCGGCAATCTGCTCCGCCTGCTTCACGAGCTCGCAGATGGGGATGTTCCGGCTGCGGCCGCGGGCATACGGCACGGTGCAGTACGCGCAGAAGTTGTTGCACCCGTCCTGTACCTTCAGGAATGAACGTGTCCGCTCGCCGGAGGAGTATGCCGGGAGGGTTTCGACAGATGCCCGGTCGGGGCCGGGCATGATGTGCGCCTTCTCGGGTCCGAGATCGTCATTCCCGGCTTGACTATTCCCGTCATTCCCGGCTTGACCGGGAATCTCTTGCAGCATCGCCAGTGTTTCATCCACCAACTGCGGCTTTTCCGTGGCCGTGAATACGCGCGAAACTCCCTCGATGTCATAGAGTTTCTCCTTCTTGAGCTCCGCATAGCAGCCGGTGACGATGACGAGGGCGTCCGGGTTTGCCTTGTGTGCCCGGCGCATGAGGTTGCGGGATTTCTTTTCCGCCGTTTCCGTCACCGCGCAGGTATTGATGACATAGACATCGGCCACGGCGCTCCAGGGGACTACCTCCAGCCCATGGGCGACGAATCCGCGCTCATAGGTGGACGTTTCCGCGTAGTTCAGCTTGCAGCCGAGGGTGGTGAGGGCGACTTTCATGCGAGGAGGAGGAATACGCACGGTCTTTTGCCGATGGTGACGGGATGCTCCTTCCAGCGTGCGGCCGGGAAGGTGCGGATGAAAGCGTCGGGCTGCATGAGGTTCGCCGCGACGGTAATGAGCGTCTTGCCGGAACAGGTGGCCGCGAGGTCCGTGAGGAGGGCGTCGTTCCGGTAGGGGGTCTCGATGAGGATCTGCGTCTGGTGCTCCGCGGCCGACCGCTTCTCCAGCCGGCGGATGGCCGCGCGGCGCTCTTCGGTTTTCGCCGGGATGTAGCCTGCGAAGGCGAAAGATTGGCCGTTAAGCCCCGAGGCCATGAGGGCCAGCATCAGGGACGAGGGACCCACCAGGGGTACGACCTCGATCCCTTCCCGGTGGCACAGGGCCACCAGTTGGGCGCCGGGGTCCGCCACGGCGGGAAGGCCGGCCTCCGAGATGAGGCCCACGTTGCGACCGCCGTCGAACAGGCGGCCAAGGGGCGCGATTTCTGCCGGGGCCGTATGCTCGTTCAGCTCATGGAACTCCAGCGCTTCGATATGGCCTTTGAGGCCTGCACGGGACAGGAAACGCCGGGCCGTCCGGACCTCCTCGACCACGAAACAGTCCAGCGTGGGCAGGAGCTCCAGGACCGGGGCCGGAAGCACTTCGGCCGGGTCATTGTCCCCGAGCGGGGACGGAATCAGATATAGCTTTCCTTTATTCATGCTCAGGGGTTTCGGCCAGGGGATGGGCCTTGCCGATGGAATCGATCTGCAGGAATGTACGCTCCACGGGCTGCAGCGCCTCCTGCGCCTCCCGCTCCCGGCGCGGGGTGAACAGGTCGTGGAAGAACTGCTTGAGGTTGTTGAACTCCCGCTGGTAGGCGAAGCCCACGCCGTTGCGCTGGCTGTTGTCCAGGAAACTGGTGTACTGGTCGGCGGAGTGGGAGAACAGGTTCAGCCGGAAGGTGCCGGGCTGGTTCAGCTTGATGTCGATGTCCAGGTCGCCCGCCACCTCGTCGGTGGTGGTCCCGTACAGCCGCCGGTTGCCGATGGTGCCGTTCACGATCACCCGGTTGTTGAACAGCTGGGTGGAGAGGGCCACGTCGAAGAGGTTCTGTCCGGACGCGTTCTGCTGGTAGTTCAGGCCCAGGTCCAGCGGGATGTTGAGCCGCTCGAAGATGCTGTTCAGCTGCCCGGCCATGATGCCGGTCATGTTGGAGTACAGCATGTTGGAGCCGCCGGTGGTGATGATGCCGGACTCTTCGTTGGGGAGGAAGCTGTTCGCGATGAGCAGGTACAGGAACTGCTTCATCTTCTTGTCCTCGGTGTTCAGGGCGCTGGTCACCAGGCCTTCCGTACCCGGATCCAGCTGCGGGATATCGATGTCGAACTTAATCTGCGGGTTCCGCAACTTGCCGGTGATGTCGATGAGGCAGTCCACCTGCCGGCGGGTGGTTTCGGCCGAGGCCATGCCGGACAGGAGGGTGGAGATCGAAGCCTTGGTCGTGTACATGCCGGTCACATTGAGGTCGGAGTCCATCACGTCGCCGTTGAAGCGGATGCTGCTGCCGTCCCGGATGGTGAATTGGCGCGTGACCACGTCCAGGGCGGAGAACTTGAACTCGCCATCGGTCAGCGTATAGTCGCCGTTGATGGTGAACTGGTCGCTCTTGCCCGTTCGGATCCGGAGGTCGATGAGGCCGTTTCCGAGGCCCTGCAGGGTGTTTTCGCCGATATCGACATAGGCAGTCACGGCCGGTGTCGCCCGGACCCGGACCCGGATGTCCAGGTCGCTTTGTGTCTTCTTCTTGCCGGTACGGGTGGAGAGCAGCATCTGCTCGTACGGATCCTCCTCGACCTCGACGTACGGCTGCTTGAACACCAACAGGTCGCCGGTGGCCTTGGATCCGCCCGAGCGCAGCGGGATGTGCAGGTTTCCGCTCTTGACCGTCCGTGCATCCACGTTGAGGGCCAGCGCGTCGAACGGACCGGTGATGTCCACGCGGCCGGTTCCGTACACGTCCCCAAAGATGGGACCGGTCCGGTCGGTGATGCCCAGCACCTTCATGCGGTCGAACTGGAGATGCGTGTCCATCCGCATGTTCTTGAAGCCACCGAACAGGAGGCCGCCGGTGACGGTGCCTTTCCCTTCGGAACTGTCCGTGATGGTTACATTCTGGAAATGGAGTCCTTCCGTGTCCACGGAAACGGGGCCGGACACGTGGTAGGGGACTTGGGTGAACTCGACGCCCAGGACGCCGTCCACGATCTGCATCCCTTCGCTTCCGATCTGCAGTTTATCCAGGGTGCCGTCCACCTTCACCTGGCCATCCAGGGCGCCCTCGAAACGGTCGAAGATTCCGGCGAGCAGCGGCGCGGCATAGCCCATGTCCAGCCGGTTGAGCGTCGCATCGGCCCGGATCGCCTTGTCCCGGGGCCGCAGATAGCCGTCGATGTCGAAGTTCCGGACGTCGTCCAGGAGGTTCAGCAAACGGAAATCGAACCGTTTCTCAGGCTCGTTCCAGACACTGTTCACCTGCAGCGACCCCATCGGCCGTCCGGCAATGTAAGTAGAGTCGCAGTCGATGCTTGCGAGCAGGGCGAGTGTCGGTTTGGACGGGGAGACGAGGCTGGCTCCACCGGTCGCCAGTCCCTTGATGTCCATCTTTCCCTTCATGAGGAGGGAGTTCAGCAGGGAGATGTCGAACTGGTCCATCCGCACGGAAAGGGTGTCTTTCTTGTCGGGCGACAGGCCGCCGTCGATGACCAGGGACTGCCGGCCGTTGCGGAGGCGGAAACGGTCCACCTTGAGGTCGCCGCGCTGGACCGTGACGTCGTCGGAATCCACGATCCAGCGGGCGCCGTTGTAGTAGATGGAGGACGGAAGCACGGAGGCGATGACAGCCAGGCCGGCGGCGTCGCGGGCGAGGTCGCCCGTGAGCCGGAGGTCGGCTTTGCTGACCTCATCGGTCTGGTTGTCGAAGGTATAGTTGAGGCTGACGCGGTCGTCGTCCACCATGATGTCGATGTGGTTGTCCCGCAGCTCGATGCCGCCCAGGTTGATGGCCGAGCCGGTCACGTCGGCGCGGAGCGCGTTGTTCCGGTTGTCCAGATCCATCCGGAAATCCTTCAGGTACCGGGTGCCGAGGGCGATGCGGCCCGAGGTGACGTTTCCGTCCACGCTGCCGTTTTCACCCACCTTGAGCCACAGGGAGGAATTCTTCTCGATATACAGGCCCGGAACGATGAATCCAAGCAACTCACGGGTATCGAAGAATTTGAAGTTCAATTCGTAAGGTGTTCCGTCCCAGGGCGTGACAGGTTTTTCCAGCAACGACGGCAGTTCCTTCCGGACCACCAGGTCCTTGAGGTCGGAAACCAGGGACACGATCGACTTGTCCCCGACGAAGGTGCCTTCGGCGAAACCGGACTCGAACAGCACCCGGTGGATATCGTCGTTCGCGTGCGCACTGGCCCGGATGTCGCCGATACGGTGGCGGCCGCTCGCGTTCTCCAGCAGGACATCCCGGAGGTTGACCTCGCCCAGCAGGTCGCGGTCACGCGTACGGATGAAGTTCGCATCGGCCTGGAGGGAGACTTTGGACGGTCCCCGCTTGTCGATATGCAGGGCGTTGAGGTCGGCATAGCCGACATTGGCGAAGAACTGGTAGGCGGCGTTGCGCTTGCTGGAGGAGAGGTCGAACTTGCCCTGGACGAGGGCGTTCAGGTTCGGGTCGTCGCACACGATCCGGCCGTCAAAGGCCTGGTCCGAATAGGTGCCCATGGCCTCGATGCCGGTATAGTCATAGCCCAGCGCGGTCAGCCTGTCCACGCGGAGGGAATCGATGCGGACCTGCATGTTGCGGGGAGCGAGTGTCGCGTTCACCGCGGTCGTCAGGGTGACAGGGCCCAGTTCCTGGATGCCCGCGATCCGGCCGGCGTCCAGTTCCCGGGTCCGGAGGATACCGTCGATCGCAATGTTCCGTTTGCGGTCCAGGACGTTCCGGAGGGTGAGGTCCACGTCGGCCGTCCCGGCATTGGAGGTAAGGTTGCCCTTCACTCCCAGGCGGTTAAGAGGACCTTTCGCCGTAGCATCCAGGCGGAATTCCGTACCCTTGCCGATCTTTCCGAGATTCAGTTTCGTGTCCGGCGCCCACTCCTGGATGAAGGTTCCGAGACCGTCCAGTCCGAAGTTGAAATCCTTGACGCGGTAGTCCAGCTGCGCGGTCTCGATGTCGGGAAGCCCTCTCATCGTCCCATCCACGCGGCCTGTTATCCCGCTGCCGTGTTCCCGGATATCGATTCCCTTGACGGCAAAATCACTGACGGTTCCTTCCAGCTTGCCGGTAAGGTCCGACCGGAACGTGAAACGCTCGAGGTTCGGAGCGAAGTGACGGACGGTCTGCATGGAAAAGACCGTCGGCTGTACGAATTCGCCCTCGAGGCGGACCTGGTTGATGAAATCGTCGTAATCTTCGTCGAGTTTGCCCAGGAGGCGGAAATAGCGGAAATGCAGGTCGGAATCCCCGTCGTCGATGTGCAGGTTGTCCAGCAGGACCTTCCCGTGCCCGACTTTCACCTTGCCGGAGAGGTCACGCACGTTCCAGCCCGTCTTGTCCGTGATCGCGATATGGTCCGCATCGCCGCTGATGACCCCGTCCTTGACCAGCAGGTCCGAGGCGTGGATGTCAGCCTTGATTTCCAGGTCATTCCAATCGATGACGTTGTCGGGAAGGGGAGTGCCGCCCCGCTCATCGTGGCGGGCGGCGGCGACGTGGTTGAACATCCGGAAGGTGAAGTTCTCGACATCCACCTGGCGGGCTTCCAGCAGGTCGCCGAAGTCCTTGTCGGGCTTGTCCGGATCTTTGGAAAGGCGGAAGATGCGGGAAATATTGTCCAGGACGGCCTTTTCCCCCCGCCCGGGTTCCAGGACCAGGTTCAGTTCCCCGTCCTCCAGCTTGAGGCGGCTCACGGAGATCCGCTCCTTGTGGAGGAGCCCTTTCAGGGAGAAGCGGGCGGACAGGCTGCCGATGCGGGCCAATGTGTCCTGCCGGGGGAACTCGCCGCCGGTGTAGGGGTTCCGGTCCGTGAGGACGACGTCCTCAAGCGTGACGGCGTCGAACGGACGGACGGCGATATGGCCGATATGGATGTCGCCGTCGATATTGTCGGATAGTTTGGCGACGGCCTTCCGGGCGAGGGCGGTCTGCACCGCCGGGGACTGGACGGCCACGACAAGCGCCAGCAGCAAAATCAGCAATGCCGCCAGGATCCAAGCCGTTATGCGAAGGGCCTTCTTCACAATCTACAAAGATAAGAAAATCCTTGGGATTTTCCCATGTAGATACGGCTCGCTTTTTCGCGTCGTTCCCGGCGTGACTGGGAATCTCAAATGAACGTGGGTTCGTGTCCCGTCTCGGGGATGAATCTCCCCAGCAGATCCGCCGTTTTCAGGCGCATGTAGCAGGTGGTTGTGCCGTCGGGGAAGCCGATGGATTCCGGCGCGACGGCCGCCTTGTCGAGGATAAGCCGCACCCGGTTCTCCGGGTCGGCGACGAGGCTCAGGGGCGTGGTGGCGCCGACCTCCGTGCCCAGGAATTCCTGCAGTTTCGCGGCAGGGGCAAAGGACACGCGGGAAATCTGCAGCGCGGCGCCGAAGTCCTTGGTGCTGAATGGTTTGTCGCCCGGCATGACGTACAGGTAGAATAGGGTTTGCTGCCGGTTGCAAAGAAGGAGGGTCTTCACGGTGGGTGCGCCCAGCGCCTGGTCGATGGCGATGCAGTCTTCCATCGTCACGGCCGGGTCATTGTCGATGCGTACGAAGGGAATCTCCAGCCGCTCCAGCGCGGCATAGACCTTCCGCTGGGTCTCATTGACAAACTCCTCCGGAGCCGTCGTCTTGATCTCGCTGGTGTGGATCATATCTTCTCCGCGCAGTTGATGCCGTCCAGGGCGGAGGAGACGATGCCGCCGGCATAACCGGCGCCTTCTCCGCAGGGGTACAGGCCGGGAACATCCACGTGTTCGAGTGTTTCGGGGTCACGAGGCAGACGGACCGGCGAGGAGGTGCGGGATTCCACACCCAAAAGAAGGGCGTCGTTCGTGTAATAGCCGTGCATCTGGCGGTCCACCTGCGGGAAGGCGCGGCGGAGCCGCAGCGACACGTGCTCCGGCAGGAGCTCGTGCAGCGGCGAAGACCACGCGCCCGGGTGGTACGACGTCTTGGGCAGGTCCTTCGAGACAATGCCGCGGCAGAAGTCTTTCATCCGCTGGGCAGGCGCCGCGAGCGGATGCTTCCCGCCGTGCGTGGACACGTACTCGTACATCTTTTTCTCGATGTCGTGCTGGTAGTCCATCAAGGCGAAAGGACCTTGATACTCAGAAGGTTGGTCGCCTGGTTCAATCTGGACAACCACCCCCGCATTGGCCCATTTGGAGTTGCGGGCGGCGTTGGACATGCCGTTCAGGACCACGGTTCCTTCCTCCGTGGAGGAGGGGACCAGGATGCCGCCGGGGCACATGCAGAACGAGAAGACACCGCGGCCTTCCACCTGCTGGACGAAGGAATACTCGGCCGTGGGCATGAAAGGCTGGTATTTGCCGTGATAGCGGATCTGGTTGATGAGCCACTGCGGGTGCTCGACGCGGACGCCCAGGGCGAAACCCTTGGCCTCTAGCGCCCAACCCCGGCGCTCGAAGATTTCATAGATGTCGCGGGCGGAATGGCCCGATGCGAGGATGACTTTCGCCGCCTTGTACACAGTTTCCCCGGCCTGGACCTCGAAGCCGCCGGCGACCGGGACGATATCCGTCACGCGGCTGTCGAAATGGTATTCGCCCCCGTGTTCCTCGATGCACAGGCGGATATTCTCCACGATGGCGGGCAGTTTGTCCGTCCCCAGGTGCGGGTGTGCGTCGATGAGGATGGACGGATCGGCCCCGAAGCGCACGAACTGGTGCAGGACCTCGCGGATGTCCCCGCGCTTGGAGGAGCGGGTGAAGAGTTTTCCGTCGGAAAAAGCCCCGGCACCGCCTTCGCCGTAGCAGTAGTTGGAGTCCGGGTCGATGACCCCCTCGACCGAAAGCTTGGCCATGTCGGCCTTGCGGCGGTGGACGTCCTTGCCGCGTTCCAGGATGACGGGCTTCAGCCCCCGGGTCAGGAGCTTCAGGGCGGCAAACAGGCCGGCCGGGCCGGCACCGATGACGATGACCGGTTCGGCGGCATGGACATCCTGATAATCAGGTAGTTTGTAGGGCTCGTAGGCTTCCCCTTCCCGGTATGCCTGCACGCGGTAACGGTACAGGATATCCTGCCGGGCATCGACGGAACGGCGGACGATGACGGCGGCGCCCACCTTTTCAGGCTTGACGCCCAAGGCCTTGGCGGCCGCGGCCTTCAACTCCGTTTCCGTCAGTTCCTTGCCAATCTTGACAGCAATCTCGAACTCTTTCATTCTACCAACTAATTTCTGTTTTTCGGGAGAGGGTGACATCCGTAAACCGTCGCTTCGCGACCCCTCCCAAACAAGTTTGGGCCCCTCCCTCTTATGTGGCCGAGGGTGGCCACAGGTTTCCGGACGTCACCTTCTCCCTAGTAGTCCGCCATCCTGGAGACGGGGGCGACGTCCAGGGGAGTGCGCTCGCCGGCCTTATAGCGGAACCAGCCGGCGACGGCGATCATCGCAGCATTGTCGGTCGTGAACTTGAACTCGGGGAGGAAGGTTTTCCAACCGCGTTTCTTGCCTTCGGCGACGATCCGCTCGCGGAGGCCGCTGTTTGCGGAGACGCCGCCGCCGATGGTGACCTGTCGGATCCTTGTCTCCTTCGCTGCCCGGATGAGCTTGCCCATCAGGATGTCGATGAGGGTTTTCTGGAAACTGGCGCAGAGGTCCTCCTTGTTCTTTTCCAGGAATTCCGGATCCTTCGCCATTTCGTCCCGGACGAAGTACAGGAGCGAAGTCTTGATGCCGCTGAAACTGTAATCCAGGCCCGGAATGTTGGGCTTTGCGAAATGGAAGCGGTTCGGATCGCCGAGTTTGGCAAGGCGGTCGATGACCGGGCCGCCGGGATAACCCAGGCCCAGCATCTTGGAGCACTTGTCGAAGGCTTCGCCTACCGCGTCGTCGATGGTCTGGCCCAGGATCTCGAATTCGAGCGGACTGTTCACTTTGACGATCTGCGAGTTGCCGCCGGAGACCAGCAGGCACAGATAGGGGAAGGAGGGCTCATCCACAGGCTTGTCCGGCTGGCGGACGAAATTCGCCAGGATGTGGCCCTGCAGATGGTTCACCATCACCATCGGGATGTCCAGCGACAGGGACAGCGCCTTGGCGAAGGACGTGCCCACCAGCAGGGATCCCAGCAGGCCCGGGCCGCGTGTAAATGCGATGGCCGTGAGATCCTCCGGCTTGACGCCGGCCTTCCGCAGCGCCTCGGAGACGACCGGGACGATGTTCTGTTCATGGGCGCGGGACGCCAGTTCCGGCACCACCCCGCCGAAGTCCTTGTGGACCTGCTGCGAGGCGATGACGTTGGACAGCAGGACGCCGTCGCGGAGGACGGCCGCCGAGGTGTCGTCGCAGGAAGATTCGATGCCGAGGATGATGTCCGCCATGGGATACAAAGATAGGCAATTATTCCGAGAGATACCGCAGGTATTCCTGCAGTTCTTCCTCCGAGCGGATATGGGCCATGAACATCCGGTCGCCGAGGTCCGGGGCGATGGCGGCGGGAATGCGGCCGGTCATGGCCATCCGGACGCCGTAGCAGGCCATGACGGCGTTGTCGTCATGGGCATAGGTGTGGGCGTCACGGCGTCCATAGTAGACGCACCAGTGGTCGTCGCCGCTCTCCGCGAGGAGGCGCTTGTCAGAGACGACCATATCGGCCCAGATCGTATAGACATCCGTCGAATGGGCGAAGTTCATCATGTCCGGGGTGTAACCGCCGGCGGGACGCATGTTGGTCTCCAGTCCCACGAAGTCGCCCACCTCGCCGAGCCCCTTGCGGGCCTTCGTCAGGCGGAAGAACTCGAAGTGCACGAAACGGCTCTTCACACCGAACGCCTTGAGGGTGGCGCGGCCCCTTTCCTTCAGCTGCGCAGGCACTTCCGGCAGGACCCAGTAAGGCATGTCCAGATTGCCCAGGACGATATCCATGACCGACGGCGGGAAAAGGGCGCTGGATTCGAACAGGGGTTTTCCATGGCTGTCCACAATGGCGTCGTAGGAGTAGATGTCGCCGGTGACGAACTCTTCCATCACGTAGGGGACGGCGGGTTTCGTGGCGAAGAAGGCGTCCAGTTCAGCCGTGTCGTTCACCTTGTAGGTGGCCTCGGCGCCGACGCCGATTTCCGGCTTCACGATCACCGGGTAGCCCACTTCCTCCAGGAAGGCCTTGGCGGCCTCGGGGGTGGAAACCTTGTGCTGACGGGCCGTGGGAACATGTCCCTTCGCGTAATAGATTTTCTGGGCAGCCTTGCTCTTGAACTTGGCGATGTCCTTCATCTGGACGCCGGTCGTGATGTTGAAGTCCGTCCGGAGGCGGGCATCCTGCTCCAGCCAGAACTCGTTGTTGGATTCCAGCCAGTCGATCTTGCCGTATTTGTAAGAATAGTATGCGACGGCGCGGAACAGCTGGGCGTAATCGGCCAGGGAGTCCACGCGGTAGTATTCGTTCAGGTTCGCTTTCAGTTCGGGGGAGAGTCCCTCGTAGGGCGCGTCGCCGATGCCCAGCACCGTGACGCCCCGGCGGCGGAGCCGTTCGCAGAAGTTCCAGTAGGTCTGCGGGAAATTGGGGGAGATGAATATAAAGTTCATAGTTCGTTTTCCATTTCGTAGCTTTCGGGGTGCAAAGGTACGAAAAAAACGGGAATGGTGGTCATTGGCACGGATGTTGGATTGGGTACGATGCTCCCGGCATCGGGAAATGACTTTAAACACTTACACGCAGAAATGGAAAAACTCAACCATCCCGCCATCCTGGTGGTCGACATGCTCAACGACTTCGTGACCGGTTCCATCGGCTGCCCCCGCGCCGTGGAAATCCTCCCTGCCACCGCCCGTCTGCTGGCGGCGGCCCGCGAAAAGGGTGTTCCCGTGATTTATTGCAACGACTGCCACCTTCCCGGCATCGACCGTGAACTGCAGATCTGGGGCGATCACGCCATCAAGGGCACGCCCGGCGCCGAGGTGGTTCCCGAACTGACCCCGCAGGCTTGTGACTATGTGGTCCCGAAACGCCGCTACAGTGGCTTCTTCCAGACGGACCTGGACATCCTCCTCAAGGAACTGGGTGTCAAGACCGTCGTCATCACCGGCCTTCACACGCATATGTGCTGCCGCCACACCTCGGCCGATGCCTACTGCCTCGGCTACGACGTGGTCGTCGCCAAGGAAGCGACCAACTCCTTCACGGAAGAAGACTATCTCGGCGGCCTGGCCTACCTCAAGACCTGCTACGGCGCCGACGCCTATACGAACGACGAACTCATCGCCGCCTTCTAGGAACTGGATTGATTCATGATTCGGGAGCACCTGACCGGGCGCTCCCGTTTTTTATGCGATCACCCCGCTGCCGAGCATTTCATCGCCGTCGTACCAGACGGCGAACTGGCCGGGGGAGATGCCCCGCTGGGGCGTGTCGAAGAGGAGGAAGAGCCCGTTCCCGCGCCGGAGGAGCGTCGCGCCCTGGAGGGGCTGGCGGTAGCGGATGCGGACGCGGTAGCGGCGCATCGCGCCGACGGCCATCTCCAGGTCCGGGCGGATCCAGTGGATCTCGGACGGGTCGATGCGGAGGCAGAAACGGCTGAGTCCCTTGTGGTCGTGGCCTTCACCGACATAGACGGTGTTGGTTTCCGTGTCCGTGTCGATGACGAAGACCGGCTCCGCATGGCCGCCTACGCCGAGGCCCTTGCGCTGGCCGATGGTATAGAACTGCGCCCCTTCGTGCGCCCCGACGATGGCACCGTAAGGATTGGCCTTCAAGCGGGTTTTCTTGATGTGCTTCTTGCCGCTGCGGTAGGTCTCATACTCGAAGCGGATGTCGTAATGGAGCGGGGTAGCCAGGCGGACGAGGTCCTCGTCGGAAAGTGCGGCGACTTTTTCGGCATCAAAGGGGCTTTCGCCCAGCGGCTTGCCGTCCGTGGTCAGGATCTTTTCCTCCGGGGCGTAACGGACGGTGCGCTCCAGCGCGACGCCGTCGCGGAGGAGCCCGTCCAGGACGTTTTGCTGCCACTGATACAGGGGATCGTCGGCATACCAGGCGTCATAGACTTCGATGATGTCGCCTTCCACGGAACGGAGTTTCTGCTTCAGGAAGGTCGGGAGGTCCACCTTGCCCACGAAGCAGATACCCTGGGAGTCTTTCTTTTCGGCCGAGGGAAGATCGGCCTCCTTGGCGAGACGCCGCACTTCCGGCTTGACGATGTCCCCGATGGGAAACAGGGCCTTCCGGAGCTGGTCCTGGGTCAATTGGCACAGGAAGTAGGTCTGGTCCTTGTTGGGGTCGGTCCCTTCCAGGATGCGGCAGGTGCCGTCCGGGAGGACTTCCTTCCGGCAGTAGTGCCCGGTGGCCACGTAGTCGGCGCCGTATTTCTCCGCGATGCGGAGGAAGGCGTCGAACTTGATTTCCCGGTTGCACAGGACGTCCGGATTCGGGGTGCGACCCTTCGCGTACTCGTCGAACATGTAGTCCACCACCCGCTGGCGGTACTCCTTGGACAGGTCCACGAAATAGAACGGGATGCCGATCTTGCGGGCGACGAGTTCGGCCACGAACCGGTCCTCCTCCCATTCGCAGTCCCCGTGGAGGGTGGCATCGGCCTCGTGCCAGTTCTGCATGAACATGGCGAAGACGTCGTAGCCCTGCTCTTTCAGGAGGAGGGCGGCGACGGAGGAGTCCACGCCGCCGGACAGGCCGACGCAAACTTTGATTTTGCCGTTATCGGGGACGGAGGCTGCCATTTCGTGCGATTTTCACGTGCAAAAGTAATGATTTTCAAAAATATTTCCTATTTTTGAGAACCATGACCGACAGACGCATCACCATCGATTACACCGAGTATTCCACCCCTGAGGAGATGGAACCTCAGGACCGGGAACTGGTGGCTGCCGCCCTCCGGGCGCGGAAGGGCTCCTATTCCCCCTATTCCAAGTTCCGCGTAGGCGCCGCCCTCCGCCTGGTGGACGGGACCGTCGTCCTGGGCGCCAACCAGGAGAATGTCGCCTATCCCTCCGGCCTCTGCGCGGAGCGCACCGCCATGTTCGCCGCCAGCGCGAACCATCCCGGCGTGGCTTTCGACACCCTGGCCATCGTCGGGGCGAACGGGGATGAAGTCTGCGAGATGCCGGCCGCTCCCTGCGGAGCCTGCCGCCAGGTGATGGCCGAGTACCAGCGCCTGTATGGCCATCCGCTGAAAGTCATCCTCATCGGCACGCACGCCCTCTACAAGTTCGAAAAGGTGGATGACTTGCTGCCCCTGATCTTCGACAGTTTGAAAGTGGAATAATTTGGTAGTCGCGGAAAAATGACTACCTTTGCAACGGGAAAGTCTTACACGACCAGCTCCCTCTGAACTCCCCCAGGGCAGGAATGCAGCAAGGGTAGGAGGTCGTAGCGGTGCGATGTAATCAGCTTTCCCTTTTTTCGTATCCAACCATGATCGCCGTCTATACCATCACTTCGGGCCTCCACGACGAGGCGTCCGTCTCCAAACTCTCTGACGAGTTCCTGAAACAAGTATTCCCGGAAGGGGATTTCGTCTTCCGCGGCGCCGATTTCTCCGATTTCGGCACGCATACGCTGGATCTCATCTACGTCCGCACGGGCGGAGCGGAGGGCATCTTCAAGGCCCTCCTGCCGGAAATGCTGGCCCGCGGCACCGAGCGGTACTATCTCTTGACTTCCGGCAAGAGCAACTCCCTGGCTGCATCGTTGGAAATCCTTTCCTACCTGCGTCAGCAAGGGCTCAAGGGGGAGGTCCTGCATGGCTCCGACGCGTATGTTGCGCGGCGGAGCCAGGTGCTGGCCACGGTCCAGGAAGCCCGTACCCGCCTCAAGGATATGCGCATCGGTGTGATCGGCCAGCCTTCCGACTGGCTCATCGCCAGCCAGGCGGACCCGATCGCCCTGCTGGACAAGCTCGGCGTCCGGATGGAGGAAGTGCCCATGGAAGAGCTCCTCGTGGAAATCGGCAGGGCCGACGGCGCTCCCGCTCCGGCCGACGAGGAAATGGCTCCGGAGGTCCGGAAAGCCTATCCGGGCGCCGTCCGGATTTACAGGGCCTTGAAGGTCCTGGTGGAGCGGCACCGGCTGGACGCCTTCACCCTCCGCTGCTTCGACCTCCTCACCACCGTGGGCAATACCGGCTGCCTGGCCCTGTCCTGCTTCAACTCGGAGGATGTCCCCGCCAGCTGCGAAGGCGACGTCCCGGCGCTCCTGTCGATGATGATTTCCCACGCCCTCACCGGTGTTTCCGGCTTCCAGGCGAATCCGGCGCAGATCGACGTGGAAACCGGCCGCATTCTCTTCGCGCATTGCACCATCCCGTTCAACATGGTGGAGAACTGGCAGTTCGACACGCATTTCGAATCCGGAATCGGCGTGGGGATCCACGGAATCTTCCCGGAGGGCCCGGTGACCGTTTTCAAGGTCTCCGGCGACCTCCAGCGCCATTTCGTTGCGGAAGGGGAACTTATCGGGAACCAGTACGAACCGAATCTCTGCCGTACCCAGGTTATCCTCCAGCTGCGTCCCGAGGACGCCCGCTACTTCCTGACGGATCCCATCGGCAACCACCACATCATCGTGCCGGGCTGCTGCAAGGAGCTGTTCGAGGAACTGCTATAAAAAGGGAAACATCCGCTTGAAATAGGGTCGGAAAGGATCCTCGATGACGACACTCGCGCGGGCGACGGGGCAGATGGCAAAGTAGCCCAGGACGTGCTCGCCGCGGATGTTGGTGGGCACGTTCGCCGGCTGGGGAGAAAAGAGCGGGATGGAAACACCGTTCATCGTCAGGGACAGGAGGAATTCATAATAACCCTTGTCCAGGGTCCAGATTTCCAGGGTGATGACGTCACCGGTCTCGAGGTACTTGAAACACTCGCCATACTGCTTCCGCAGGATCTCGGACTGCATGAGCGCCGTGATCGGGAAACCCTTCACATCGTTGTGGTTGAAGAATTTGTCATCGGAGACCGTCACCATCTGGAAGGGCTGGTACAGGCCGTTCACGGCGTGCGTGAGCAGATAGTTGCTGTCGATCTCCTTCTCGTATCCCCACACGCCTATGGTCCAAAGGCTGTCTGAATCCATCGTCTTCCCGCCGGCGAAGGCGTAGTCGATGGCGTCCATCCGGAAACCGGCCTCGGGCATTTCCGCCTCTGCCTCAAACGCATCGCCGTCCGGGAGCCGGATGCGGAGCTTGTATTCCACGCTGGGTTCACAGGCGTATCCCTCCGGCGCTTCATACACGCCGGGCTCTTTCTCGTTGAATACGACGTCATTGACCTGCACGGATGCGCCGCGCACCATCGGCTGGGACTCGGTATGGAAATAGGAGATGGTGCGGGACAGGATGACCTGCTGCGGGTCTTCGGGGCGGTCGGTGAGGGTGGCCTCGACCGCCAGGTAATCGTGGTAATCCGACCGCGACTGGAGGTCGACCTTCTCCGTGCAGGCGCACAGGATCGCAAGGAGGGGGAGCAGGTACTTTCTCATGGCGGTCAGAACTTGATGTTGCAGGAAACGGAAGGGATGATGGTGAAGAGATAGATCTTCGCCGACTGCGCTTCCTCATCCTTCTTGCTGTAAGTGAAAGCGATGGACCAGGCGTTGTGCCGCGAATAGGCATTGTACAGCGACAGGTTCCATTCCGCGGACCAGCGCTTTTCCGCCATCCGCCGCTTGGTGCGGTAGGTCAGGGACAGGTCCATGCGGTGATAGTCCGGCAGCCGGTCCTCGTTGCGGCTGGAATAGACCGGGACCCAGCGGTCCTTGTAGTTGAACCGGCCCACGGGGAAGGTGGAGGGCGCGCCGCTGTAGAAGACCCATTCGGTGGAGGCGGACCACTGCTTGGAGAAGTCGTAGGTGAGGACGAAATTCACGGCGTGCTCGTGGTTCAGGGGAGACGGATAGGGCTCCCCGCCGTTCAGTTCCGGAATGTCGTACCAGGCCCGGGACCAGGTGTAGGCCAACCAGCCGTTCCAGCGGGCGAAATCGTATTTGAGCATGAGCTCGGTGCCATAGGACCGCGATTTCCCGAAGCGGAGGAGACCTTCCCGGTCGGGATCCGCCAGGACGAGACCGGGGTTGTCCATGAAGTCCAGGGTGTTCCGGTTGTCCTTGTAGAAACCCTCCAGCGAGATTTGCAGCGCCTCACCGGACAGGAGGGCGTTCACGCCCAGTGAATACTGGTCCGAACGCTGCGGTTTGACGTTGGGAGAAGCGGTGAACCAGGCGTCCACAGGGCTGCCGGTGATACTGATGCGCGACTGCTGGAGATACTGGAAGGACCGCACCCAGGCGGCCTTGACGGAGTAATTGTCCGAAAGGGAGAGGGAGGCTGAAACCCGCGGTTCGAGGCCGGAATAAGTGGCGATAGCCTTGCCTTTCTCCACTTTCTCCGTCCGGATCAGCTTGTGGGTTTCCGGGTCGAAATACTTCTGCTCGGTGGGGCCGAGGGCGGTGAAAGTGGCATAGCGGAGTCCATACCGCAGGGTGACCGGTCCAATCTTCTGCTCGTTCTGCAGGTACGCGGAAGGCTGGAAGGCGAAGTTTTCGGGGATGGTCACTTCCTTGACCATGGACGCGTCGTTCCGCGGCTTCGTGTTGCCGGGGACGACCCCATACCAGGCGGCCTGAAGGCCGGCCTTGAGGGTGTTGTTCCCGTTCACATACCAGGTCCATGCGGCCTTGACGCCGCTCTCGCGGATTTCCTGCCGGGTGTCGAAGTCGGCACTGTCCATTTCCGTGCCGATGTCATTGCGGTACAGGGAGTTGTACAGGACGATGTCGGAGGTGAACTTGGGTGAGAACTGGTGGTTCCACCGCAGGGACTGCGTGCGGTTCTTGAAACCGAAGACCATCTCCGCGAGGTTGAATTCCTGCATGCTGAAGCCGAACCCGTCCTTGCCGTCGAAGGCGCTCAGGTAGATCCGGTCCTTTTCGCCGGCGATCCAGCTGAGTTTCGCGTTCACGTCGTAGAAATACATCTGTGTCCGGTCCGGAATCCGGTCACCGAGCAAAGGGAAGAACAGGTCCAGGTAGGTCCTCCGGCCGGCCAGCATGAAGGAAAGCTTGCCTGGAACGATGGGCCCTTCCAGGAACAGCTTGGACGTGATCAGGCCGAAGGATGCGTTCCCGCCGAAAGTGCGGTTGTTCCCGTCCTTGGTGGAAATGTCCAGCACCGAGGATATGCGGCCGCCGTAGGAGGCGGGGAAATCGCCCTTGTACAGGTCCGCACCGCGGATGGCGTCGCCGTTGAACATGGACAGGAACCCCAGGAAATGGCCGCAGTTGTAGACCGGGGCACCGTCGATGAGGATCAGGTTCTGGTCGATGCCGCCGCCCCGGACGCTGAAGCCGGTGGAGCCCTCGCTCGGAGTCTGCACGCCCGGCATCATCTGGATGACGCGGATGATGTCGTTCTCGCCCATGAGGGTAGGCATTTTCTTCACCAGGGCAGCATCGACCCGTTCCAGGCCCATCTGGGGCAGTTTGATTTCCTCCCGTTTGGACCGCGAGAAGATGGTGGCGGCCTCCAGCTCGCTCCGGTCGACCTGCAGTTGGAAATCTTTTTGCGTCGCTTTCGTCAGTTCCAGCGGGGCTTCTTCCGTCTCATACCCGAAGTAGGAACAATAGACGGTATGCTTTCCCACGGGGACATGCAGCGAATAAAAGCCGACGGCATCCGCGGCTACGCCCGTCTTCCGGTCTTCCAGGAAGACGACCGCCTGCGGGAGCGGTTCCCCGCTCTCCGCGTCGCGGACATAGCCGGACAGGACGACCGTCCGAGGCTGGGCCAGTCCCGCGAAGGACAGGAGTGCCAGGAGGGCCGATCCGAGGATGCGTCGGAGAGAAATCATTTGTCTTGCAGGGCCTTGGCGGCGGACTGGCCGGCCAGGTAGCCGGTGGAGAAGGCGAGCTGGAGGTTGTAGCCGCCGGTGTCGGCATCCATGTCCAGCACTTCACCGCAGAAGTACAGGCCGGGCTGCTTCTTGGATTCCAGTGTCTTCGCGACGACCTCGCCGGTGGCGATGCCGCCCGCGGTGATGACGCTGCGCTCGAATCCCACGAAGCCGGCGATGTCCATCCGCCAGTCCTTCATCCGGGCGGCGAGCGTGTCCACGCTTACCTTGGAATTGGTTTTCAGGAAGGCGAGCGTGAGGTTCCACGGCATCAGCTTGCCCAGCATGATGCGGAACAGGCGCTGGAAGCTCTGGCCTTCGGAACGCTCATCATGGATGACTTCTTCCCATTTCTGGTGGATGTCCTCGTCCAGTTTCTCCAGTTCCACGGCGGGTTTGAGGTCGATGGAGACGCTTACTTTCTGACCGTTGTTGAGGGCGTTCACCGCCTTCCGGCTCACCATGAAACCGAGCGGACCTTCCAGGCCGCCATCGGTGAACTCGATGTCGCCGAACTCGCTCTGGGCTTCTTCGCCGTTGATGAAAAGGGTCAGCTGGACGTTCTCCAGGTTGTTTCCGTTAAAGAGTTCACCCACCTCGGACAGGGGTTTGATGCGCTCGATGTGTTTCTCGAACTTGGGATACCATTCCGGCAGGGGCGTAATCTTGCGCTCCTTCGTCTTCCCATAGACGGTACGTCCGCGGAAGGCCTGCTTGATTTCGCCCGCGAGGGCGCTCTGCTCCGTCTTGTAGCCCTCGGGAACAAGGGCGGTCAGGGACGGGTAGCAGGGCTCCACGGCGTGGCCGAGTTCCTCGGCCCACATATAGCCGTCGCCCGTGGAACCGGTGCCCGGGTAGGAAAGGCCGCCGGTCGCGATGATGAGTTTGGCGCAGGTATATTCCTCGGTCTCGATCTTGGTTTCAATCTTGAACTGGGGCTTCTTGCGCGGGTCGTCGCTCGGGATGCGGTGCTCCTTGGTGATGGTTTTCACGGTATCCAGGCTCCAGCCGCGGGCCGTCTTGTCCACGGTCTTGACTTCGCAGCCCGTAACCACCTTCACCCCCGCGAGCGTGCAGGCCCTGAGAAGGGTATCGACCACGTCGCCCGCCATGTGGGACTCCGGGAAGGCGCGGTCACCGCGCTCCACGACGCTCCGAAGGCCGTTGGCCTTGAACAGCTCGATGAGTTTCTCCGGGGTCAGATTGTGCCACGCGGGGCTGACGAAATTGGTATCGGTGCGGACATGGTCCGAGAAGTCGCCCCATTCCTTGACGTTGGTGAAATTGCAGCGGCCCTTGCCGGTGATCATCACCTTCCGGCCTGCCTTGGGCATCTTCTCCAGCACGGTCACGGTTCCGCCGTTCTCCGATTGGGCCAACACTTCCGCGGCGCCGAGGGCCGCCACCAGGCCGGAGGCTCCTCCTCCGATCACAATGATATCCGATTTCATAGAAGTCCTTGAAAATTTCAACAAAAATAAGACAAATTGCTATCATCCGCAATCTCTCCATGAAAAAAGCAGGCCTTGAAGCCTGCTTTTTCCGAGCCACTCACCAGGCTCGAACTGGCGACCTGCGCGTTACGAATGCGCTGCTCTACCGACTGAGCTAAAGTGGCTTGACCGATTACGCGGAATCGGGACTGCAAATATAGGAATTATTTTTGGAATCCAAACAATTTTTCAGCATTCCCCGCCGACCGCAGCCCGGATCCGGTCCATGCGGCGCCAGGCCTTCCGGGAGGGGAAAGGATAGAGGATGCACCGGCACCGGTTGCCTTCCTGGAAACTGACGGCGAACCGGCCTTCCTCCGACATGGGCTCCACGACGGCGCGGACGACGCTGTAGAAGAAAGCGTCGGAGAAATCGGCCAGGAACGCGCCGGGGGAATACTCTTCCCATTCCGCCCCCTTCAGCGCCTGCAGCACCTTTGCGACGGCATCTTCCTGGCTGGCCGCCCGGAAGAGCACCGTCCCGCTGTCCATCAGTTTGACTTTGTCCATGTGGATCATACCGCTCGTTTTTGCAAAAGTACGCAGTTTTCCGTAATTTTGAAACGGCTATGAAGTACCGTATCCTCTTTCCGCTGCTTATCCTTCTCTCTTCCTGCGTCACGCACACGCGTCCGGTGGCACCTGGCGGGATGGAGTACGCGCAGTGGTTCGACTTGCAAGGGAACAAAGCCATCGTCACCTCTCCCTACGGTGGCGCGACCGACACGCTGGAAGTCGATGCGCCCGTGCGCAGCATCGTTTGCATGTCTTCGTCCTATATCGGCTTCCTGGATGCGATAGGTTGCGATTCCGTGGCGACGGCCGTGTCGGGACTGGCCTATGTGTCGGACCCGGAGGTGCAGGCCCATGCTGTCGATGTGGGCTATGACGCGGCGCTCGATTACGAGACCATCCTGAAACTCCGGCCGGACCTGGTATTGACCTATGCCGTATCCGCCGCGGAGCCGCCGTATCTGCAGAAATTGCGTGATCTGGGCATCCGGACGGCCGTCATCCACGAGCACCTGGAAAGCCATCCGCTGGCCCGGGCGGAGTACATCAAGTTCTTCGGCCTCCTGACCGGACGTAAGGAACTGGCAGACAGCCTTTTCGCCGATATCAGAGACCGCTATCTTTCGCTGGTGAAGGAGACCGACGTGCCCAAAAGCGTCCTCGTGAACATCCCCTATGCGGACCAGTGGTACATCCCGGGTGGAGACAATTACATGACGCGGCTCATCCAGGATGCCGGCGGCACGGTGCTCGGCGCCGTCCCCGGTCGCTTCGAATCTTCCGTCATCTCTGTGGAAAAGGCCTTCGAACTGGCGCAGGAGGCCGATTGCTGGCTCAATCCCGGCTGGTGCGCCACCAAGGCCCAGCTCCGCAGCGTCCATCCGCTCTTCGCCGATTTCCCCGTTCTCGGGAAGACCGTCTGGAACAACACGAAGCAATCCACGCCGGGCGGCGGCAATGCCTTCTGGGAAACCGGTCCCGCCCATCCGGACCTCATACTGGAAGACCTCCGCGCCATCTTTGACGGCACGGAGGTCCCAGGGTATTACTATTTCCAATTAGAATAGCTTCCCGCCCCACTTGGTCGCGAGGCCGGCAAGTTCGTCGGCGGTGGCGGGACGGTTCAGGGATTCCTTGCGCTCACGCTGGAACTGCTGCTTGAGGCGGGCGAACTGGCGTTTGGTGTCCAGCGTGAAGTCGCCGTTCTCGATCCAGGCGAAATAGGAGGGTTCGTTTTCCCAGACGTCGCGGGCGGTGCGGCCCTTGTGCTTGCCGAAACTGATCGTAGGCTCGCCGTCGTCGTTCAGGTACAGGCGGCCGGCGAAGTCCACGGTACGGGCGCGGGCACCGATCTTAGCCAGCGCGTCTACGTCGTTCTTAAGCGCTTCCTGCTGGAACTCAGTGGGTTCCTTGTAGCGGTCCAGCTGCGCCTTGAGCACTTCGTACGTGGCGATGGTGTCGGCCTCCGCCGTATGGGCGTTCTCGAAGTCCTTGCCGCCGCAGTAGAAGCGGTAGGCGGCCCGGAGGTTCCGGGGCTCCATGTGGTGATAGATGTTCTGGACATCGACCATCTTGCAGTCGTGGAGGTCGATCTTGTCGATGCAGGCGAGCATCGCCTGCGCCTTCTCGCGGGCCTTCGCGTCCCCCAGGCGGGTGTTGCAGTAATCACGCACGCGCTCAATCTCCTCCGCGAGGAGCGGGAGGTCGAACTTCGTGGAGTTGAAGCCGGCGAGGTCGCTGCCGGCAAGCCACTCGGCCACTTCGGGGAGTACCTCGATGAACTTGGGACAGTCCACGAGGTCCTCGTCCTTCACGCCGTTCACTTCCGAGGCGCTCGGATTGATGGGGATGACGCGGTGGTTCTTATAGTCCCAGGGCTTGATCCGCCAGGTCTTCACGCGCGGAGCGCCCCCTTCCGGCATCACCTTTACGAAACTCAGTTCGATGATGCCGTCCGTGGCAATATTAAGGCCGGTGCTCTCGATGTCAAAGAAGAGCAACGGCCTCTCAAGTTTCAGTTCCATAAGCTGTTATGAAATCATGATCGGCATCAGGATGCCGCAGATCTTCTCGCTTTCAGCCTCTTCCTCGGACGGGAGGATGAGGGCGGCACGGCGGGCGTCAGCGAACTTGATGATGACCCCGTTGCAGCCCATGTTGGAGAGGATTTCCGTCAGGAAGGTGGACTTGAAGCCGATGGTGAGCTCATCGCCGGCGTAGTCGCAGGAGATCTTCTCATAAGCGGCGAGCGCAAAGCCCAGATCCTGCGCAGACACTTCCAACTGGCCCTCCTTGAGGGAGAACTTGATGTGGTTCGATGCCTTGTTGGAGCACACGGCCACGCGGCGGACGGTGTTCAGCAGCAGGGTGCGGTCGATCTTGAGGACGTTCGCATTGTTCTGCGGGATGACGTCGCGGTATTTCGGATACTTGCCCACGACCAACCGGCAGATCATCGTGGTTGCGCCGAAGGTGAACTGCGCGGAACTGCTGTCGAAAACCACGTCGACCTTTTCCACATCCTTGCCGATGATGCTGCGGAGCACGGCGGCGGGCTTCTTGTGGAGGATGAAGGAGGCCTTCTCGGCGGCCTTCACGTCGGTGGTGGTATAGCAGATGAGCTTGTGCGAGTCGGAAGCGACGAGGGTGGTGGAGGCGGTGTCGATGTCGAAGAAGATACCGTTCATCGCGGGACGGATCTCATCGTCGGCCGTGGCATAGACGGTGCCCTGGATACCTTCCACAAGGCTCGCGGCCGGGAACTCCACTTTCTGCGCATCCTCACCGGTGCCCTTGATCTCGGGATAGTCGTCCGCCGGGAAGTAGGGGAGGACGGAGTTACCGCTGGCCCATGCGCACTCGAAGGAACTGTCGCTGACGGTGCGGATGCGGACCGGCTGGTCCGGGAGCTCCTTCAGCAGGTCGATCATATGGCGGGCGGGGACGGCGATGCTGCCGCCTTCCTCGGCACCGTCCACCTCGATGGCGGTGCGGAGCGTCAGTTCGGAGTCCGAGGCGGTCACTTCGAGCCGGTTGCCCTTGAGGACGAACAGGAAGTTCTCGAGGATCGGAAGGGGAGACTTGGACGGGATGGCTTTCGAGACGTCCAGGAGTCCCTTCAGGAGGTCGGTACTGGAAATGTTCAGTTTCATACTTCAGTCGCAATATTAATACTGACAAATATAACAAAAATCTCGCAAATGGCATAAAACTTGAAAATTTTAGGCCGGCAAATACAACTGTGTACTATATGAAAAAAGGATTTTTAACCGTATTGCTTTCTATCCTCGCCGGCGGACTGACCGCCTATGGCGTCGTGAAAGCCAATGAAAACAACCTGATCCCCACCGGTACGAGCGGTGAAAACGGCAGCATCGAATACCGTACTGTCAATCTGGCAGATTCCGATTATCCTGACTTCACCTACGCGGCCGAATCCGCCGTGCAGGCGGTCGTCTACGTGGAAGTGACGGTCCAGCAGACCGCCCGCCGCAGCATCGACCCGTTCGAATACTTCTTCGGCTTCGGGGATGGCTATGGCTTCGGCCAGCCCCAGTCCCGGGAGGCGAAGGGAAGCGGCTCCGGCGTCATCATCCGGCCCGACGGCTACATCGTCACCAACAACCATGTCGTCTCCGGCGCCACCAAGATCACGGTGACCACGAACGACAACCAGAAGTTCGACGCCACCGTCGTCGGCACCGACCCGGCTACGGACGTCGCCATCATCAAGGTCGACGCGCAGAACCTTCCCACCATCCCGATGGGCGACAGCGACCAGCTCCGCCTGGGTGAGTGGGTCCTCGCCATCGGCTCCCCGCTCGGCGAGCAGCTCCGAAGCACCATCACCGCCGGTATTGTCTCCGCGAAGGGCCGTTCCATGCCCGACGGCACCGGCGAATTCAAGATCGAATCCTTCATCCAGACCGATGCGGCCGTGAATCCCGGCAACTCCGGCGGCGCCCTCGTGAACAAGAAGGGCGAGCTGGTGGGCATCAACACCGCCATCGTCTCCCAGACCGGCTCCTACACCGGTTATTCCTTCGCCGTCCCGGTGAACATCGTCAAGCGCGTCGCCTCTGACCTGATCGACTTCGGCTCCGTCAAGCGTGCCATGCTCGGCATCACCATGCAGCCCGTTTCCACCCTTGATAAAAATATTCAAGAAGAATTGAAACTTAATTCGATGAACGGCGTATATATAGTTGAGGTTTCGAAGGGAAGCGCCGCGGAAGAGGCCGGACTGAAGAAGGGCGATGTGATTATCGCCATCGGCGGCCAGAAGATTACGGACGGTGCCTCCGTCCAGGAAAAGGTGAACAACTACCATCCTGGCGACAAGGCTGTCGTAACTTATGTCCGTGACGGAAAGGAACTTACGACCGAAGTCACATTCCATGCCGCCGCCTCGCAGAACGGTGAGACGGATGTGGACGGTTCTGTCGCCTTCTACGGTGCCAGGCTGAAGGAATTGACCAATGAGGAGAAGCAGGCGATGGGCATCCGGAATGGTGTCAAGATCGTCTCCGTGGGCCAGGGCAAAATGGCCGATGCCGGCGCGACAAGCGGCTCCGTGATCCTGTACGTGAACGATGAACCCGTTTCGAAACCCGAGGACGTGATCGCCAAGGCGAAGAAGGCCCAGCGCGGTATCTACATCGAAGGTGTGGACGCGAGCGGCAAATCCTTCTATTTCGGCTTTGGCAAGTAAGGAACTGCCGAAGGCCTGAAGCATACCCGTTACGGTCAGTTTCTTACCGAGACTGACCGTAACTTTTTTATTAATAATGAGACAGTTAAAGATTACAAAGAGCATCACCAACCGCGAGAGCGCGTCCCTGGATAAATACCTCCAGGAGATCGGCAGGGAAGAGTTGGTGACCCCGGAAGAGGAAGTGGAACTGGCCCAGCGCATCCGCAAGGGCGACCCCGTGGCCCTCGAGAAACTCACCCGCGCGAACCTCCGTTTCGTCGTGTCTGTGGCGAAGCAGTACCAGAACCAGGGCCTGAGCCTCCCGGACCTGATCAACGAGGGAAACCTGGGCCTGATCAAGGCCGCCGAGAAGTTCGATGAGACCCGTGGCTTCAAGTTCATCTCCTATGCCGTGTGGTGGATCCGCCAGAGCATCCTCCAGGCACTGGCCGAGCAGAGCCGCATCGTACGTCTCCCGCTGAACCAGGTGGGCTCCCTGAACAAGATCAACAAGGCCCTCTCCAAGTTCGAGCAGGAGAACGAGCGCCAGCCCTCCAACGAGGAACTGTCCGAAATGATCGACGTCCCCAAGGACAAGATTT
>JAEEGK010005503.1_pt1 | contig 30642 bp, 32 predicted proteins | sample 8958771 | NCBI WGS metagenome assembly JAEEGK01 (sample SAMN16246547, study PRJNA631951) | gut metagenome | biome: gut microbiome; feature: rumen; material: SC-attached | host: Bos | place: Iran: Karaj | collected 2018-10
CCGTCGTACATGCTTTGATAAGCGATGCTCCCGCTATTTAGAATGCGGATATAGCGGTCAGTATGACAAAGGGATCATTCGGTCGGATATTCGGAGATGATGTCCTGTATCGACCTCAGGCACTCGGCGACCCTCTTCCCCTTCTCGGTGGTCTGCAGCTTCTTCGTCTGCTTCCCGTTGACGTTCATGTACCTGACGTAGCCCATCTGCATAAGATACTGGATGCGCGAGTACATCGTGTTGCGCCTGTTGTCCTCGTCCGGACAGATGTCGGACTTGATGCTGCCAGGGTACTCGTCTATCATCAGCAGACAGTACATAGCGTACCTCTGCTCGAGATCCTGGAATGTGTCCTGTCCGATTATGCGTCCGTCCCCGTCCATAGAAGTCACTTATTTCAGCAATATCCTTCTTCTTTTAAAGTTCTTCCTACAACAAATGTCATTATTCCTGTAAAAATATTCCTTTCAATCAAATTCTTTTAACGGTATTCCGTGAAAAATTGGTAGAAATTAAATACCCGTTCGTCGATAGAGGGCATAGAGAGGAACGGTGAAGGATACCGGGCCCCTCGCAAGGAAGAAACAAACAAGGAGGCAAGATAGGAATGGGAAAGTATCCGTTCAAGGACTTCGCGGAAGAGTATCTGCAGAAGGCGAAGACGTCGTTCACCGACGAGACCTACAGGAACCGCGAGAGGAGATACCGCAGGATGAACGCGTTCGTCGTGGACCTCAGGGAGAGGAAGCTGATTTCAACCTCTTCTCCGAAGCAGTTCACGGAGAAGGACATCGAGGTCATCCTCAGGGAGGACTCTCAGCATCACAGCCCCGCCGACATGGCGCATGAGATCAACGCTCTGAACAAGCTGTGCAAGTTCTGCGGCAACTACGTCGTGGAGCCGTGTCTGGACCGCAATCCGGAGCTCAGGCCCAAGCACAAGAACGGCAAGCGCAGGTCATCCATGTCCGATGAGACGTACCGGGCCATCCTCGAGAGGGGGCTCTCCGTCGATCCGGCGGACTTCATGCGCATCAGGGCGTACGCTCTGGTGCTCCTGTGCATCGATACCGGTACAAGGAACAAGGAGATCCGCCTGGCGGAGGTCGGCGACATCGACACCAGGGCATGGACCCTCGACATAATCCATGTCAAAGGGGAAGCGACGTACGGCGAGGAGCGCGTAGTGCCGATCCGCGAGGAGATCAGGCCCGTGGTTGAGAGATACCTCAAGGCCCGCTCCAAGTGGCTGTCCGACAGCCGCTGCCCCTCCAAGGCCCTGTTCCCGTCGGACTCCAGCAAGGACGGTTTCCTATGCGGGAACTCCCTCAGGAGGATGAAGGATCTGGTGCAGCAGGACCTGCAGATACGCTTCGACCTCCGCGAATGCAGGAGGACCTTCGGTCAGAGGTACATCGATCAGAATCTGGAGCTCTCCGCCGTCAGCGTGCTCATGGGCCACTCGTCCACGAGGACCACCGAGCGCTTCTACGGCAGGCAGAAGAACCTCATGGCGATCGAGAAGGCCCGCGAGACCTGGGAGGCCAACCGCGATCAAACCTCTTCGAGAGGCTCCCCTTCCCCCACCGGGAAGGAGTGAGTCCGGGATGTCGATGGACAATTGGCGAACTGTGACAGGTGGACAATGCCATCGGCAATGGCGGACAATGCACCAAAGGCGACTGGTGGACAGGAACGTCTGAATGGTGGACAGTACCGCGGAAAATGGTGGACAATCACAATCCTGATTTTCATAGTCTGGGTGGACAAAAAAAGTGGACAAGGCGAGATTCGAACTCGCGGCCTCTTCGTTGCGAACGAAGCGATCTAACCGGGCTGATCTACTTGCCCATTAAGAATTCCCGGCAGGCATCTGTACTGAGAAGTCCAATAAAAACCTTGGCACTGCCAGAAGTTTGGCATTCTATCTGTGCTCATGGTAGTCTGGCGATCCGGATTTATAATGATTAGGATGGGATATTATGTGGTGAACGTTATATGAAATCACTGTGATTCAAGCCTTCATGGTTCAATTAACTGAAGAGATGCTCGAAGAGATGAAGGCGACAGGAATCATTTCCTTCGCTACCGCATCAAAGGACGGAACACCCAATGTTGTGCCTGTAGGAATGATATTCCTGGGCGATGACGGCAACATTTGGCTTGTGGACAATTATCTGAACAAGACTCTTGCAAACCTGAAGGAGAATCCTAAAGCGGCATTCTTCGTATGGAACAGAGATTTCAAGGAGTCATATCAGATCAAAGGAACAGTCACCATAGAGAACTCTGGATCGGATTATCTCAAGGCTGTGTCCATTGCCCATTCCAAGAAGGAGACCTATCCTGCCAAGAATCTGATAAAGATGAAGGTGGAAGAGGTCTTCTACGTCACGCCCGGCGATCACGCTGGACAGAAACTCTAAAATCAATCAGCTCCCGGGTCGCCGGGAGCGTCTTGTTTTCATTCGTTCTTCGGTTTGAGCAACCAGGGTGCTGCACCCATCACCGCTCCGATCGGGATCATGATGAGGTCGACCAGCAGATTGTGGTTGTAATAGTACATGAAAGCGGTGAGAGCAGCACCGACGACGGCCCCTATGATGAGTCCGTGCTTCATTTGGGGGATCATCACGGCACCTGCCTTCCGGTCACGTTCTCGGCCGCCTCCACCATCTTGTCGACTATCTCCCTCGCACCGCCGACATAATTGGCGGCATCCATGGTGGCGATGATCTCATCCTCGGTGAGAACGCCTTTCAGGTCTTCCCTTTCCAGGAGGACATCCCTGAGGTGCCTCTTCTGATCCTCTGCGATCATGGAGCATTCACGGATGATCTCGTGGGCATCCTGCCTTCCGATTCCCTTTTCGGTGAGTTTCATCATGAGGGGTTCGGCCATCACGAGTCCTCTGGACGATTCGATGTTCTCCAGCATCTTGTCCGAATGGACCTCGAGTCCCTCGAAGATCCAATTCATCTTCTTCAGGATCTCGTCAGTCAGGATGAACACGTGGGGGAGGGTGAACCTTTCGGTGGACGAGTTGGAAAGGTCCCTCTCATGCCAAAGGACCTGGCTTTCGAACGTAGGTGTAACAAATCCTCTGATAACCCTTGCCAGACCGCAGCAGTTCTCAGAGTTCATGGGGTTACGCTTCTGGGCCATCGTCGAACTGCCGACCTGCTTCTTCACATCGAAGAATTCTGAAGCCTCTCCGATCTCGGATCTCTGGAGGTTCCTGACCTCCGTCCCGTATCTCTCGATGGAAGTGGCGATGTTCGCCATAAGGCAGATGACTTCGGTGTATCTGTCGCGTCCGACGACCTGTGTGGCTGCAGGCTCATAGGTGAGCTCAAGGTCGTTCATAACCCTCTTCTGTATCTCGAAGAAGTTCTTTCCAAGGGCGGCACCGGTACCGACGGCACCAGCCATCTTTCCGGCGCAGGCTCTCGGCATGCACTCGATGATTCTCTCCCTGTGCCTGATCATCTCTGCGATGTATCCCGCAATCTTGAATCCGAATGTGATCGGTATAGCGAACTGAGCATGAGTCCTTCCGATCTCGAGGGTGTCCCTTTCCCTCTTCGCGATTACCGCCAGTGTGTATATGAAGTCCTCAACGTCCTTGAGTATTATCTCCATGGCGGCCTTGATCTGCAGAGCGGTTGCAGTGTCGACTATATCGTTGGAGGTCGCTCCAAGATGGACGTACCTTCCGGCATCCCCTTCGCATTTCTCGGTCATGGCTTTGACCATGGCCATGAGGTCGTGCCTGGTCTCCGACTCGATTTCCTTGATCCTCTGTACGCTGACGACATCCAGACTTGCTACGCGCGTGATCTCTTTCGCATCAGCCTCGGAGATTGTTCCGAGGGATGCGTGCGCCCTGGCAAGTGCGGCTTCTACGTACATCTGGTTCTGGATACGGCTCTCCTCCGAGAAGACTGCCTTCATGTCGGGGCGCCCGTACCTGTAGTCGAGGGGACAACTGTTGCTCATTGAAATCGATACGGCGATTGTGAGTGCCACTTATAAGTCTATGTGCGCGGATGCGCGCATCATAGGTACTTGCGATAATCGTACCTGCCGTCCCTGATCCTGTCCATGACTTCTTTACCGATCAGTTCAAGTTCGTCTCTGCGGAATAATCCTGATCTGATCCCTCTGAATCCCTGGGCGGACATGAGTCCGACGTTGCATGTTCCCACACCGAACATCCTTTGGACAGGCCCAGATGTGACGTCGCACATCTGGACTTTGTCGTATTTTATGTACTCCCTCTGTCTGTCGTAGGCGCCGATGATGAACAGGAACGTCTCCTGCCCCATTTCGAACTCCCTGTTCTTCTGGGCAAGTATCCCGTGGACGATGAGCAGAATAGGTATGACGACAGCAAGTATCGCAACAGCGGCGTACAGGATGTACTCGGCGTAATTCTTGGAACCGATGTCGTAGTTGAGTGTGACGAAGAAGTACAGGGTGATCCCTACCGCCAGGAAAACCGCCGCCCAGAGGATCTTGTAGGTCATGGTGGGGACCAGTGATTCCTTGGGCTGAGTCTGATGGCTGCTGTCGAATATGAATTCGGGGACCAGCTGTTTCGTCAAGGAATCCACGATTTTCCTGTTCTTCAGAGGGCAGAGCAGAGGAAGCCCTTCGTTGTCTGCAAGACCTACCACCTCTGCCTCGAGGAGGGATTTTCCCATGGCGCGGGCGAGCAGGGGTTCCCTAATGCGTACCGAATTCACTTTCTTTATGTTGAAGGAGCTGCGGTACTTGTTGATCAGTCCGCTCTCAACGGTGATCGTGTCATCGATGCGGTATATCCTGTAATTGTAGTATCTCAGGATGGTCCTTATCCAAGGGATGATGGATGTGAATCCGAACATCACCCATCCCAGCAGCGAGGACCCCTCTCCGACGAACATCGTTATCAAAGAGTATGCTAGGAAAATCAATCCCAGGATCGAAGACCTGGTCGGCTGTCCGAAGAAACCGTGGAGTATGACATCGAAGTTGCTCACATCGACTAGTGTCTCCTCCATCTTGTCCTCTTCGATAACCATCTGTTTCTGGAAGATCTTGGCAGATACCATCTCGCGCAGTCTGTCAGCCTCATCCTTCTCCAGAGTAAGGGTGGCTTCAGCAGACATCGAGTTCACGGACGAGTTGACGTTGAAAAGCAGGGTGGTGGTGCCGAATATATGGTTGATGAAGCTTCTGCGGACATTGACGGATGCCAGCTTCGAATACTGTATCCTGCTGGTGTTCTTGAAGAAGGTGTCCTTCTCCACAATGATCTCCGTTGGTCCGAATGTGAATGTGGTCTTCATCCAAATCCTGATGGAGATAAATACGTAGACGATGCCTACGACAGCAACTATCCACAGTGCAGGATTTCCGAGGAAGACCCCTCCGGATGAAGCCGATCCTACAAGCCCCATTATCCCCAGCATGATCAGTATGGAGACCATGCTTTGGACCACGATAGTGAAATGGTTCCTGTATACCCTGGACTCCAGGTCGGCTTCGCTCGTCTGTTCATCCATATCAATCACGGTCTTTTAGGAGACTGACCACACACTCGTTGAGCTTCGAAGCGACGCTCTCTGCCGTTTCGATATCGAGGTATTCGAGAACCGCCGTTCCTCCGGCCGTTGTTATGTTCACATCTGCCAGTCCGAACATCCTGTTGATGGGGCCTTTGGCTACCTGTACCTGATGTATCCTCTCGATGGGGACAAGCGTATGGGTGATGACCAGCACTCCTCTTCTGATTTCTGCTTTCTCGTCATCGATTCTGTAGCGGTAGCGCATGAAGAAAATCTGCGGGCCCAGAATGAAGTATACGGCTATCACGATGAGCAGGCCAAGGATCAGATACAATGCAGTATCGTACCATTCTCCCAACTGAGGCTTCATGAATACCAGAATCGCGGCTCCAATCAAGATTAGCACTGCCATCGCGATGACATTCCTGACATACATCGCCTTCTTGCATGTCGGCTGCAGTCTGTGATACCCGTCCGAGGTCATTCCGGATTCGTCAACGGCGAACTCATCGCTCATGAATCCTGATTCGCATAACGACGGATATAAGTGTGACGATGATCGTCTGTTATTCGAAAGCGAGGCGTTTAAATCCTCAAATGGAACGGGAAATACGTGTCCAACTCGGCAAATCTTTATAAATAACATCCTAATATGCACGAATAAAGTGGGCCATGCTTATCTCATGGTCAATGCGAACATAGTGAGTTGAACATTTATGGAAGATTTCGTGGAGGAAATTCAGCAGCAGGATTCTCAGGAACAGCAGGCGCAGGCAGAAGAGGCTATCGAGCAGGTAGCCGAAACCGCAGAGGAGACGTCTATCACCTCTGAGGAAGGTCTCGCAGCAATGGAGGAGAAGCGCAGCATCGTTAACGAGGATGCAGAGAAGCACAGGAAGCTCAGGGACGAGCTCAACAACCAGACCAAAGAGTGGAAGGCCAAGAGGGACGAGCTCAACGGTCAGGTCAGGGAACTTGTCGACCAGGCAGGAAAGTGCAGGGAGGAGCGCGACTCCTACAACCAGAAGGTAAGGGAAACAAAGGAGCTCAGGGACGAGTGGAACCAGAAGGTAACCGCACTCAAAGAGCAGCTCGCACCTTACAGGACTGAGAAGACAGAGGAGAAGGACCAGGTCCCCCTCAAACAGCTGAAGAAGCAGCTCCAGGATCTCGAATACATGCAGCAGACGATGCCCCTTGGAAAGGACAAGGAGAACGGCATCGTCAAGCAGATATCCGTCCTCGCAAAGCAGATCGAGGAGAGGGAGAAGACCTACGAGCAGAACGATGAGATGAAAGGTCTCGTCGCACAGCTCAGGGAGGCAAAGGCCCAGGCAGAGACTTACCACCACCAGGTGTCCGAGTACGCAGAGCAGGCCCAGGCCGCTCACGACAGGATGATCGGCTACTACGAGCAGGCAGACAAGCTCAGGAAGGAAGCCGACGCTGCCCAGGCAAAGTTCATCGAGTGCAAGCAGGCTGCCGATGAGGAGCACAAGAAGCACATCGAGCAGATCAAGTCCGTTCACGAGATGGACAAGGATGCCGCAGCATTCAAGAACAAGAAGAACAGCGTCAAGAAGAAGAAGGTCGACGAGTCCGGTAAGAAGGAAGCAAAGGAGATCTTCGAGCGCTTCAAGGCGGGAGAGAAACTCTCCACTGAGGACCTCATGGCCCTCCAGAAGTCTGGATACCTCTGAAACCTTTCCAGGGGGCTTTTGCCCCCACTTTTTCACTTAATACTTATACTCTTAACGCCATTTCATATTCATGTGGGATGCTAGGTTTGATTCGATCAGGGATCGTAAACTGAATGAGTTGGTCATATTCTCAGCGATGGTTCGCACCGACCAGCCGAATAGAAAGGAGTATGAGGACATCATTCGCCATCTGTTCAGCGATTTAGATGTCTTGGATGCGCTGATCTCTGAAAAGCCTCTTCCCGATTCTGAACCAATCCTTTCTCCGCTTTATCGCAGCAGGCTATCCAAATACGAATCTTTGGACGAATATGTCATGGATCAATGCAGAAAAGGGATGATGGATGAAGACGAAAAGGTGTCTCTGAAGTCACCGGCATCGCAAGATAAAATCGAGGCACCAGATGAACTGGATAGGATCTCTCCGGCAAATAATCCTGATATGATCGAGGCCCCACAGGAAATAGAGAAGATCGCACAGCCTGACGATTCCGAGAGAATAGAAGCTCCTGAAGACAAAAACAAACTTTCTGCCGCCAAGAGTCAGGATATGATAGAGGCCCCGGAGGTTCCTCAGAAGATCGAGTCTCCGGTTGCACAGGCATCCATTACGGCACCTGAGGTTCCTCAAATGATAGAGCAGCCGACAGCCAGAGGAGAAGAAGAGTCTCCGGCCGATGCAGAGGAAATCAAACCACAGAGCGGCTCTGATTTCACATTTGAACTCGTGATCTCTATCGATGATGCCGTGACCCTGAAGAGGGTCAAGGAAATGAAGGATGCAAAGATCGATCATTTCATCGACGAGGAGATGTCTGGCCATACCAAAGAGGATGCGTGCGAAGCAGTCATAGATTTCCTGAAGAACGATGTCGTCCTCATCGATAAGATCCTGAACATAAACGTCAGTAGCAAGTCGGGCATCGAAGAAAGCCTTCGCGACATTATCGAATTCGTAGAATCAGCTGACGAGCCCAAATATCAGAAGATCTACCTGAATTCACTGAACTTTAATGAGAAGGACCTAGAAGGGGAATACAATAACGTTCTCAGAAGATTGGAAACTGTGATTCATGACAGATATGCTCACCTGATGAATGAGACGCACTCCGTATTCTTCGAGGAATGACGTTCAGCGTTCGATTTGATTCCCGTTCTCATCGACCACAACGTTCCTGACCAATAATGTCAGTATGGTTGCAGCAATTACAATTCCAGCGCTGACTATCGACATAATCTTGAATGCTTCGAATACCGAATCGGGCGTCTCAATCCCTCCGGTGACGAATCCTAGGATCATAGCGAATAAAGCGCTTCCTGCAGCGATAGCGAAGTAATTGATGACCAGCATGAACCCAGTTCCTTCGACTTTGAAACCGGGAGTGGCATGATGGACCATACGTGTCGGCTGTGCGGTACCGGAGAATGCGTGTCCAATCCCCAGAATGATCAGATATACGACCAATACCGGGATTCCCACAGCCGGTGCCAGGATCACTCCGAGACCACATGTTATGAGTCTGACAATCATCGCCATCAGAGACGGATTCTTCGCACCGGATCTGTCGCACCATTTGCCCACCAATATGACCACGGACATCATGGCCACAGAGCAGATTATGAGATATAGGCCGCATTCCGACGGAGTCATTCCCCAGGTCATCTGCATCAGATAAGGTGCCATGAAATTCAACCCTCCGGCCACCATTGTAGTCAGCAAGAAGGCGATGCTTACCATGAGGTATTCGCGATTCATGACCATCTTAGTTGCAAGTATTGCTCTGTCCGTGTCCTTTTTAGCACTGCGGACAAGAAGAACAGCAGAAACGATAGCAACTGCTAGCGAGATTATTCTGCCATTGAATGTGAGATCGGGGTCGCCCAGGTCCTCGACTAAGGTGAGCATGGATGCAAAGAACAGGAGGGATGCTATCGTACCGATGATGCTGGGGTCCCTGTCCTTTTCTTTCCCCGTATCCTTGGGAAGATGATACGCATAAAGATATAGAAGAATCAAACACAGCGGGACATTGAGATAGAATATCCAAGACCAATCGAACAGATGTGCGATTATCCCTCCGATGGTTGGTCCTACCACTAGGGCCAGACCGGTAGAGGCTCCGGTCACTGCCAGGCCTAAGCCTTTGCTCTCGTTAGGAACGAAATCCAACAGGACGATCGGGACAGTGGCAGCGATCATTGCTGATGCTGCACCCTGGGCGATTCTTGATATGATCAGCATGATGAAATCTGAGGATATCCCGCATAAGATGGATGTGATTAGAAGAAGAATCGTTCCCCAGATACCAATCTTCTTCAGCCTGCCGTTCTTGCCGAATTTGCAGAACGGTAGGATAAGGGAGGAAAGTCCTAGCGCATATCCGAATATCAACCAAGAGCCGTCGGATCCGGAAAGTATGCCGAACTGTTTCAGAATAACAGGCAGGGCGACATTCACGATGGAAGCATCCAGACAATTCAGGAAATCCACCATGAAGAGGATACCGAAGATAGGCAATACCGCTCTAGTTCTGTCATTCATAGCAGTACGGCGATGTTTAACAAGGATTTAACTATGGGCATCTTAGAACTGTCCGTTCCAATTAGATGAGCCTAAGCGGTACTTCTTTGCCCTCATCGAACTGTTTCATGCTCAAAATGCTGTTGTAAACCATTCCCCAAACAGCTTCGCGGTAATAGTAGGCCATGTGGTGCGAATAGATCACATTAGGCATTCCCCTGAGTTTTCCTACATAATAGTTAGAAAGGTCCTTGTCCCTGCAATCATAGTAGAAGAGGTCGAATTCGTTCTCCACAACATCCAGTGCAACTGATGCCAAATGCCCAGATTCAAGAGCGGAGATCATCGCTTCTGTATCGATAAGGCCTCCCCTGGAAGTATTGACGAGAATGGATCCTTCCTTCATCATACCGATCTTTTCCGCATCGAAGAGATGATGTGTGTAGCTGTTGTATTGAAGATGGATGGAGACCACATCACATTTTTGCAGGAGATCTTCGAACCCAAGGCGTGTTGCATACTTGTTGGCCTCTTCGTTGTTGCTGCGGTTCCAATAATACAGTTTGCACCCGAATCCGCTAAGGTCCCTAAGGACAGACAGTCCAATCTGTCCTGTCCCCACTATACCCACCGATAGGTTCTTCAATTGTCTGGCCAGCATCCCTTTGAGGCGGAAGTCGCCCTCCATCGTCTTGGCATTGATCTCTTTGATACGTCTCACCGCCATAAGGATGTCCATCACTGTGAATTCTGCGACTCCTGTGGGGTCATAGGTGATGTGTCCGACGGCCATTCCGATCTCCTGTGCATGTTTCATGTCAATATGGTCGAAACCCATCGATCTGGTGGATACCATTCTTACGCCCAGCCTCTTGTACTCGTCCAGCATCTCTGCGGTAATTGGGGATGTGAAGACGGAAACATATCCGCAGCCTTCAGCAAGGTTGCAGTTATCGATGGTGGGATTATCTCCTGTACAAACGATTTCGACCTTGAGCTCTTCAGCGGTCTTCTTCAAGTAACCCTATTCATCGAATTCTCTGACAGCGTAAGCGCAGACCTTCATGACCTTTACCATCTTTCCGTATCGGGCAGTATCGTTTATAGGTATGCGCCGAACATATACGAACAAGGATTATCTACTACTCCAGAGTTCCATTCCTCATGGAAGAAGAATCCAAACCGAAGATGAGCAAGCACGTATGTGCATGCGGCCCCATTCTTACGACAGTATCCGCGAATCCACTATTGGACATCATTTCCATTCTGGACGATGCGGATTCATTGGAGATTCTGAAAGGGCTCATGAAAACAGAGGTTCGCTCGCCGTTCCCTGACGGACTTTTCGGCATGGATTCTCAGAGGACCAACAAGGCTCTCAGGAGGGTTCTCAGAGCTGGATTGGTCAATAGTCGTATCGATGGTCCTGATCACGTCTACTACATTCATGTCGAGAGGTTCAAGGTTCTCGAAGAATTCGTGGAAGGATGTGTCCATAATCACGCCGAAAAGGCATGATCACCTGTACAGTTCGGGCCTTCTTCTGTCATAATACGAGATATTGGACATCGTTTCCGGACCATCTCTCGGAAGCTTACCGCCTATGTCAACAGTCAGCGAGCATTCGTCAGTACCGTAATGCTCCTTCATGATGTTCCCTTTCGGATCCAAGGCTATCATCCCGCCTCCGAATACCGTTCCCAGCCCATTATCGCCCGTTGCACTGCAAGCGGCGACGTACATCCCGTTATCAGATGCTCTGGCCGGAAGGTAGCTGTACCATACCGATCTTCTCTTATCTCCGGATATCCCGTTGGCGAACGGAGTGAGAATCAGCTCTGCCCCTTTGGACCTGTATGTGGAGCAGATGTCCTGGATATGGGATTCGATGCACAGTTGTATCCCCGTACGAACCCCTTTGACATCGAATATCGGAAGAGAATCCCCCGGAGTGAACACTGTCGATTCCGCTTTGCCTAGATGCGTCTTCCTATAGAATCCGATTGAATCGCCATCAGCGATCTCCTGTCTGAGGAATGGCTTGGCACCGTTATCTTCCAGATAGCCGTAGACCAGAGCGATGCCGGTCTCCTCGGATAGTTCCCTTATCTTCTTTACGGAGAGGTGATCCGGGGACATCGCGTATCTTACGGGATCGCTGGTGGTGTATCCGGAGAGGCACATCTCCGGGAAGCATATGATGTCCGAATCTGCATTGTCTCTGACAAAACCTTCCATCCTGCGGTAGTTCCTTTCGGAGTCTCCCGCTACGCATCTCATCTGGACCAATGTCAGGCGGACGTCCTTCATGAGACCTCAGATGTGTCTGTTGATGAATTTCTCCATCTTGTCGAACGCCTCTTCGAGGACAGGCTGCGGCGCCAGGAGGATGGATCTGAAGTGATCCTGTCCGAACTCCTCGCAGAATCCTGAACCGTGCACGAACACGACGCCCTCCTCCCTGATCAGGTCGAATACGAAGTCCTTGTCTGTCTTCCACGGTGTTCCCTTGAGATCGATGTGGGGGAACATATAGAGTGCCCCTTTCGGTTTCCTTGTCGATATGAGAGGTATCTCGTTGAGCCTCTTGTAGCTGTATTCCGCCCTCTCTTTGAGTTTCTTGTTCATGTCAACGATGTAGTCCTGAGGGCCCTGCAGCGATGCTTGGGCGGCAGCCTGGCAGGGGACGTTGGGGCAGATCCTCGCTCTGAACTGTTTCATCATTCCGGTACGGATCTCATCCATCAGTCCGGATTCATCCATGAAATAGCAGTAACCCATCCTCCATCCAGGCATGAGGTTGACTTTAGAGAATCCGTTCAGGATTATCCTGGGGACATCCGATTTGAGTCTGGAAGCGGAGTGGAACTCGCCGTCGAACACGATCTTATCGTAGATCTCATCCGATATCAGCGGAATGTCATATTCCGCTGCGATATCCCCGAACTCACGTATGTCCTTGGGATCGTAGACCGCTCCTGTCGGGTTATTGGGGTTGATCAGGACCATCGCCTTGGTCCTGTTGGTTATCCTCTTACGGATCATATCCATATCGGGTTTCCAATCTTCCTCTTCGATCTGTCTGTAGGGTACCGTCCTTCCTTCGAAGAAGTGGATGTACTGCATGTAGGAAGGATATCCTGGACCGGGAACGAGCACCTCGTCTCCCGGCTCGAGGAACGTTCCCATCATGACTTCGATGCATTCGCTGACTCCTGCGGTCACGTAGACGTCATCGGTGCTGATGGTGATTCCGTTCTTTTCCTTCTCTCTCTGGACAATAGCCTGTCTAAGGTCCATCTCTCCTTGGGAGTCTCCGTAACCGTTGTCCACACGGTCCACGGCTTCCCTAAGGGTCTGTTTGAAGTACTCTGGTGTTTCGAAGTCCCATTTGTTGGGGTCTCCGATGTTGAGCCTGTAGAGCTTCTTGCCGGCCTTTTCGGCCTCTGCTGCCGGGACGATGACCTCGCGTATTGCGTAGTTCATTCCCAACGATCTTCTGGAAGCTCTGATTGTCTTCATATTATCGAACCCAGTTCAGATTATAGGTCCTATTTATAGTTGAATCAGACCAGGATATATCTAGCGTCCTTGTAGGAGCCCAGCTTTTCGATCTTGTTCTGTTCGATAAGATCTGACAGAACAACATCGGCCGTTCTGATGCTAACGTCAGGGATGCATGCGCAGATATCCTTCTTCTTCACCGGTTCGGAAGATGTCTCTATGATATGGAGGATCCTATCCCTCTTCTTCACCTTGCGGTTCTCCACTATGGGATACCTTCTGTCCAGCTCCTTGTAGCTGCGCATCAATGACGGAAGCAAAGGCATACTCTCATCCAGCCCGACATAGAACTGTGCAGTATAGCCGTTCCTCAAGAGGAGCAGATTGGTAAGCAGAGACCGCATCCTCTTGTTCCCATCCTGGAACGGTGCTATCTGTGAGAAGTTCTCCAATGTACGGGGTATGTATGCCAATGCCTCCGTCGTCTTTGAGTTGTAGTCCTCGAAGAGGAATTCCATCGCATTCTCGCATCCGCTGCGGAATTTACCCTTCTCGCAGAGGAGTTCAGCGAACATTACGCGGTGTAAGGTCAAGAGGCTCTTTTCGTTGAAATCCAAACGAGAGTAGTCCTTCATGACCATGTTCATTGCCCTGTCATAACCTGAGATCAAGTGCTCATTATGGGTCATCGGGGCATCTCCGTCTAATAAGGAACGTATGCGTGCCTCTCCGACCGGAATGCTTTCCGTATCGTGAAGCAGGGCGTTGGCGACCCTGATTTCCTTCTCAGCCGCACTGAGTTCCTTGCTGTAGAACGAGCCCCTGATCCCATCCAAGGCACTCACTGTCCAGATTTCCTTCATTATGTCGAAATCTTCCTTGTCAAGAGATTCATTCATCAGCATGATATCAATTGTACAATGTATTCTTACTATAAAAACCTATTTTTAAGTATGTAAATAATTTTATCATACTCTTAATTGAAAAAAGTTAGTAAATAAAAGAAAATGACAAAGTATTGACGTCACGTTATGCAGCGCAGTTAGTCAAAAAGTGATCAAAAATGGACAAAAATTATCATTTGATGGACATTTCTTACTATTTAACCTGCCAGCTAAACAAAATTCGCTCCTAATCAATCCTTTTTAGTACATGTTGGAGAATACATCCAATATTAGCATTGCAAGTATTATGTACTCACGAGACTTGTCAGAAAAAGTCAAGAGGAATGCACTTGCAATTGCCTCGGTTGGGGGAAAAATATGGACATCAAAGATTGGCTCGGCGCTGACAACCAATTAGGAATCGACATTTGGACGAAGAAGTACTGCTACAACAATGAGACCTTCGACGAATGGCTCGACCGTGTTAGTGCCGGAAATAAAGACATTAGAAAAATGATGGAAGAGAAGAAGTTCCTGTTCGGTGGAAGGATCCTCGCAAACAGAGGTCTGGAAAAGACAGGAAGGAAGATCACTCTTTCAAACTGTTATGTTCTAACTCCCCCTGAAGATTCCATCGAATCCATATTCGAGGCAGCCGGAAAGCTCGCACGTACGTTTAGTTACGGGGGCGGAGTTGGAATTGACATATCAAAATTGGCACCTCGCGGAGCTAGGATCAACAATACTGCTTCTCAGACATCTGGAGCAGTCTCATTCACCGATCTTTATTCGATGGTCACTGGGTTGATTGGTCAGCACGGACGTCGCGGTGCACTGATGCTCACGATCTCCTGTGAGCACCCTGATCTGGAAGAATTCATGTCGGTCAAGACCGATCTTGAGAGGGTCACCAAGGCCAACATGTCCATTCGTGTTACCGATGAGTTCATGGGCTGTGTCAAACAGCGTACCATGTACACACAGAAGTTCGATCGCCCAGAAAGCGGAGAGCAGATCAGGAAGGAGCTCAATGCAGGAGAGTTCTTTGAGAAACTGTGTTACACGAACTGGGATTACGGAGAGCCCGGATGTCTCTATTGGGACAGGATCTCCAGTTGGAACCTTCTGAGTGAATTCCCCGACTATTCCTACGCCGGCACCAACCCCTGTGCCGAGGAACCTCTTCCCGCAGGCGGAAGCTGTCTGCTCGGAAGCATGAATCTGGCCAAATTCGTCAGGGATGGTAAATTCCTAAATGATGAGTTCGTCGAGGCTGTAAGGATCTGTATCCGCGGTCTCAATGATGTTCTTGATGAAGGTCTCCCCCTCCACCCTCTCCAGGAACAGAGGGACTCAGTAAGGATGTGGAGACAGATAGGTCTGGGAATCATGGGACTCGCAGATATGCTCATCGAACTCGGATATACCTTCGGTTCTCCCGAGTCCATAGCGTTCTGTGATAAGCTCGGAAAGCTCATGGCAGACACTGCAATGAACGAATCCGCTTTGCTCGCCAAAGAATACGGAATGTTCGAGAAATGTGTTCCTGAGCAGATCATCGCATCCCCCTACTTCAAGCTGAATGCATCAGAGGAGACGACGGAGCTTGTGAAGCAGTACGGACTTAGGAACTCCCAGCTGCTGACCATAGCTCCCACAGGAACGCTTTCCACAATGCTTGGAATCTCCGGCGGAATCGAACCTATATTCGCGCTCTCCTACGAGAGGAGGACCACCTCGCTCAACGGTGACCAGGACAAATACTACAAGGTCTACACACCTATCGTCCAGGCATACATGGACAAGCACCTTGACATCAAGGATGAGAAGGATCTCCCCGAGAGGTTCATCACGGCACAGAGCCTTGATTATGTAAAGAGGATCGATATGCAGGCAACATGGCAGAAGCACATCGATGCATCGATCTCGTCGACAGTCAATCTGCCGGAGCAGTTCCCCGAGAAGGACGTCTACAACATCTACATGTACGCTTGGGAGTCCGGATGTAAGGGAATCACAGTCTTCCGTGACGGATGCAAGCGTCTCGGTATTCTCTCCACGAAGGAGAGCAAGAAGGCCGAGGAAGCACCCAAGGAGGAAGAGAAGAGAGGCTTCGTGGACGTTGTGGACGATAATGTTATCGGAAAGAAGAGGAAACTGATGACAGGATGCGGTTCTCTGCACTGTACAGCATTCTTCAACCCTGTGACCGGAGAGCTTGTGGAGGCATACCTCAACAAGGGATCGACAGGCGGATGTAACAACTTCATGGTCGGTCTGTCCAGGATGATCTCTCTTGCGGCAAGGTCCGGTTGCGGAATCGATGCCATAGTCGATCAGCTCAAATCCACTGGATCCTGTCCTTCATATGTCGTCAGGACACATACCAAGAGGGACACCAGTACCGGTTCATGCTGTCCGATGGCCGTCGGATGGGCACTTACCGACATGTACAAGGAGATGCAGGCCCAGATCAAGGGTGTAAAGACCGAGGAGTCCGAGGAACCCAAGAGGGAGATCATCAACCCCTGCCCCAAATGCGGTGCCGAGTTGGAATTCCAGGGCGGATGCAACGTCTGCAAATCCTGTGGATGGACCAAGTGCGAGTGATCGCATCAAACTTTAAAATGGGGCCTCGTGCCCCGCATTCTTATACAAAGCATAGCTGAGAATCATCGCAGCACCGAAGCCGGATACGATTCCGAGAATGAAACGTAATCCCGGCAGATCCATATCGAATGCGTGCTCGCAGGCATATTCTATAGCCGTTGGTACCAGAAGCACTATGCCGATGAACAGCCTCTTGTTCTCTCTGGATTTCATCCCTTCGCGGATCGTCATGACCAGACCGATAATCAATCCTATCAGAAGTCCCACGTCTCTGATGCAGAAGGCCAATTGCGAACCGTTAAGGAAGAATGATCTGGCAGCCTCTTGGTGACAAAGCATGTCCCCAATGGCATAGACTACCCCTCCGGCACCGTAGCCTCCCCAATCGTGATCGAGTATCCCAGCACGGCCGTCGAGGTCCACGAAAGTCCCGTAAGGATATAGCAAAGGTGTCAGAGATATGAGCACCAACGAAATGCCGAAGAAGGCCAACAGACACTTTGCTATGGTATCGTGGATCACGTATGAACATGGAAGGGCCTCTTTATATTATTGTCACAAGGATATCGAGCAGCATACCGTGAATACCAAAAGGGACACGGGACACATCAAGCAGAATCTCCATATCATCTTGGTAAGTCCTTCTCCATTCCCAAGGCTGGATACGAGCAGGGAAATGAGTATGCATAGTTCTATCAGGTAGGTCCCCAGGATGGCGGTTGTACCTTGAGGGGAGACGAAACCAGAGATTCCCGACAGCGGTTCGAGCATCGAAACGCTCATTCCCAGGACCATCGGTGCGAAGAACATTGCAGTTCCGATCATCATATCGGTCGTAGATTTCAATTTCATGTCCAGATCCCTTTGGGTCGAGGTCCTGTTCTGGAATTGTTTTCCCAGTGTAACTGCAAGTTTACCTGCATCATCGTTGCTCTTCTCTGAGCACATTTGTATGTTCTGGAGGGATAAGGACACCTCTGACGAAACAGGGCCGACCACGGAACAAATCGCAGAACGGATGTCCCCTCTGCATAATGCAAATTCTCTCGACAACGCATCTGAGATATCAGATAGCAGATTTCTGGAGTGCATCGAATCCACGCCTGCTCTTTCAAAATTGTAACCCGATAGCATCCTGTTGCCAATGTCAAAGACGGAATCCATCAGTGACATCTCGCATTTCCTCCTCTTGGTCTCCTTGTACATGGTATCTGACATCAATATCAGTGTAGCGATACATGACGGTGCGAGTGAGAAAAGGAGCATCCAATCATCGTCAGTTCCTACAGCCAGATATATTATTGCCAGTGGGATAGACGCAATTAACGGTGCCCCGTATCTCATGTCGGTCAGCGATAAATCCCCATTGAGAAATGGATTCTTACTGCGAAGGTATAATGCGACCATCATGATGAAGGAAGGGACAATGGCCAGTGTGACCATCACTATCGTTCCCTGATCCAAAGACTTTGAACCGAACATCCCTCCCACATTCAGCATCGGTAGGATGCTCATAAGAATCATCGGGACCATTATCCCGATACCGAACACAGTCATGCAGGGGACCGTCAGAGATGCCCCATACGATTCACCCATTTCTCTTACCGAATCCAGCGCTATGTCTGCAGAGTCTCTCAGCATGCGTTCTCTGGTCTCGCTGTCGGAGGATTCAGATGCCGACAGGATCATCATGACCGCGCGGCAGTATCCTGATGAATCCTTGGGTAAATCGGACAGTATTTCTGTCAGGGCACCTTTTAGTGAAGGATATCCTTTCGTATCTGTCGTTCTCACAGCCTGCGCGAATATGATTCTGGATAGTTTTGGTCCCGACTCAGCTATCGATCTGATTGCAGTATCCACAGAACCGCCCGATTGCAGAGTGGAAGTGATCATCCCTATCACTGCTGGTGATTCGTTGACAAGCTTTCTGTAATCCATCAGGCAGCCCCCTTTATTTCCAGGCGATTGCGCAATTGTTCTGCAACCGACTCCGCTGTCTGTTCCGGGGTGCTCTTTGATAATATGTCGTTGGCGATAAGTATCCATTCCGGCCCCAGATACCTCTCGTCGATCCTTCCTGCTTCAGCCAGTATCGACCTCATAAGGGCTCTGGCCCTGATATCCTTGGAGATGTCCTTTCTGCCGAGCTGAGAGGTCCTCATCGCACGTTTTAGAACTACAGATTTTAAAAGGCTCTCAGTATCGACGATATCCATGAATTCTCCGGGTTCTGAGCCTGTGGATTTCATCTCATTCACCCTTCTTATCAGACGCCCAGTTCTTCTATCCTTTACTGTTCCCAACGTTATGACTATGTCTGTAGCCATGAAAGCGTCCGGAGATACACCCATGTCGCCGACCACCCTCTTGTACACGGATTCTGCAGAATCTCCGTGAATGGTACCCATTATCGAGCTGCCGGCACGTCCTGCCCTCATGCTTTGGTAAAGTGTCCTTGCTTCTTCACCACGAACCTCTCCCAGAACTATTGCGGACTCCCCCATTCTGAGTGATACTCTTAGTGCTTCATCGGACCTTGATTGCTGGTCTCCGCCGAGTCTATCATCCACTAATATGCTTTGGATCTTGTAACCCAGTCTCCTCATCGAATCTCCTGGGAGTTCCATCGTGTCCTCGATCGTCAGTATCCTCTGTTCTTTCGGGAATTCGAACATCAATGCGGAGAGCAACGAACTCTTTCCAGCACCTCTGGGCCCGCAGATGAGGAATGTGCAGCGGTTCTCAACAAGGAATGAAAGGATGCCTGCCGATCTGGGATCGATTGTCCCGTTATATACGAGCCTGCTCAGTGTCCAAGGCCTGATCGAGTGTTTCCTTATCGCTACAGCATTTCCGTTCGGGCTCATCGGAAATCCGACGACGGTTGCCCTGGCTTCGAAATCGGGGAAATCAGTCTCTAAGACTGGGTTTGATTGTGAGAACCTTAGTCCGCTTTCCCTCTTCAGGATGTTTATGAGATTGTCCACCTCTCTGTTCTCAACCATTATGTTAGTCCTGCATCTTATGTGCGAATTGACCCCTTCTATTCCGTTAAGAGTGACGTAAACCCTGTTGGAGTCGCACGGAGCATCCAGAAAAACATCTTCAATGCGAGGGTCTGTGAGCAGTATCTCGAAAACGCCTGCACCGACCGTGTATCTGTAGATGATGTTGCATAGGTCATCCACGAGCATGCCGATGTCTGTATCGGGACACATCTCCTCTATCGACTGAATCTCGTCCAATACCAATCCTCTGGCGATACCAATCACCGAGTCCCTGTCCAACCTGCCCCCGTTCTGGCGGTATTCGGAACGGAATCTTTCCATGATCCCTAGGACGATTGAGTTCAATCCATCAGAATAGGAGAATTCCAAAGGTTGGATGTCATATTCCATCTCTCCGTCCGGAGCATCGCCCACCGTAATACAGCAATATTGGGTCTGGTATTCTGCCAGGACCTTGAGGTCATCCGACGCGTTCATCAGCCAGAAGTCGGTATAGGATGGTTTCGTCCTGATGTCGTTCTTGATCATTCTGGAGAACAACTCGGGCAGGTCGCGGCATTCTTTATCGGCCTCGGGAATCGGTATAGGGATCGGTTTGGTCTCAGATATCTTGAACGAGGCGATCCTCTCCGCCATCATCGATACCTCCCTTTCCTGATTTCCTCTAGATCCGATTCTATCTGCATTATCGTCCTTTGAGTTGATGCGATGCATCTTTCGCATACATCATAAGGGCCGCTCTCTTCAAGGCACCCTCTGGCCGCAGAATAGTTGGGATATGGGAAATCATTCCAAAGGGCTTCCATCGCCTTGTCTCTAGACGATGGGCATCTCTTACATCTCCCTTTGTTCCTGACTACCGAACTGCTGCATCTTTTCATCGAGGAGATGCTCCTGATGATCTGGCCCGATAGCCCCGAGATCTCAATATCCTTTCCAGTCCTGAGTACGATCCTCTTCGCCCCTCCGGATTTTGACATCCTGTCCACTATACACTTCAGACATTCTTTGCTTGCAGGCTCAGGGGCGTAATCGCAATCCAAGCAACCGATTACCAGTGCATCTCCTTCGAAACGGTGTTCTACTGCATTTTCATCCTTCATCGATCCTTTCAGGATTTGTTTGAAATCTAGGTCCATGGATGTGTTTCTGTTTACAGATATTATAATCCGATATACTGCGGTCAACAATCGGAAACGGGCCAAAGTCTTTATCCCATACATCGATTGTTCGAATATGGAGATACTATCGCCCGCAGGATCGCCTGACAGTCTGGTGGCAGCCATCAAGGGTGGATGCGACGCCGTGTATTTGGCCGGAAAGAGTTTCGGTGCCCGTGCCTTTGCCGGAAACTTCTCGGACGGGGAACTTGAAGGTGCGATAGCGTATGCACACGATCACGGTGTCAAAGTACACGTAACCGTCAACACTCTGATTAAGAATTCAGAGATGGAGGAAGCAGTATCGTTCGTCAGATTCCTGAAGGATATCGATGCTGATGCGATCATCATCCAGGATCTCGGTCTTCTGAAACACCTCACTAATATCGATATCGCCAAGCATGCCTCGACACAGATGCAGATCCATTCTCTTGAGGGAATTGAATGGTGTGCAGAGAACGGATTGGACAGGGTTGTTTTGGCCAGAGAAATCACTATGGACGAACTGAAGCAGATCATTCCCCAATCCCCTATAGAGACCGAGGTGTTCATCCAAGGAGCTCTATGTTACTGCATGTCCGGAGGATGTCTGCTATCGAGTTTCATCGGCGGTCGCAGCGGCAACAGAGGTTCATGCGCTCAGCCTTGCAGGAAACGCTATGAGCGTGACGGAGAACAGGGCTATTTCATGAGCTGTGCGGACATCTACGGTATGGATTACCTGAAGGACCTCTCCGATTTGGGCGTAACATCTCTGAAGATAGAGGGCCGTATGAGGTCGCCCCCGTACACTTTCCTCGCATCCAAAGCATATTCGATGGCCATTAAGGGAGAGAGCGGAGAGGAGCTGGATGAGACCTTGGAGCTTCTGAGAACCGTATTCAACAGAGGTACCTGCTCCGGATATCTGGGCGGGGTGGTCTCTCCCGTTCAGTCGCTGTATCCGGACAACAGGGGGTTCTACATTGCAGATGTGAAGATCAGGGACAGGGCAATCGTTTCCGAAATTGAGGAGCCCGTTGGGCTGAAGGACGGTCTTTCTATCTTCAAAGGTGATGAGAAGATAGGCGGATTCAAAGTCATGGATCTAGACCCCATCCATATCCCATTCAAGATTCCAGACGGGAAATACCAGATCTACCGTACGTACGATCCTCGCATCGATGTGATAAAGAACGAGATCGGGAACACTCCGAAATTCAGAGGCCAGACCGACCGTGTTCCTGTCCATCTGAAACTGGAAAAGCAGCCTAATAGGAATCCAGTCCCTGAATTCTCTTTCTATGTCAACACGATAAAGGGGTTGGAGGCCGCACTGCCTTATGCGGACAGGATCTATTTTGACAACATGGAAAAACTCGAAGAGGCCTCAGAGGTCTCCGGGGATAAGGAATTGGTCGCGCTTCTGCCGAGATTCGATTCACTTGATGAATTCAAATTCAAAGACCGTCCAGTGATGGTCAACAATCCAGGTCAGTACAGGGCATGCAAGGGGGCGCCCAGGATATACGGAAGCAATCTGCTGAACATGTTCAATTCGTCCTTCCCCTTGAACCTATATCAGACCACGCTGTCCGTTGAGCTCTCGAGGAACGAGGTTTCCAACCTCATGTCATATTATCCGGGCAGGACAGAGGTCATGGCCTTCGGAAGGACCGAGCTTATGTATACCAGGGATCCCGGAGCACAGACGGGAACACTGACGGATGAGACCGGCGCGGCATTTCCCATGTATAAAGACAACAGAGGATTCTCACATCTGCTTAATTCGGTCGACCTTGATCTTCTGGACCTGGTTCCGGAGCTTGCACGTTCCGGGGTTTCGTCAATAGGTATCGATGTAAGGAAGAGGCCATCAGCCATAGTCAAGACCGTCGGAGAGGTCTGCAGGAACCCTTCGGACAAGTTGAAGGCAAAGCTCAAGGAGATGTGCGGCGGGATGACCACCCGCGGACTCTATGCCCGCAAGGTATGATCAAACAATGATGGCAGGCGTCTCCCTGTAAAGAATAAATCATCTGAAGAAGATTCATGCCGCGGTGATATCAGAATGGATGAGAAACAGCAGATTCTGGAAGCAATGAAGAAAGCAGGAGAGCCTTTGAATGCAGGAAAGGTCGCAGAACTCACCGGCCTTGACCGCAAAGTCGTAGACAAGGCGTTCGCAGAGATGAAGAAGGACGGAACGATTGTATCCCCCGTCCGCTGTAAGTGGGAACCTGCCAAGAAATGATCCTGCTGTGCCGAAAAGGCACAAACCCCTTCTCTTACCTTAAGCCCATTCATTCACAGCAGCCGATAACGGAATCAACCGTTCTTCAAATCTATATTTCCGATTGTTGACCGCAGTACTGCGGTATTATATTCTGCAGAAAACGAGACCCTGCTCATGATAAAGGATGGGCATGGGGAAATGGGCTTCATGGAATCTATGGTTTCCATGATGGCTGTTATGATCGTGATCGGACTGTATCTTGTATTCGTATCTTCAACTGTAGTTACTGCTTATTCTCCCTTGGAGGAATTGGATCCAGAGGCGATGGTTGTAGATTCGCAGGAAGGTCCGGCGGTGTCAAATTCGTATGCCTACATGTTCATGATGAAGAAGGATCTGAAAGGGTTGGAAGTATCACTGACGGTCCCGTGGTATACGGATACGGAGGTATCAGCCTTCGGGGATCTCACCGAAGCAGTGTTTGAGAAGAGGTACGTCCTGATGACCGATCTTTCCAACGGTAGGGTGGTCCCCATGATACTGGAGGTGAGAGCATCCGTATGAATATGAAGGGGATGACCGCTTTCGCGGATGCCATGATCTTCATGGTCGTGATAATGATGGCCATATCAGTAACGGTTTCATTGAATCACACCAACGAATTCATGGATGTAGGTCCCGATGTGTTCCTATCTTATGTCGGGGATACCGAGGTTAGGCTTTCCGATTTGACGGATATAGGGGATGATTCCTTGGTCTACCTGCCGGACCTGATGGCGCTGTCCTTGACCACAGATACCGATGTCGAGGAGTATCTGGAAGCCTTATTGGATTCAACATTCGGTTCGGGTAGATATCGTCTGGTTTTGATGTATGAGGGGCAGACTGGCATCATAGGTTCAGAACACAAGTTTTTCACTGCTCAGTATTCGAGGACGATACCTGTATCGACAGGAGGCAGCATCTACATCGATTTAGGTATCCTCTGAATGCTTTTTATCTGATGCGAGAATTGACTGATTATGTTCGCTGAACTTCAGGATGTGAAAATGTATTACGAGGAAGAGGGCACGGGAGAGCCCGTAATTCTCATCGCAGGAATCGGTGCGAACCACCGTTTCTGGAAGGGAATGATCCCGCTCCTGAAGGGATACAGAGTTATCACACTCGACAACAGAGGGGTAGGACAGACAGAATACAAAGGCGATGTCCAAATCGACATCATGGCGGATGATGTGATACATCTGATGGATTATCTCCACATCTACAAGGCGCACATCGTCGGCTGGTCCATGGGTTCTCAGATTGCCCAATCACTTGCGATCAGATACGGTGACAGGCTCCAGTCATTGACATTGGTATCATCCTATCAGTTCAGACCTCACAGGTCTGCATATTTCATGTACCTAATCGCAAAGGCTGCAAAGGAAGGTAGATGCTCCATGGACGAGGTCAACATGGTTCTCAACGCATTCTGTTTCCCAGAGAGCACCTTCGAGACGTTGGAGAAGAAAGGCATCATAATGCCCGTGCCTAAGCACCCTGAGAAACCGGAGGAGGTCTTCAAACAGATGATCTCCATGGACAAGTTCGATACGACTGAGAAGACCAAGGATATCAAAGTCCCCTCCCTCGTCATCCACGGCGGTATGGACATCATGGTGGAGCCCATTAAAGGAAGGGCAATAGGCAATTCGATTCCGAACTGCAGATACATAGAGTTGCCCGGAGAAGGTCATACCATTGCACCAGAGCTCTATGCCGATGCGCTGAGAAAGCATCTCTCAGACAACAAGATGTGATTATAAAACAATTAAATGGCGGTCGGGTTCCCGACCGCCTTATGATAATCAGTTTTCTGTTCCCAGTTTGATGCAGAGCCTGTTCTTGTCCAGGAGATCCATCTTCTTGGCGGGTATGGTCTTCTGGAGTCCCTTGTCGAGATTATCGGGTGTACAGAATGAGGTCTCCTTGAACAGTTTTCCAAGGATGACCATGTTGGCCGCACCTTTGATCCCGGCGTTCTCAGCAATCTCTGAAGCGGGGATGTAGATGGTCTTGACATCTTCGCGATGTACCTGTTTCTTAATGATCGAACTGTCGACGATGATGATTCCGCCGGGAACGACATCATTTTCGAATTTCTCCAGGGAGGGAAGGTTCATTGCGACGAGTACATCGGGATTGGTGACCAGAGGTGAACCGATCTTCGCGTCCGAAAGACAGACACTGCAGTTGGCGGTACCTCCGCGCATCTCGGGACCGTATGAGGGAAGCCATGAGACTTCCTTTCCTTCCATCAGTCCAGCGTATGCGATGACCTTACCTGTGAACAGGATACCCTGTCCTCCGAAACCAGCGAGCAGGATGTTCATGTCGGTCATTGCTCTCCCTCCTCTCCGACGTCCTTGTAGACTCCGAGCGGATAGTATGGGAGCATATTGTCCCTGAGCCACTGGAGTGCATCAGCGGGGGACATTCCCCAGTTTGTGGGGCATGTCGAAACGACCTCTATGATGCAGTAACCCTTTCCGGCCATCTGATATTCGAAGGCCTTCTTGATCGCTTTCTTGGCAGCCTTAACGTTCTTGACGCTGTCAACGGTGACACGCTGGGCAAGTGCGACTCCCTTTACCGATGAGAGCAGCTCACAGACCCTTATGGGGTTTCCTGCGACGCTGGTGTCCCTTCCATACGGGGTGGTCTGAGTGACCTGTCCAGGCAGGGTTGTGGGTGCCATCTGACCTCCGGTCATACCGTAGATCGCATTGTTGATGAATATGGCAACGATGTTCTCTCCCCTGGCCGCGGCATGGACCGTCTCTCCCATACCTATGGCAGCGAGATCTCCGTCCCCCTGATAGGTGAATACAACATTCTCGGGTCTGGCCCTCTTGACACCGGTAGCGACTGCAGGTGCACGTCCGTGAGGTGCCTGGACCATGTCGCATCCGAAGTAGTTGTAAGTGAATACCGAGCATCCGACCGAAGCGACTCCGACTGTCTTTCCCTCAATACCGAGTTCATCGATTACCTCAGCGACAAGCCTGTGGACGATTCCGTGAGTACATCCCGGGCAGTAGTGCAGAGGCACATCAAGTAACGCTTTGGGCCTCTCTCCCATAACCTTTGACATCAGCATCTACCTCCATTGATCTTGACGATCTGTTCAAGTACCTCTTTGGGTGTGGGCACCATTCCACCTGTGCGTCCGAAGAAGTAGACAGGCTTCTTATGCTCGACAGTCATCCTGACATCTTCCACCATCTGTCCCATGTTCATCTCAACAGAGAGGAACGCTTTTGCGTGGTCCACATGCTTCTTGATGAACTTCTCGGGGAACGGCCAGAGCGTGATAGGCCTGATGAGTCCTGCCTTGATGCCCTGTTTCCTTGCCATATCAACTGCTGAATGAGCTATCCTGGATGAGGCTCCGAACGCTACGATGATGACGTCCGCATCATCCGCCAGATACTCTTCCGCCCTCTGTTCGGTCTCCTTGATGGTCTTGTATTTTTCGAATCTCTTGAAGTTCAGTTCCTCGAGTTCCTTGGGGTCGATGTACAGAGAGTTTACAACATTGTGTGCCCTCTGTCCCTGGTGTCCCTTGACTGCCCAATCCTTGTTGTCTGTAGGGTCCTTGGGTTCGGGCAGTACTACGGGCTCCATCATCTGTCCGAGCAATCCGTCGGACAGGATCATGGTAGGCATCCTGTATTTGTCTCCGAGATCGAAGGCGTCTGAGATGAGATCGACCGTCTCCTGGACTGTGGAGGGGGCGAATACGAGCATGTGGAAGTCACCGTGACCGGTAGCCTTTGTCGCTTGGAAATAATCGGACTGCGAGGGCTGAATACCTCCGAGACCGGGTCCTCCTCTCTCAACGTTGACAATAAGACAGGGAACGTCGGATCCTGCTATGTATGATATCCCTTCGGACATCAGGCTGATTCCTGGAGATGATGTGGAAGTCATTACCCTGACTCCAGCAGCTCCTGCTCCCAGGACCATGTTGATGGATGCGACCTCTGATTCAGCCTGAAGATAGACTCCGCCGATCTTGGGCATCCTCTTTGACATGTATGCAGCTACCTCGGTCTGAGGTGTGATGGGGTAACCGAAGAAGTGCCTGCATCCTGCTGCAATTGCCGCTTCTGCGATGGCCTCGTTTCCTTTCATCAGGACCTTGTCTGCCATCTCACTCGACCTCCACTCTGATGGCGCAGTCAGGGCACATCACGGTGCACGATCCGCATCCGATACATTTGGACACATCAGTCACATGTGCGGGATGATATCCCTTGCTGTTCGTCACTGCGTGGTCCAGAGCTAGAATCTCCTTTGGGCATGCGATGACACACATCTCGCAACCCTTACATCTGTCATTGTCAACGATTACCTTTGGCAATTCAATTACCTGCCTTTTCCCAGGGCGTCCTTACGAAGACGCTCACTTGGTATAATAATGGTATTTTATTTAATGGGACAACTCCGACAGGTGACGTGTGGAATCTGATGGGCAGTCCCGTTAGTTCGGAAACGCTCTTTGCGAACGGTATGGAATCTGTCACCGTTTCTTCTGTCGTGAGCTGTTTGAGATGTGAATTATTGGCGATGCAGGTGGCCTTGATGTGTGCGGCATTCTCTATTTCGCGGAGGATCTCGAACGCTTCATCCGGCGTAGTGGTCTGGGATCTGTATTTGTTCACCACGTACATCACGTCGGGGTCGGTCTTTGAAAGCTGTCTGCTGTACACGCCGAGGGCTGTAGCCCCTGCATCATCTCCTCCCACGTCTATAATCACACATTCATCATCAGTGATCGCATCCCCTATGGCCGCCGGGAGGGACGGGGTGTCCAGATTTGAGTTGGCAAAATTAGGGCCAAGCACACGTACTCCCGCGTCTGTCAGAATATCCGCGTAGTCGGACGATCTGAAGTAAGGGTTGACCACATCCATATCGATAAGGGTGACTTTCTTACCCTATGCTGAAGCATCTTTTGCCAGATTGATGGAGAGATTGGTCTTCCCGGTCCCATAGTGGCCGCATACAACCGTGACTCTCCTTTCTAGACATCTCATGCTTCTGGCATATTCGTATTCTCTTTATAATTAGTGCGTAGGTGCGAAATATTTATTATATACGCTTTATACGGTGGAATGAGGCAAAAATATGGCCGACATGAACAAAGTAGGAAAGAGAATCTGCAAGTACAGAGAACAATTGGGACTCACTCAGGAAGAGTTGTCCATTAACTCTGGTATTAGTTTGCAGTCCATTAAGGAGTACGAGGAAGGTATCGCATACCCCCCTATCGGATCCCTTATCAGGCTTTCCCGTTCGCTCGGTCAGAGGGTCGGAACTTTTACGGACGATCAGTTCAATCCAGACCCAATCGTTGTCAGATACGCGGAGAGGCAGCCTGAGGCATCGTCTCACGGTGACAAGGGTGACTACCAGTACTTCCCTCTTGGTAAGGGTAAGACGGACAGGCATATGGAGCCTATGTTCATCCGTGTCGGAATCGAGGATACGCCAGAACTCAGCACGCACGAGGGCGAGGAGTTCATCGTAGTGGTCTCTGGAAAGATCCTTTTCATCTACGGAAAGGAGAAGAAGATCCTCGAGCCCGGGGACAGCGCTTATTACAACTCAGTCGTGCCCCATTATGTGGGTGCGATAGACGGACCTGCGGAGATATACGCGGTCCTGTACACTCCCCTCTGAGGTGATATCGTGGTATGCGTACCAAGGAAGAACATCACCAGCGATGAAAGGTTAGGGGACCTTCTGGACAAATGTATAAGGGAGCATCCGGACAACGACGCAATTGTCTATGTCGACAGGGAACTCCGTCTCTCATGGACACAGTGGGGCATAGAGGTTGACCGTGTCGCCAAAGGACTTATGGCAATGGGTGTCGAGAAAGGAATGAAGGTAGCTGTTTGGGCAACGAACGTTCCTGATTGGATCACACTCATGTTCGCCACAGCTAAGATCGGGGCAATCCTGCTCACAATCAATACGAACTATCAGAAGGACGAGCTGGACTATGTCCTCAAACAGTCCGATATGGATGTCTTATTCCTTATCGACGGAGTCAGGGACACCGACTATGTCCAGACAGTCTATGATCTCATCCCGGAACTGAAAACTCAGCCCAGAGAGAACTTCCACAGCAGGACGTATCCGTACCTGAAGAAGGTAATATTCCTAGGTCCGGTGAAACACCGCGGAATGTACTCGATGAGCGAGGTCAAGTCCCTTGCCGTTACCGTAAGCGAGGAAGATTACCGCAAAAGGAAGGATTCGGTCGATGTGCATGATGTCACCATGATGCAGTACACATCAGGTACGACCGGATTCCCCAAAGGAGTCATGCTTACGCACTTCAACATCGCAAACGACGGATACTGGCTCGGAGCTAACATGAACTATGGCCCTACCGACCGTCTCTGCATAAATGTTCCCCTGTTCCACTGCTTCGGCTGTGTGCTGGGTGTGATGGCATGCATCAACCATTGCGTCACCATGTGCTTCTGCGAGGTCTTCGATCCCATCAAAGTGATGACGACCATCGAGGAGGAGAAATGCACATCCGTATACGGTGTGCCTACGATGTTCATCAACATCCTGAACCACAAGCTGTTCAACAAATTCGATTTCTCCTCCCTCAGAACCGGAATAATGGCAGGTTCTCCCTGTCCTATCTCTGCAATGAAAGAAGTGGTCGAAAAGATGAACATGAAGGAGATCACAATCGTTTACGGACTTACCGAGGCATCGCCTGGAATGACGCAGACGACATATGACGAACCTTCGATAGAAAAGAAATGCTCATCGGTCGGAAAGAAGCTTCAGGGTGTGGATACCGTGATCCTCGATCCAGAGACCTATGAGCCGTGTCCCGACGGAGTGATCGGAGAGTTCTGCTGCAAGGGTTACAACGTCATGAAAGGGTACTACAAGATGCCCGAGGAGACCGCCAAGGTCATCGACAAGAACGGATACCTGCACTCGGGAGACCTGGGATACAGGGACTCGGACGGCTACTTCTACGTCACCGGAAGGCTGAAGGACATGATCATCCGCGGAGGGGAGAACATCTACCCCAAGGAGGTCGAGGACTTCATCTACAACTGCCCCGGCGTCAGCGACGTTCAGGTCGTCGGCGTTAAGAGCAAGAAGTACGGAGAGCAGCCTTCGGCGTTCATCATCAAGAAGAAGGGTGCCGACCTCACTGAGCAGGACGTCCTCGACTACTGCAACGGCAAGATCTCGTGGTACAAGATCCCGAAGTACATCGCCTTCGTGGACGAGTACCCGCTCAACGCCGCCGGTAAGATCAAGAAGTTCAAGCTCAGGGAGATGGCCAACGAACTCTGGCCCGATGCCTGATCAGTAAACCACTAAACACACCCGCACCGAATCCCCGCCTATGACCTCATAGGCCGCGGTGCATTCGGATGTGGGTTCCCCTTT
>JAEEGK010005507.1_pt1 | contig 30630 bp, 25 predicted proteins | sample 8958771 | NCBI WGS metagenome assembly JAEEGK01 (sample SAMN16246547, study PRJNA631951) | gut metagenome | biome: gut microbiome; feature: rumen; material: SC-attached | host: Bos | place: Iran: Karaj | collected 2018-10
CTCAATGGCAATACGAGGGAATAATTGTAAGTGATGGTATTATAATAGATGGTGTTTTACTTGAAAAAACAAGTGAGGTTGAAATTACAAATCAGACTGTAACTGTTGCAGCAGAAACTCCAGATTTTATCGATGATGATCCTGAATATATATATCACGATGAACAATTTAAAGGATCTTTCCAATCTGAAGATGCAACAATTAATCCTTTTATTATGAGTAAATATCCTGTAACTCAAGAATTATATAAAGCAGTTATGCAGAAAGCTGGAAGTGATTATGAAAATGAACCATCATTATGTAAAAATACTAAAACTTATCCTTTAGTAGAAGGCGAAACTTTAAAACATCGACCTGTAGAGGGTGTAACCTGGTATGATGCTGTTTTCTTCTGTAATAAACTAACAGAACTTGTTGAAGGACTTACAAATGCATATACAATTTCTGATATAGTTATCGATGGTGGACATATAAAAAGTGCAACAGTAACTATCAATAATAATGCAACAGGTTATCGTTTACCAACATGTGCAGAATGGGAGTTTGCTGCAAGAGGTGGTAATGTTTCGGAAGATGAATGGAATTATTTATTCTCAGGTAATCCTGGTGAATCTAATGTATCATCAAATAATAGTAAAAATACAGGTTTGGATAAAATAGGATGGTACGCTTATAATACTGGTAATAAAGGAATAACTGGAGAAACTCTTATAAGTAGTGGTAAGCCAGGATTTGGCACACATGAAGTTGGTCTTAAGAAACCAAACAGTCTTGGTCTTTATGATATGTGTGGTAATATTTGGGAATGGTGTTATGAATATCCAGTAAATGACTCAGGAAATGATTATGGTTATCACTATATGCGTGGTGGTTCATGGTATGCTGGTGCAAAATATTGTTCTGTATGCTGTATAGAATCGAGTTCGAATCAACAAAAAACAGCTGATGTTGGATTCAGAATTGTCCGCAATATATATTGACCTAAAAAAAATATATTGTTAAAATATATTTCTATTAATAAGAGGTATAAAAGATGATTTTTCCTTTGGAACAGCTTGTTCAATTTAATGATAATATTTATGAAATTACTGTAGCCGCAAGCCGCCGTGCTTACCAGTTGGCTAAAGTAAACGATCCTGAAATTGCTGCTAACTCAGACAAAGTAGTTTGTGTTGCTGCAAGACAGCTTTTTAATCACGTAGTAAATTACAGAATCGAAGAAAAACAGTAAGTATGGAAGTAAAACAGGAAAGCAAAATACCTGTTATCGTAATTTTTGCTCCTACAGCTTCTGGAAAGACTGCCCTTACAAAAGAGTTATTCTCAAAACAGGGCAGTCATTTTATTTTAAACGCAGAAGTTATAAGCGCAGACAGTCAGGCAGTTTACAAAGGCATGGATATTGGTACAGCCAAACCAGAGCCAGAACTGCAAAAAATACTCCCTCATCATTTAATCAATATCTTAAATCCCGACCAGCAATATAATGTTTCTGACTTTTTAGACCAGGCCGATAAATTATGCAATGACATTTATTCAAAAGGAAAAATCCCCGTAGTATGTGGCGGCACCGGCTTTTATATAAGAAGCTTTCTATACGGAATTCCCAAAACACCCGAAAGTGATGAAACAGTAAGAAATCAATTAAAAGAGCGAATCCAAAAAGAGGGCAACGCCGTCTTATATGAAGAACTAAGAAAAATAGACCCTCAAAGCGCCAAAAAAATCCACCCGAATGACTCTTATAGAATCTGCCGCGCCTTAGAAGTCTATTACTTAAGCGGAAAAACAAGATCAGATTTTGCCATTACTCCAACATTACGCCCTCAATACGATTTTACATTCATCGTACTAGACCCCCCAAGAGAAGTTTTATACGAAAGAATAAATCAAAGAGTAGACCAGATGATTTCTCAAGGCTTAGAACAAGAAGTAAAATCTCTACTTGAGCAAGGCTACACAAAAGACTCCCCAGGATTAAAAGCCATAGGCTACCAGGAATGGTTCCAATACCAAAACAAAGAAGAAGTAGTGAACCAAATAAAACACCACACCCGAAAATACGCCAAAAAACAATACACCTACATCCGCGACATCCCCCACAGCATCATCATCCCTTTTAAAAATCCGGCTGACGACCTTAATAAAGTTTGTACTATTATAAAAGATAGATTATTAGGTCAAAGAAGATAATGTATTGATGAGACTTTGAAAAAATACTCTTAACCCTAATCAAATTGAAACAAATATACGTGAGCAAGGCGGGCCAACAAACTACATCTGAGCTTGCCGAGCTCCGCGAGGAAAATCTTCCATACAAGCTCAGCAGTAGTTTGTTGACACGCCGCCGCGGAAGTATATTTGTTTCCTCTTGATCCAATATTAAGAGTAGTTTTTCATACCTGATCCAATTTCTTGTTATCTCTTGACTAATAGCCCATTTTTTGCCATAATATACAAACTTTATAAAGTAGGAGTGCCATCGTGCCTTGTGGTAAGAAAAGAAAGCGCCAGAAGATGGCGACACATAAGCGTAAGAAGATGCTTAGAAGAAATCGACATAAGAGCAAGTAGTTTTTAGGTCGAGACAGCTTGTGTTTAATTAAGGGGCTGTCTAAAAAGAATGTGATTACTGTTCTTTTTAGACAGCCCCTTTTTTTATGAAAATGTTAGAAAATATTCATTCACCTTCAGATATAAAAAATCTTTCTCAAAAGCAGATTAAAGAGCTTGCAGCAGAAATCCGCGAAACTATAATTAAAACTGTAGGAACAAACGGCGGGCATCTTGCAAGTAATCTGGGAATTGTTGAATTAACAATTGCACTTCACAGAGTTTTTGATTCTCCGAACGATGCAATTATTTATGATGTAAGTCATCAGTGTTATGCCCACAAGCTTTTGACAGGACGTTACGATAAGTTCAATACACTCCGCCAGAAAGATGGTATTTCGGGCTTTACAAATTCAGAAGAAAGTGAACATGACTTTTTTATAAACGGACATTCTTCAACTTCAATTTCATCGGCGCTTGGCTTGCTTACTTCCTGGAACCTTAACAAAAAAGACGGAAAGGTAATTGCAGTTTTAGGAGACGGAGCCCTTACAGGCGGCATGGCTTTTGAAGGACTTTCAAATGCCGGTCAGATGAGAAAAAACTTAATCGTAATTCTTAATGATAATCAGATGTCTATTGACCATAACACAGGTGCTGTTTCGCGCTACTTAAGCCGTCTTACAATGACAAAAGGATATCAGTCATTCCGTTACAGAGTTGATAAGTTTGTTGAACGGCTTGTAGAAAAAATGCCTAGTCTTGGTCGCCCTATGGACAAATTCATTTTCCGTTTTAAGCGCTCGCTCAAAGGATTTTTACTTGCTAATAATCTTTTTACAGATCTTGGCTTTGAATATGTTGGTCCTCTTAATGGTCACAACGAACAGATACTCGAAAATGAACTTAGAAAAGTAAGAAATCTTTCGCGCCCTGTTGTAGTTCATGTTGTTACAAAAAAAGGAAAAGGCTACGCTCCTGCAGAAACTAATCCGGAAAATTATCACGGAGTAGGACCTTTTAATGTAGAAGACGGTTCAGTTGCAAAGGACGATAAGCTTACATTCACTCAGGCCTTCAGTAATATAATTTTAGAGCAGGCAGAAAAAAATCCAAAAATCACTGCAATTACTGCGGCAATGGCACAGGGAACAGGACTTTCGGAATTCAGTAAAAAATATCGCGAACGCTTTTTTGATGTAGGTATTGCAGAAGAGCATGCAGTTACTTTTGCAGGAGGTCAGGCCCGCGGTGGAATGCTTCCTGTCGTATGTATTTATTCAACATTCATTCAGCGCTCCGTTGACCAGATGATTCACGATATTTCACTTCAAAAATCACACTGTATTTTTATTTTAGACAGAGCCGGTGTTGTACCAAATGACGGAGTAACTCATCAGGGATTATTTGATATTGCATTGTTCCGCCCGGTCCCTGGAATTGAAATACTCAGCCCTGTAAGTGCTCAGGATCTTAAGATTTGTTTTGAATATGCAGTTATGGCAAAAGGACCTGTTGTTATCCGTTATCCTAAAGCATATTGTCCTGAAGAGCTTCCGGAATTTTCACAGAAAGCAAAAACAGGAAAAGGCATCTTAATTGAATCAGACGGAAAGGCTGTAAAAAATAAATATCTTGTAGTTACAACAGGCAGTATGTATGAAGAAGTAAGACTTGCGTGTGCAGAAGATTCGGCAAAGAAAATTAAAACAGATATTTACATCATGCGCTTTATTAAGCCATTTAATGAAGAATGTTTTGTGCAGCTTGCAACTCAGTATAAAGGTGTACTTTTTGTAGAAGACGGAGTTCAGACCGGTGGAATAAGCGAACATCTGGCTGGAATTCTTGCAAAGAATAAATATCTTAAAACTAAAATCCTTGCTTTCCAGGATAAATATTACAGTCATGGAAACCGCACTCAGATTCTTGAAGATGCCGGTCTTTCTCCAAAGCAGATTGCTGCTGCAATAAAAGGACTTGCAAATGCTTGAGTTAACCTTTGGCAATAAAAAAATCACGACTGAACTTCCTGCTATTGTAATGGGAATTGTAAATGCAACTCCCGATTCTTTTTATGACGGCAGCCGCGGTGGACTTGAACGTGCGCTTGAACTTGTAGAGCAGGGTGCTCAGATAATTGATATTGGCGGAGAATCTACAAGACCTGGTTTTACACCAGTAAGCGATGAGGAAGAAATAGAAAGAGTAATTCCTTTGCTTTGCGGACTCAAAAAAAAATCAGATGTTATAGTTTCTATTGATACAACAAAAACAGAAGTTATGAAAGCTGCCATAGAAAATGGTGCAGACATTATAAACAATGTTGGTGAGTTTACAGATGAGGAGCTTGAACTATGCAAAAAAGCTGGAGTATCTGTAATTGTAATGCATCATACTTCGGGCGGTTCTAACAAAATTGTTGAATATCTTACAGCTCAGGCAAACAGATGTCTTAAGGCTGGAATCCCGCAAGAAAAAATCATAATTGACCCAGGCATTGGCTTTGGTAAAACTTTTGAACAGAATGTTGATGCAATAAAAAATACAGAAAAGCTTGCTGCAACAGGTTTTACAACTTTAATGGCACTTTCAAGAAAATCAAGTATTGGTCAGATTACAGGCCGCGAAGTTCACCATAGGCTTGCCGGAACACTTGCCGCAGACATAATTTCTGTTCAAAAAGGTGCAAAAATTATCAGAGTTCATGATGTTTCTCCTGCAATTGACACATTAAAAGTGATGAAATTTTTATAATAGTGTGTTATAATAAAGTATCCCTCCACAAACTCAGGGACCACAGATATGGAAATATTTAATAAACTATTATACATTTATGATTTTATCCGCCCGATTCTCGATATTGCCGCTCTAACTTTTATACTGTATAAGGCATATGACTTTGTTACAAAATCAAACAGTTTACAATTATTAAAATCAGCAGTTATTGTTTTTTTAGCATACGGTGTTGCAGAACTTTTAAAACTTAATACTATTTTATGGATTCTTCGCATTTTGGCTCCTGGACTTGTTATTGCATTTGCAGTTATCTTCCAGCCAGAAATCAGAAAAATCTTTTTGAAAATTGGTCAAAGCCGATGGTTTGCATTTGGTTCTCGTTCAAAGCACACATATGTAGATGCTGTTCTTACTGCAGCAGAAATGCTTTCTAAAGAACGACGCGGTATGCTTGCAGTTTTCCTAAGACATACAAAGCTTGAAAATTACATGCAGTCGGGAACTAAATTAAATGCCGATCTTTCTTCAAGTTTGCTTGTTACAATTTTTGGAAAAGATACTCCGCTTCATGATGGTGCCTGCTTTATTCAAGGTGGAAAACTTTTAGCTGCAGGCTGTTTCCTTCCGCTTAGTGAAGACTACAATATTAAAAAGACATTTGGTACACGCCACCGTGCTGCTCTTGGTCTTTCAGAAGCATCTGATGCTGTTGTACTTGTTGTTTCAGAAGAAACAGGAGCAATCAGCCTTGCTTACGATTCAAAATTAAATTACGACTTGGATATGAACGAACTTACAAAGATTCTTGAAAAACTTCTTGAATTACCACCCGAAGCCAAAAACATAGAGGATACAATAGATGAAAGCAAACCGATTCTTTGAGAAAATCCTCTTTAACTGGCCTGTAAAAGTTTGTTGTCTCATTCTTGCAATTGCGCTGTATTTATTCCATCAGGCTTCTTTGACAGAAAAACGTTCATTCGTAATTCCGCTTACAATAGTTGAAGAAGGTCTTGTTCAGCATACTGGAGACTATACTTCGACTGTAACTGTAGTTGTGCGCGCTAATACAGAAGAAATAAGTTCAGTTCATTCAAACCAGCTTAATGCTTATGTTAACTTAAATAATATTTCTAAAAACGGTGAATACAATCTTCCTGTAAAAGTAAATATTGCAGATGAGATTATGGCTTTTGATCCTTTTGAAATTAAGGTAAAGCCTGAATATATAAAAATCAAAGTTGAAACAAAAGATTTGAAATATATTCCGCTTGAAGCTTCTATAGTAGGTGAGCCTGAACACGGATATGAAATTACTGACATTTCAATAGAGCCGGCTTTTGTAGAAGTTACTGGACCTGAATCTGTTATTGAAAATACAAAGAAAGTTTACCTCGACAAAATTGATGTTACAGGGCTTACACAAAAATCTGTATTTGAAACTGAATATAAATCTATAAATAAATTATTATCTGTAAAAGAAACCGGACCTTTTAAAGTTACTCTTATGGTAGAGCCTAAACAGATGGAAAGAACAATTGAAAATATTCCGGTAACTGTTCTTTCGTTAAATGATAAGCTTTATATTAAAGATGAAATACCTGAAATGTGGGTAATCCTTGAAGGTTCAATGCCTGTGCTCGAAGAATATACTCCTGGTAAACGATTTATAACAATTGATCTGGCACATATTACAGAACCTGGCGAATATGATGTTCCTGTAGTTTATAATATTCCGGGATATTTTACTTTGATTTCAACTCCGGAAGAAACTATTCATATAAATGTTGTTGAACACTTAGATAATGAAGAAAATAATGAAGGTGTGGGGATAAGCGAATGATTTGCGGATTGGGTGTAGACATGACAACTGTTGAACGATTTCTGAAGTGGATTGAAAAACCGGAAATGATCGACAGATTTTTTAATAAAGAAGAAAAATGTAATAATCCTAATATTGCTTTTCAAAAGGAACATTATGCTGCGCGTTTTGCTGCAAAAGAAGCCTTTGGTAAAGCACTGGGTACCGGCATTACAGGCTTTAATCTTTGTGATGTTTATATAAAAAGCGAGCCGAACGGAAAGCCTGTTTTAAAAGTGCAAGGATCTGCAGAACAGATTTTAAAGAAAACCTTCGGGGATTGTATTCTTCATGTTTCGTTAAGTCATGAAAGAAATAATGCAATTGCCGTAGTAATTATAGAAAAAAAATAAAAATTGTGTAAAAATAAAGTAGAGGTGTTTTATGGCCTATTCATCATCAAAGAGTAAATCTGCTGTTCCCGAAAAAAAAGCTTCAATCTCGTACTGGTCAAAAGATAAGTGTAATTGTCCAGTCTGTAAAAAAGCATTTGACCGTGAAATTATGAGAAGCGGTAACGGACGTATGAACGCAGGTAATCTTAGTGATGAGCTTCATCGTGATTATATTCCTTCTGCAAAATACGGAAAGGTATATCCGCTTATTTATGAAGTAGGCTGCTGCCCAAACTGTTATACTGCTTTTTTATGGAGCGATTTTACAACTATAAAAAATCAGGATGTTGCTGACAGAATTTACGACAACTACGAAAAGCGTAAAAAAGCAACAGAAACTATATTCCCATATTTTAATCTTAAAAAGGAACGTTCAATTTATGATGGCGCTGCAATGTATTATATGGCTTTACAGACTTATGATCTTTGCGATGCCGATATGCTTCCAACCTTGAAAAAGGCAATCATTTCGCTTCGTCTTGCATGGCTTACAAAAGAAATTGATGATGCCTGTACAGATCACAATTATGATTATGTGTCTCAGGTTTTCTACCGCAAGGCTTTATTCTTTTACCAGCAGGCATTGGTAAACGAGCAGGAACGTACAGAAAAATGTTCTACCTTAAATAACTTTGGTCCCGATATGGATAAAAACTATGGCTGGGACGGCGTTGTTTATTTGAGCGGACTTCTGGAATTTAAATATGGTCAGCATGATGATATTCAGCTTCGTCTTAAAAAGCTGAGCGAATCTAAAACTGCAATTGCGCGAATTTTTGGTCTTGGTAAATCTTCAAAAAATAAACCTGGACCTCTGCTTGAGCATGCAAGGAATCTTTACGATAACCTTACAAAAGAGCTCAAAGATGATGATTTGTAATGCGTAATATTCTATTAACAATTTCTTACGACGGAACAGATTTCTGCGGCTGGCAGCGTCAGGATGATAAAGACGGCGGCGAAGCAAACAGAACTGTTCAAGGCGAAGTAGAAAAAGCACTCGAAAAATTACACAAAGAAAAAATTACTCTTTACGGTTCAGGTCGCACAGACAGTGGAGTTCATGCACTCGGGCAGGCAGCTAACTTTTATACACCAATTGAGTCTATTCCTGCAGAAAACTTTGTCCGTGCACTTAATGCATTTTTGCCGGATGATGTCCGCATTCTTGAGTCATGTGAAGTGCCGGAAGATTTTAATGCTAGAAAGTCTGCAACAAGCAGAATGTACAGATATTTTATAAGTCTTGGGGAATCTGTGCCTGCCAACAATGCAAGGTATTCCTGGTTTGTTCCTAATTATGAACCTGACCTTGAACGCCTTAATAAATACTGCAAATGCCTCAAAGGTGAAATTGACTGCGCTTCTTTTGCCGCAAGCGGGGATGATAGTGTGTCTACAAACCGTTATATAGACGGGGCAAGATTTTTTATGCAGAAGGATATCTGGGGTAGTGACCTTCTTGTTTTTGAAATTGAAGCAAATGCGTTTTTGTGGAAGATGGTTAGGACGCTTACAGGCACGCTTATTAATTTAGATAAAAATGCTGCGGCTGATGATTCGATGAAAAAGATTCTTGAGTCAAAAGACCGTACCAAAGCTGGCGTGACTGCGCCACCGACTGGGCTCTTTTTATATAAAATAAAATTTGATGGGGTCCGACGGCATATATAAAAACATACTTAGGGGGAAAAGTTTTGCATGCGCACAAACTTCATTTTCGCCCTGTTTGTGCGCGGGCAAAACTTTTTCCCCTTAATATGATTCTATTTATAATAAACTCACCGGATCCACATCATATTCTATATAAACATTCTGGCTGTGGGTGTAGTCCTGTAGAAGACTACGTGCCATTGCCTGCAGCGGGACTACTGAACTTGATTTGAGCAGAATCTGGTAGCGCCAGGATGAGTTTATTTTTTCAATCGGGCATTCTGCCGGGCCTATTACTTCAACCCCGCGAACTTTCTTTTCCTGTAAAATACGAACTGCATCTGCTGCAGTTGCTTCTGCTTCATTTTTGTTGTAACTGCGGAATACAAGCCGCAACAGGCGTGAAAACGGTGGGAACTCCATAAACTGACGCTGTTCAAGCTCGTAGTTATAAAAATCTTCTGTCATATTATGGCAGGCATATTTTACAGGCTGGAGTTCAGGACTGTAAGTCTGTACAACTACTTTTCCGTCTTTAAAATATCTTCCTGCACGACCGGCTACCTGTGTAATTAATGAGAAAGTTCTTTCTCCAGCGCGGAAGTCAGGCATATGAAGGCCTGCATCTGCAAGTATAACTCCTACAAGTTCAAGCTTTGGGAAGTTCAAACCTTTTGCAACCATCTGAGTTCCAAGCATTATGTCGTATTTGCCGTTTTTAAAATCGTCCAAAGTTTGGAGAAGTTGTTCTTTGTTTTTAAGCACATCAGTATCAAGGCGTACAATCTTTGCATTAGGAAACTTTGCCCGGGTTTCTGCTTCTATGTATTCAGTTCCAAAACCGCTTGATCCAATATCAACAGAGCCACATGAAGGACAGCTTTGTGGTGGTGTAACTGACCAGCCGCAGTAATGACATTTGAGTCTGTTTTCAGTTTTATGATAGGTTAGTGGAACGGAACAGTTTTTACATACAAGTTCATAACCGCATTGATTGCAGCTGAAAAAATGAGTAAAGCCTCGTCTGTTTAAAAATAAAATTACCTGATGACCTCGTTCAAGTACACTATGAATCTGTTTTTCAAGCGGTTCAGAAATTGAGCCTTCGGTTCTATAGTTCCTTAGGTTTATACATGAGATATGCGGCATTTCGCCGCCGGCAAGTCGTTTTGTTAAAGTGTGGCGGACAATAGTTCCCTGTTTCATCCCGTACCAGGCTTCTACACTTGGAGTTGCGCTTCCCATAATAAGAGGGATTTTTAAATTAGAGCAGCGGTGCATTGCAACCTGGCGTGCATGATACCTTGGGTTATTTCCTGATTTATATGAGCCGTCATGTTCTTCATCAATGATTATAAGTCCAAGGTCTGGGACTGGTGCAAATACTGCTGAACGGGCACCAACAATAACACGTGCCTCCTTGTGCATTATGCGGTTCCATTCTTTAAGGCGCTGTGAAGGTGTAAGTCCCGAATGAAGTACAGCCGCAGTTTTTCCAAAGCGTTGTGTTACAGCCTGAACAACCTGACCTGTCAGCCCAATTTCAGGAACGAGATAAATTACACCATTGCCATCTTGCAGCATGCGTTCTGCAAGTGAAAGAAATACTTCTGTTTTGCCGGTACCTGTCGGCCCATAGATATAATGATATTTTTCAGCAGAACTAAGCACATCCTCAACGCACTTCTTTTGTTCATCCGAAAGCTCATTCTTCGGCGTACTAGCAATTTCATCTTCAAAACTAAAACCGCCTGCTGCTGTTTCGCGTCTGCCTGAAGGAATCATGGAAAAAACAGCTTCGCCAAGTGTGCACAAATAATACCGGCTGATCCAGTTTGCAATTTCTATAAGCTCTTCGCCAAAAAGCGGTTCTTTATCAATAATTCGTCTGATTGGTTTTATTTTAGAAGCATCAACTGTGCAGGTTGGAGGAATCTCGGCTGTAATATTAATTATAAAGCCTTCTGTTTTTTTATTTCCGAACATGATTTCAGCACGCTTACCAATCATCGGTATAAGCTCAGGCTTTTCGTCTTGCGGAGGAGTATAGGAATAAGTAAAGCCCTGATTTATTGGAAGATTCAGGATAATTTCAAGATAAATCATTTGCTCCTAATTTCATCAAGCTTTTTCTTAAAGGATTTAAGATCCTGCCAGGCCGGTGCCTTAAGACTTTGATCGCGTAAGAGTGCACTAGGATGATATGTGACCATAAGAGGTATTCCATTGTAATCAAAAATCTGACCACGCAGCTTGTTTAATGATTCTTGTGTATCAAGCATTTTGTGACCAGCGATTCGACCCATACATAAAATCATTTTAGGCTTTAAGATATGAATCTGTGCCTGCAAAAATGCAAAGCAGGTAGACTGTTCTTCCGGCTCAGGGTCGCGGTTATTAGGCGGACGGCATTTTACAATATTTGCGATGTAGCAGTTTTTGTTACGGTCAAGCTCAATTGCAGCAAGCATTTTATCAAGCAGCACGCCTGCCTTTCCAACAAACGGTCTGCCGGACATATCCTCGTCGTAGCCTGGACCTTCTCCAATTACAAGAACATCAGGATTTTCAACGCCTTCACCAGGAACAACATTGTTGCGGGTACGAGCCAGCTGACACTTGGTGCAGCGTGTAATTTTTGCGTAGAGGTCTGTGAGGGTGAGGGCACTAGTCGATGTGACTAAGTTATCCGTGTTCGCTGAACTATCCGGGGTCCCTGAACTAACTGGGGTCCCTGAGCTTGTCGAAGGGCGTTCTGCTGGTGGTCCTTCGACAGGCTCAGGAACCACAGCGTTATCATCCACAAATTCAACTTCACCTTTAAACGTTTCTCCTGTAAAATTCATGATATGCGCATCTGCCTTTTTGAGTAAATCGTATATTAAAGTTTTCTCTTCCTTAGTCATTTTTACATTTCCACTCCGGTTCTTCCCCAAATGTAAGTTTTACTATTTCTCTTTCTTCGTATGCTTTCTTAATTAAATCATCAACTTCAAGCTCTGCGTAAATCTTTTCTGCATCTTCAACTCTGCCTCTTAAAACAGGGTGGCGCGGACTGAACAAAACGCAGCAGTCTTCGTATGGTAAAATTGAAGTTTCGTAAGTATCAATTTCTTCTGCAGTTTTAATAATTTCTTCTTTATCTAAACCACAGCAAGGACGCATCATCGGGAACTCAGAAAAGTGCTCTGTAACTGTCATATTTTCAACAGTCTGACTTGCAACCTGTCCAACGCTTTCTCCGGTAATAATACATTTTGCATTGCAGCGGTTTGCTAAAAGATTTGCAACCTTCATCATGCACACACGCAAAATCAAAGTAGACCATGCTTCAGGTGCCTTTTCCTTAATGCGCATCTGAACATCTGTAAAAGGAATTATATTCAAATAAGTTTGTATTCCGTAATAAGCAAGCTTCTGACCAAGAGTAACAACCTTCTGCTTTGCTTCTTCAGAAGTGTAAGGGTAGGAGTGGAAATAACAGCATTCAATCTTCATGCCACGGCGGAGCATTCTGTAGCCTGCAACCGGAGAATCAAGCCCGCCCGAAAGCAGCAGCAGTCCCTTACCACTTGAGCCAACAGGAAGTCCACGACAGCCTGTTTCATTATCGCTGTAAACAAAAATCTTTTCACGGACTTCGATATAAATCACACAATCAGGCTTATGAACATCAACCTTCATTATGCTTTCAATTTGTCCTGCTGCCTCGCATGAAAGCTGATATGAGTTCAAAGGAAAGCCCTTGTCAGAACGGCGTGAATCAATTTTAAAAGTTTTAGCGCCTTTATCTGCCTGAACCTTTGCAACCTTAAAAGCAGTATCACAAATAGACTGCAGGTCCTTTTCGCAAACTTCACACTTTGCCCAGCCTGTAATTCCAATAAGATGGTTAAGCATAAATTCAATTTTAGGACAAAGCTCCTTAGCCTTGTCGTCGTCACCTTCGATATAAAGACGGCCTGCACGCAAAATAGAACGGCAGCCTGTGCCTTCCAGGCATTTAGAAACATTGTGACGTAAGAGATTTTCGAATTCCTGAATATTAGAACCTTTAAGTGTAAGTTCACCAAGTTTTGCAAGATAAGTCATACATAAAGTATAAACTAAAACTCACCGATAATCTATATACATGAAAAAAGGATTTTTATTCGTTCTGTTTTTAGCATTAATCTTTCCTGTGTTTTCTCAAGGTGTACCTGAAAAATTACAGGGTATTTGGGAAGGCAAGGACAGATTTATTTTCTTTGAAAATGCCGCAGACGATGAAAATCCTGAATTTGTAATAATTCTTAAGGAATACTACGGCTGGTATTATGACAGGGCTGCAGAACCTGTAGAGTATTCAGAAAAAGAACCACGCACAAGAAACGCTGCAACTCATAAAGATCCGGAAGTTATTCCCTTTACTATAAATGAACTGCCGGGAATTACAGATGCCTGGCAGATTTCAGTCACTTATTCCAAACACTATTCAGATACAACTTCTTTTGCCCTTATTGATGATAGAATTTATGTTAATATGTATACAAAATATGATATAAACCCTTCGATAGGCTCAGGGACCGCAATTGGTTCGCTGACATCTGATAGCTTAAGTTACAGTCTTTACCGTGGCTGGCAGCATTCAGACGGCTTTATCTTAAACAGTCAGCCTGCAGATGAAAATATTAGTCTTTTAATAATGCTTGATGACAAGTTCTACGATGTACGCTACTGGCAGACAGATATGGATTATGAAACATCATTCGTAACATTCAAATATAAAGACGACACTTTTATGGTTCCAAAGCATCTTTTTGCAGAAGGAACAAATTATTCAAGCGTAAACGGAAGAAGTAAGAAAATCAGAAATACGCAACCGGCTTTCAGCACAGAAAATCAGAATATTATTTATAACGGTGATAAAACAGTTCTTATATTAAACGACGAACCATATCTTACACGTGTTACCGACAAACAGACATTTGAGGATTTAATGCAGATTATAAAAGAAGCAAATGCCCGCCGTAAGCCGGACCCGGAACCTATTTTTCCTGTGAAGCTTCCGACTTTTCCTGGGGAGTAGAACCTCTTGATTCACGCTTTTCTACAATGTCTCTCGTTCTGTGAAGTCTAGGAAGATTGTAGCGCAAAATCATAAAAGGAAGCATTCCAAGAACAAAATTAATTATACATGCAGGCAAAGCTACAGGAAGCCAGAAGGCCTTTGGATAACAGAAGATTACTGCAAAACCAAGAATAGAATTCCAAAGGTGAATTGACCAGCCATAGTTACATTCAAGAATAAACTGTTCAAGATATTCGCGGCTTCTAGGGTTTTCAATTTTCTTTTTGCTGAAAGAAGTAAATACACCAAGCTCCAGAACCTTATCTTTCCATGACTTTATGCGAAGGAAATCATAAAACTTACATTCTTTATCAGAAACCTTACGCCATTCAACCTTGTAGTCATACCATTTGTTTGGAAGAGCGCGGCGAATAAATGTAGCAATTACTCCATCCCAGGCAATAAGAGCAACAGGTGCAACAGCACAGCCTATAATAAGCGGAATAAGCTCGATATTTGGATTAAAGAAAAAGTTCAAAATAAAAATCAGCAGGTCGCCGCCAATTATTGAAATAAGATAAAGTGCCATTTATTTCTCCGTTGTATATGTTAATGGAATTTTATAAAAATCTTCGTAACATTTTTTCCATGCTTCGTAGTTCTTATTTTTCATTTCTTCTGCATTTTCTTTTGTTGACTTGTTTGGATCAGGAAAGATTGCAGGCATGAAGTTTAATGTATAAGCCTGAACAGGAAATCCGTCAGGACCAATTTTATCGGTATCTTCCATAGTTATAAAAGCCGGAAGAACCGGAACATTTGCTTCTACTGCAAATTTAAAAGCTCCTGAAGTAAGCGGGCGAGGCTTTCTGTAATTCCACCACATTCCCTGTTCTGCATAAACAAGAACTTTTTCACCACGAGTAAGAAGAGTTTTCATTGCCGAAAGGAAAAGTTTCATTGTAGAAAAGTTAGCGCTTAAAGGAAGTGTATTACAGTGACGGAAGAAAAAGCCGTAAAGACCAGGGAAGTTTGTAAAGTTACCTTCTCGGATTACCTTGTACAAACGTCTTCCGCCAATTTTATAAAGATATGGGAAAAGTGCATAATGAACACAAAAATTATCAAAGGCATTAAAGTGATTGCAGGTAATAATACAACCCTTGTCGTGAATAGCCTCATAATTTTCAATACCCTTGATATCTTTAATGACCATCTGGCCGTTTTTTACAAGATTTTTAATAAAGCGAACGGCAACAATATTTACAAAGAAGGTTGCAATTTTGTTTTTAAGCTTTTTGTTAAGATAATCAACCTTATCAGGAGTAAGAGGAATTGTAGGAGGATCATCTTCTACGTCTTTTGAAAACCAGCCTTTTTTTTCATACTCGGCAATTCGCTCAAGTACAATTAATCTACTCTTGTCTTTCTCTACGTTTTGTGTACTCATAAACTAACTTACGTCCTTGTGAACCAACAAATCTGTATATTCCTTTGATGTATGGAAGTCCTGCAATTGTATTAAGACCCTTTGCAAGGTAATTCTGATTCTTGTATTTGCTGTTGCGGTAATTGCAAGGATCATTAATATCTTCAATAGCAAGAAGCTTAAGATTTTCAAAGCCATCCTTATCTTTCTGACGATCTTCATCTTTAAAGCTTTTTAACTGATTTCTTATCTGTTCATAAAAATCTGTTTGAGCTGCATATTCCCAGAAATATTCTTCATAAAGAACATTTTCATAATGCCATGGTTTCCATCCAAGGTTATAGTGAATAAGCTGAAGATCAATATCATCAAAGCCTGTTTCTTCAAATGGCTGCTTATTCCATCCAATGCTTATTTTCTTTACTTTGTCTTTACACAATACATTCAGATAATCTTCATCCTGAGTTACGCGAAATTTGAATTCTGACATAAGCTTAAAGAATTTCATCTGGATGTTGTATGCACGGAAAAGCTTTGTGTTTATTAAAAGTACACCTGCACTAAAATAATTTTTAACTTTAATATCAAGAACCTTTTCTACATAATCGCCAAAAACCTTATAATGAACCATTACCTGTTCCTGAGCGGCTCCAACAAGGAAGTTAGAAATATTTGTAAGATAAAGGTTAGAGATGTCTCCAAGAACAGTAATGTCGCAGTCTAAATATAAAACCTTATCATATTGAGGAAACATATCTGCAATAAAAAATCTGTAATAAGTTTCGATTGAATAGTAATCACGCAGATGAAAGCGATTTTTAATATGTTCAATTTCCTGTGCAAGGCTTACAATTTCGATTTTAGAATTAGAAGTTTCAAGATTTTTGAGTCTCTGGCATAAATCTTGGTCGAGATTTGTTGTAAGAATATGTATTTTATAAAAATAATCTGTAGAAGCATTTGCAAGCAGCGATTTTATAGCTACTGCCAGGTAAGGCGCATAATTATTATCCGATGCAAAGAAAATTGGAATTATCTCATTCCGTCTGTTAAAAAAACTCATATTTGTTTCTTCCACCTTAGTATTATTATAAAGGTTTTAATCAGAATTTTCAATTGAATAAGTAAAATTCTACATTATGTAAATTATATGTAAAAAATAGCTTAAAAGTGATTTGATATCAGCATTATATATAGGAATTCTATAAGCGGGTCCCAGCGAGACGCAAAGCTTACCAAGTTTTCTTCGAAAACTTGCGGGAAAAAAAAGCAAGGTATCCCCCGGCAGCCGTGCGACGTCCGGCGTAAACGCGGCCGTCCCACTGCCGGTCCCCCCTTACTTTCTTTTTCCTGCGTCCCGCGTATTACTTCAATAATTATAATGCTGAAGGCCTTATAAGATTTCGCTATTTTTTAGATACTTTTTATAGTAGAAACTTTTCCTTATTTATGGCATAATATTTTGGTTAAAACATTTATAAATTTGGAGCATATATGAGTTTCAAACCCGTAGATACAAAGGTTGATTTTCCTAAACAGGAAGAAGAAGTTTTAAAATTCTGGCAGGACAATGATATTTTCAAAAAATCAGTAAGCCAGAGAGAAGGGGCAGAGGACTTTGTTTTTTATGATGGCCCTCCGTTTGCAACAGGACTCCCACATTTTGGTCATTTTATTCCATCAACAATTAAAGATATTATTCCACGCTACCAGACAATGAAAGGCAAAAGAGTTGAACGCCGCTTTGGATGGGACTGTCATGGACTTCCAATTGAAAATCTTATTGAAAAAGAGCTTGGTTTAAACTCAAAGCACGAAATTGATGCAATGGGCTGCGATAAATTCAACGAAGCCTGCCGTGCCTCAGTTCTACGTTATACAGCAGAATGGCGTCAGACAATCACACGTATGGGCCGCTGGGTAGATTTTGATAACGATTACAAGACAATGAATCCTGAATATATGGAATCAATCTGGTGGGTTGCAAAATCTCTCTGGAACAAGGGACTTATCTACGAAGGAAAATACATCCTTCCATACTGTCCTCGCTGTTCTACAGTTTTGTCTACACACGAGCTTGCACAGGGCTATAAGGATGTTCAGGATCCTGCAGTAACAATCCGCTTTAAGGTAACAAAAGGCGCTCCTGGTGTAAAAGATACAGATATGGCAGACGGAAAAACATTCTTCCTTGCCTGGACAACAACTCCATGGACCTTGCCTTCAAACCTTGGACTTTGTATGGGTCCGGATATTGACTATGTAAAAATCCTCGATAAAGAAAGCGGCGATAAATATATTTTTGCCGAAGCTCGTCTTGGTGCTTACTACAAGAATGAAGAAGATTACGAAATCATCTACCGCGCAAAAGGTAAAGATTTTATTGATGCAGAATATGAACCACTTTTCCCATATTTTGCTGCTCTTAAAGATCCAGCTGCCTGCGAAGAAATTTCAGGACAGAAATGTGTAAAGGGTGCCTTCCGCCTGTTCAATGCAGACTATGTCAGCACAGAAGACGGTACAGGTATTGTTCATATTGCTCCTGCATTTGGTGAAGAAGACCACAAGGTATTTGCAGGAAGCGGTGTACCAGAAGTTGAACCAATCGACGCTGAATGTAAATTTACAAAAGATGTTTCTGACTATACTGGCCGCTTTGTAAAGGAATGCGACAAAGACATAATGACACGCCTTAAGGAGGAAGGAAAGCTTGTAAAACGAGATTCAATCGTTCACTCTTATCCTCATTGCTGGCGTTGTGGTTCTCCATTAATTTACCGAGGAATCGGAAGCTGGTTTGTAAAGGTTGCAGACTATCACGATGTATTGCTTCGTGCAAACAGCAAAATTAAATGGCAGCCTTCTCATATTAAAGACGGTCGTTTTGGAAAGTGGCTTGCAGGTGCACGCGACTGGGCTGTTAGCCGTAACCGCTACTGGGGTAACCCAATTCCTATCTGGCGTTGTGATGACCCTGATTGTACAAATACAGTTTGTGTTGGAAGCCGCCAGGAACTTAAAGATTTAAGCGGTGTTTATCCTGATGATTTACACAAGCAGTTTGTGGATAAGATTACCTTTAAGTGTAATAAATGCGGTAAAGGAACAATGCGCCGTATTCCGGAAGTTTTTGACTGCTGGTTTGAAAGTGGTTCTATGCCATATGCTCAGGTTCATTATCCGTTTGAAAATAAAGAATTCTTTGAAAGTCATTTCCCTGCAAACTTTATTTCTGAAGGACTGGACCAGACCCGAGGATGGTTCTATACACTTACAGTTTTAGCAGCCCAGCTTTTTGATAAGCCTGCATTTGAAAACTGTATTGTAAACGGAATCGTTCTTGCATCAGACGGACGAAAGATGTCAAAGTCTCTCCGCAATTATACAGACCCTGTAGAAGCAATCAACAAGTTTGGTGCCGATGCAATCCGCCTGTTCTTAATGCACTCTGCAGTTGTAAAAGCAGATGAAATCCGTTATTCAGACGACGGTGTTCGTGATATCCTTAAGTCAATCATAATTCCACTGTGGAACTCATATTACTTCTTTATCACTTATGCAAACATCGATAAGGTAAGTCCTACAGGTCATATGTTCGATGACAAAACTCCATCTAATCCTTTGGATGCATGGCTTTTGTCTATTACACAGAATCTTGTAAAGGCTGTTTCTCAGTCACTTGATGATTATGACCTTTCAAGTGCAATTGACCCGATCGTTAAATTTATTGATGAACTTAATAACTGGTATATCCGCCGAAGCCGCCGCCGTTTCTGGAAGAGCGAAAATGACAGTGACAAGGCAGAAGCATATGAAGCACTTTACATTGCATTAAAGACTTTGTGTAAGGTAGCAGCTCCGTTTGTTCCATTCATTACAGAAGCAATGTATCAGAATCTTAAAACAGAAGCTGATCCTGAATCTGTACATCTTTGCGATTATCCTGTTCAAAATACAGCATGGATGAATGAAGAGCTTGAGTTCAAGATGGAAACAGTTCAGAAAGCAGTTTCTATGGGACACAGCCTCCGCAATACATTTAATCTTAAGAACCGCCAGCCGCTTGCAAGTGTTGCTCTTGTAACACGCAACGAAAATGAAAAGAAAGTTCTTGCAGAGATGGAAGACTGTATCCGTGAAGAACTCAACGTTAAGGAAGTAATTTTCCACGAACGCGAAGATGAGCTTGTAGAATATAAAGCAAAGGCAAACTTCAAGGTGCTTGGTAAAGAGCTTGGACCAATCATGAAGCAGGCAGCAGGTGTAATTGCAGAGCTTACTTCTGAACAGATTCAGTCAATTCTTGAAGGCACAAAGCTTACAATTGAAGTTGAAGGAAAGAGCGTTGAGCTTGATACAGAAAAGGTTATTGTAGAACGCTTTGAAAAGGATGATCTTAAGGTATTGAACGAAGGTACTCTTACTGTAGGTCTTGATTCAAAGGTAACAGACGAGCTTAAGAAAGAAGGATATGTACGTGATCTTATTCGTGGTATCCAGAATCTCAGAAAGGAAAGCGGTCTTAATGTTACAGACAGAATCAAGCTTGAAGTAGGTGGAGACGATTCACTTAAGGCTGCATACGAAATGTTCACAGATTTTATTTCTAACGAAACTCTTGCACAGGAAATCAAATTTGATTCAGCTGTTTCTGGAACAGAAATCGAAGCCGATGACAAAAAATGGAGTATAAAGATTGAAAAAGCTTAATATATTATTAATTTCTTTACTTTTACTCGTAACTGCATGTAAATCTGTACCATCAGGAACAATTGTAAAACCTGTAGATCTTCTTGCAAATAACAAGAACTTTTACATTTCAATTCCGTCTTCTGTTGATCCGGAGCTTTTAACTTATGTAATTAAAAGCAACATAAAAAATATTTCGGATTCAGATGTAAGGGAAATTGTAAGTAGAATTGACCGCGCTTATGCAGGACTTAATGCAGACAACAAAAATCCAAAGCTTCAGATAGCTGTTGATTCAAACATTCCTGTTAAGTATATTCCAAAGCTTCTTAATAAGAAGAACGGCTGGACTGTTGAAGAATTAACAGGTCCTGTTTCAGGCGCAAAATATGGTCTTTATACTCAAAATGATATAACACTTGCATTTCCTTCAGATAAGATTGCTTTGCTTGGAGAACGGGTTCCAGACATGGTAAACATGTATGATGAAATACATGCAATTCCTGCCGAAGATTCAGTTGGCCAGAACTTTACAACTTTGGATTCACTCACTTATGAGCATATCACAGGTTCAGATTCCGAAATTCGATTCATTACAAATAATCCGGAAACTTTCCTTCTTATGCTTACAGGCCAGAAACTTACATTGCAGCTTAATACAGTTCGCGGAAGTTTCATATGTGACCCTGTAAATGCAAACCAGTATATTCTTGATTTTATTTTTGATTTCAGAAATGAAAAAGCAGCAAAGGCCGGAAAGGTTATGCTTGGTTTTGTATTTGGATTAGCAGATGGCTCAGACAACGAACTTAAGCCAACAGAAATCAAAATTGAAGGTATTAAAATAAAGAAGCAGCAGCTTTACGATATTTTATCACTATAAATGGGGGAACTTTATGGCAGACAACAAAATAATTCTTAAAGCAGAAGATCTTGACGGATATCTTACAAAAGAAGATATGGACGATTTGAACAGCCTTGAAGTAATGTTCAAGGAAACAATGAAATCGTTTGATCCGGTAAATGAGCAGAAGATTATTGAAGGTTATGACAAGCTTGGACACGAAATGCAGAAAATCTGTTCTAAGCATCCTGCCATAAAAGTTTATTCATTTGTAACAGAAGAAGGTGCACACGCAGAATGTTCGCGCGTAATTTCAAAGCTTCGTGATGAAAGAACAGACCATCAGGAATTTATGTACTACAGTCAGCGTGCTTATGAAATGCTTTTCCGCATGGCTTATACAGACCAGCACAGCGATAAGAAAGGCCACATTATTGTAAAGACTCCTGTAACTTTCCCTGTTCAAAACTATGCAGTTCATAAAATCCCTGACATTGATCATAAAATCGAAAACAGTGCAATATGCGTAATGCTTCGCGGTGCTCTTCTTCCAAGTATGATTATGTCAAAAGAAATCCAGGAATATTCAAGCCACGGCTACAAGACTCCATTTGCTTTGTTCAAAATCAGCCGCAACGACACAAAAAACGAAGCAGACATGGAATACATAATGGATCTTAATAAATCATTCTTTAACCTTGAACAGCTCGACGGTAAAGACTGGATTTTTGCAGACCCTATGAATGCAACTGGTGGTTCACTTGTAACTGTTGTAAAATATCTTTTGAGCCAGGGTGTAAAACCAAAGTCAATTGCTTTCTTTAATACAATTTCTACACTAAAAGGAAGTATTCGTGTTACACGCGCTTTGGAAAATTGTACCTGCTATACACTTTGGATGGATCCTGTTATGAACGAAAAGGCATACATTATGCCTGGTCTTGGAGATGCAGGAGACCGTTTGAATGGCTGTGATACAAAAGATGCACCACGCAACATGATTCAGCTTATTGCAGATTACGGCCACAATATTTCTGGCTTATATAAGTCTCAGCTTTATGAAATTGAAAAGATTGTTTTGGGATAAAAGGGTAGGTCTGGCAGCAGTCCTTCTGCTGTTAGCATTCCCTTACATTTCCTGTACCTCAACAAAGTTAGCAGTTCCAATTCCGGGAAAAAACGATTCTGTTGTTTCTAACATTTACATTGAATATTTAAATATTGCAGATAATTATTTTGAATTAAAAAAATATGATAAGGCAGAAACATATTATAAAGCTGCAATGGATAATCAGGATATTTACTGGAATGCTTATTACAAGCTTGCTAAATGTTATGTTTACGAAGCCAAATGGGATGACGCTTTAAACGCCTATGAAACTTTGTTGAACCGTGATTCAGAAAACATTTCAATTCAATCATCAATTGCCTATATTTACGCAATGAGCGGAAATACAGAAAAATCAATTGAAGCATATTCCGCTTTAATACAAAAAGCTCCGGATCAGTCAGAGCTTTTGGAAAATTATATTTGTGTGCTTATAGCTGCAGAAAAAAAAGATGAAGCTTTAGAACAATACACCTTGTTAAAAGAAAAGTTCCCCGAAAGCAAACGCCTCGAGGAACTTGGAAAGCAATTTGAAAATGTAACTACAGATTAATTCTTTTCAAGAAATTTTCTGTATTTTACTGCGTCAGCTCTAAAGCCAACAACCGGATTTGCTGTATCTTCTGCAGCATGCTTTACGGCTTCATCTGCTTCTTTCAAAAGTCGTTCACCAGAAACCATTCTTATTCCGCGGGTTGTAACACCTGTAAGTACTGTAGGATTTTCTTCTTCTGCAATATTTTTAATTTCTGCAACAAGCTTTTCTGCAAATGAAACAGCATTATCAATATCCATGCTTATTTTAATTCCACAGATAGAATCATCTTTGTATTCAAAAAGTAAATCCTTAAACTGGAATTCAACTGTAAGGTATTCACAGATTTTTTTCATAACAGGATTCTTTCTTCCAATACCGTCAATCTTAATAACGAATAATGCAAGATCAAGTTCGCTGGCTGTTGCACGGTTCAATTCATTATTAAGTCTTGTCATAAGATAAGATTCCCAGCCAAGACCTGTGTCGGCAGAGAAAAGACCATTTTCAGAAACAGGCTTTGCTTCTTTTTGAATTTCAACTGGTTCAAAATCATGAACAGGAAGTTCTTCTTTTTTAGTTTCTACCGGTTCCTCTTCAATAATTTCATCGCTTGTGCTTACATATTCTTCTTCTGAATCATCATCTTTTTCCGGCTCGTCATCTTCGTCAAAACCTTCGTCTTCTTCAGTTATCTTATAAATAAATTCCTTCTTAGGATTTTTGCTCTTATAAGTTTTCTTAGCGGAACTTTTATCAAAGTGATTATTGTAAATAATAAGAATGATTGTAAGAAGTGTAATAATTAAAATAATAAAGAAAGAGATTTTAGCATATTCAAAAATAGTTCCTGGTCTAAGGCTGTAAAGTCCACACGAAATATTTACTCTGGAACCATTTGCATTAAAGTTTCTGTCTTTAGAAATTATTAATCTTGAATTAATATTAGATTCAGATTCAAAGTCCTGAGGGAAAAGATAAATTACTTTATTGTCTGCCATAATTTTAATATAAGCAAAATCTTTTGTATCGCCGATTGTATTTTCTATCTGGCGGTTTTTTTCAGAAGCAGTAATGTTGCTTTTTCCAAGGGCATCTTTTACTCCAGAAGCGACTTTTTCAAAACGAACTTCTGTTCTTAATTCTCCATGTGCTTTTTCGTTATAAATATTCACTGCAAAAAAAGCAATTGCAAAAATAAGTACAAGTGAAGCAAGCACCGAATAAATAATTGTAATAGATTTTTTCATTTATAAATTTCCTCCCGGATTTTGGCAGATTGATAAAGCCTCTTTATAATAAAAACTAAAATTCTTTCTCTCTTTATTATCGTGATTTCTTAACCAGGATATTAACGGTAAAAGCGAAATATCACTTTCTTTAAGGTCAAAGATTGAATCGAAAATTGCATTACTGTCTTTTGAAGAATAGGTTTTTAATAAATCATTTATAATAAAACTTCCGTCTGGTTTATTTTGATTTGTTGTAAAACTGATTTTATTTTTGTCTGAATTACATTTGATTTTATATAAATTATTTTCTTTACTATATGACAAAGCATTATTCTGTAAATAGCTTTCGAACGACATTCTGTATGCTTCAAGAATTTGTGTTGTAAAGCCTTTGTCTTTTGGAAGAAGTTCTGTTCGGAATTCTAAAGATGAAAACTGTTTATGTATGTTTTCCATTCTATTTGATTTCTGGTTATAAAGCCTGTCTAAATAAGTTCCTTTTGCATAAGGTTTTCCGTTTGAATAAGCAAAGTCTGCACCGGCTGTTATTATAGATTCAAAGCCTGCTTTTATTGCAAAATCAACTGCTGTAATTGTAACTGTTCCGGCTCCAGAAAAAAGTTTTGGTAAACCTAAGGAATAATGAGTGTTTAAGTATTCGCACAAAGGGTGGCCGCTTGTAAAGAAATAGAGCTTTCCGTTGTTTGCTATAACCTGATTTACTGCAGAACTGTTTGCTAATAAATCGAATAAAAACAGGGTGTTAGAAAAGCTTGATTTTTCATTATGAATAAAATGAACGTTTGAAACATTCTGTCCGTCGATTGAAACAACAACATCCGGAAATATTTTATATGAAAGAAGAATCGATAGGGCAGTGTCTGTGGCAATAACATAAAACTGTTCACGAGCTGTAAGAATTGTTTTTATAGTTGTATCAAGGGTTGGTCCGGCTGCAACAATTACGGCAGTTTTATCTAAAGGAAATTCAAAATCAGATTCTTTAGTATTTGACGACTCAAGATTTTTAATATTGCTGATTATATTATGATGCCACAATTTTCCAAAATGACTTTGAACAGAAAAATCTGCAGAAACAATTCCAACAGCTTTATTAATGCTTTTGCTTATACTTTCAAGACAGTCTTTGTTTTCTAAGGTCCAGCCGCGTTGTTCAATAACTTCAAGATTTCCATAGAATGCCGGAACATATAATTCAATTATTTTGTTTTCAAGTTCTTCCAGTGAGCATAGGCTAACTCGTTTTTCATCTGCAAGTTTTTTTACAGCTGGCAGTTGCTTCAAAAACTCAAGGTCTGCTTCACTTTTTTCTACTGCAAGTATAAATATATTTTTTTTGTTTTCCAGAATTGTTTGAATAAAAATACCGCTTGCTATTCCAATGACAATTAAAAAGTTTGTGTCTGCCGGGATTTGTTCTAAAAGTCTTAAGCTGTCGCGCTCAGGGTCATATCTTGAATCTACAGTTTTACCATTCTGTAATACTGGAATTTGTACGCCTGTTTTAGAGAGGATAATTTCAGAATAAATTGATTTTTCATTCATCTGCAATTTTCCTTATTCTTGCTGTAAGCTTTTCAACTTTCTTATTCAGTCTATTTTGCAATGCAGGTTTTTCTGTTTCCGGTGCATTTTGAATCGAAAGAAAATCTGCCGGGAAAATCTGATTCATCCATTTATCTGTTTTAAGCTGTTCAATTATAAACTTAAAAGAATCAGAAAGTGTTGTTTCGTTTACTGCTTGTTCGTGGTAGTCAGAGACTTTTTTTGTTTCCCCAGTGCCAGTTAATTCATTATAAAATTCTTCAGGAGCAATGTCTTTTATATTTCCTAAAGCGTCCTGGCTGTGTTTCTCAATCACTCTTAAAACATTCTGAACATCATTACAATCAAGTGAACAAAACCAGTCTCTGTAAATCTGAAGTGAAGAAGCATTATATCTTGAACGGCTTAATCTGGTTTCTTTTGTAGAAATCCTTGAATCTTTTAATTCATTATTTTTTTCAAGTTCATTTGGTTGTGAATGTCCAAAGCCTTGTGACTGCGCAAGATCAAGACCGCAAAAGAAAACTTTATTTGATGTAATGCTTTTTGCAAAAAATAAACCGGTACCACTAACTGTAGGATTTCTTAATGCTTCAAAAGATTTAATATCGGCCTTTTCAAGAATCATAGAGCTTATAAAAGAACTTGAATCATTATACTTTAAAGCACAAACAGGATTTTCCTTTAATATTTTTTTTGGAACAAATGCTTCACACGATGCAGCCAGCGGAATACCAGGATTATTCTTAAGATACTTAAGATGCTCTCCTGCCCAAAATCCACCATCTGTAGAAAGCACAAGATCCGGAGTAATTTCATTTTTTATTAAAACACTCAAAGCAGAAGAAAGACAGATTATAAAAAGCTTTTGTTCAAACTGTTTAATTGTTTTTACCGCAGAAAGTAGAGAAGGACCTGAAGCACAAACAACAACGGGTAGTGTAGTTTTATCAAAAGGCTTAATCAGTCGTTTGGTATACTTTATAAAATTGCAGGAATTAATGAGCCACTTTTGTTCAAAGAATTGTCTTGTAACAAGTAATGTTTTTGATGCCTGCAGTGCTTCTTTATATTCATTTATAAAGCTGTCAAGATTTTCCTTAAAAAGAGTTTCTGCAGGCTTCCATACTAGAAGGGCAGAACATAAAAGAGTTTCTTCTCCAAAAGTATTTAATAAAATCTGCGAAAGCTTTTGCGCACCGTCATAACGTAAAACATAATCCCACGTATTTTCATCATCAAAGTGATGGTCAAAAAATCTTATACAGGCAACTTTGCAATCTTTGAATCGCTCTTTAATACAGTCAGAAAAATAATTAAAGCCCGGTTCAATTAAAAAAACGATTTTAGGATTATTTACAAAATCATAAGTTTCAATAAATCGTCTGGCTTCTTTTAAAGGTGAATAAGAGGAATGGTAAAAAAGGCCATCTGCAGAAAAAGTTTTTGAACCGTCTTTTGATTCCAAAAAATCTAACTGCAATTTATTGTGCCGCCTCAAAATTATTAAAAGATTCAGATATAGAAATTAATTCAGAATGATTTCCAAGAATAGATGAGCATTCAATTCGTAAATGATTGTTCAGTAACTCAAGCGGAATATCTTCTTTAAGATAAAATGTGAACTTTCCGTTTTCTGAATAAATGAGTTTTTCCGGTGCTGGAAAGTTTATGCAAAGATTATGGAAAAGCAGTTGAACAATAACCTTTGTAAATTGAACTTCATTTTTTGAATTAGAAACAATAAACGATTCAAGTGCTTCGGAAAAATCAATAAGGAATTCTTTATTATATTGGGAAGCATCAAAGAAATCATCTTTTGAATTAAAGGAAGTTTCTGTGTTCTGAATTGCATTTACATCTGCAATAAAGCCGGCAGTCTGTTCAATAGTTTTGTTGCAGATTATTAAAACAGAGTTTTCTTTTGTTCTTACAATCTGCAAAGATTTAATGCTGCTCTTTAACTTGTCAGAGAAAAACTGTAAGAAGGGAAGAATCTCTTGCGAGTTATTAAAGGTATAAAGCTTTTCTGGTTCGGTAATTATACCATTCCAAAAATCGGCAGTTGAAACAGAAAGACAAATAGATTCACCGTCAAGACCGATGCAGTTTGTTATTTTTAAAGTTTCATTTTCACTTTTGAGTAATGCAGCTATTTCTAAATTGTATTTGCCTGTGAATTCAAAAAAATCCAATCTGCGGTTATCACCTGTAAGAAGTGATTTTTTTAATAAACCAACAGAATTGGATTTTTTGATTACTACAGGTTTATCCTGGACAGGCTCTTTTTTTTCTGTGGTTTCAACACTAAGAGCACTGTCGGATAATTTCTGTAAAAGTCCCATTAAGATAATCCCAGTTCCGAGAATAATTTTTTATATGTTGTGAATTCGTCTGATTTTGCGAACTCAACAATTTTATCTTCAGGAAGATTTTCAAGCAGCTGATCCATGTACAAAAGAACAGATTTAATATCTTTCTTAAGTTCAGCATTTTCATCATCTGCTGTTTCATCTGCTTTATTTTCTTCTGTTGTAAGATAATCAATGTTACTGTCTGTAAGGTCGTTGTTGTCATCTTCGTGTGAAACAAAGTCGTTATCAATGAAAGCATTTGGTTCTTCAACGAAGGTTTCATCTTCAATTAAAGGTTCTTCTTCAACTACTACCGGTTCTTCTGCAACAGGCTCTTCCTCTACAACCGGTTCTTCCACTACAACAGGTTCTTCTTCTACAACTGTTTCTTCTTCAATTGCAGGTTCTTCAACAGCTGTTTCTTCTGCAGGTTCGCTTCCTTCATCAAAAAGATTATCTACAGTAGAAAAGGCTTCATCCTGAACAGGTTCTTCTGCAATGTCTAAAGTTTCATCTGTTTCATGTTCTTCTGTTGTGTCCTGAACAGAATCCATAAAGTCAGAAGAAGAAGATTCAACAAGAATGTCATCATCTTTAGAAATTTCAATTTCATCTGGAAGATCATCTTCAAGTGCTTCTTCATCAATTTCTATTTCGTCAATGTTTGGTTCAGAAAGATTTTCTTCTTCAAAATCAAATGAAATGTCAGAAGGTGAGTCACTGATTGCTCCCAAAGATTCTTCAGAAATCTCTTCACCAACTTCAACAGAAGTTTCCTCGAAGTCTGGAGTTTCTTCTTCAACAACAGGCTCTTCAGCAGGAGCTTCTTCTACAGCTGTGTCTTCGCTGAAGTCTGCAGTATTCAAGATATTAGAAAGTTCATCAGTAGAAAGGGCAATTGTATCATCTCCGTCATCGCCAGAGAAGAAGCCTGTATCTTCTTTTGAACTGTCATCTTCAATTACAGCATCATCAACTGCAATTTCTTCAGAAATAAATCCCTGAGATTCAGAAGCCGGAGCTGACTTCATTTCTTCAAGATTATTCTTGAGTGTATTAATTTCATCTTTAAGATTAGAAAGGTCTGCAACAATCTGCTGGAGAAGGGAATTGTCAACAGGAGTAGAGTCTGCAGACTGTTCATCTGAAAGCTCTTCAATTTCTGCAATATCTTCAACAGGAGTTGTAGATTTAATTTCATTTACAACAGGAGCAGCATTCATGTTGCCGTCTCCTACAGAAAGGTCATAATCAACAACAGCATCTTTGCTCTTAGCACCTTCAACGTCCTGAGTAACTGGAGTTTCTTCTGCATTAGCATCAATACCAAAGTCAGAAAGATCTACTTCTTCAGATTCAATGTCGTTACCAGAGCTTGAAACTACAGGTTCTTCTGTTTCTACTTCTGTCGTAGTTGTAAAGTCTTCTTCCTGAATTTCATCGTCGTCGGCTGCAACATAGTTGCTGTCATTTTCTTCTGTCATTATAGAGTCTGCAGATGAATCAAAACTTATATCCATATCAAGAGGTTTTTCGTCTGCAATAGTTTCTTCTTTTTTAGGTGCGTCTTCAGAAACTCCGAATTCGCTCATGTCAACAAAGTCATCAAGCGAAACTTCTTCACTGTCTGAAGAAGGAACTGCATCAGCTGCAAATCCGTTGTTTCCGGAAGCTACAGATTCATCAGAGAATCCTGAATCCATAAAGTCATCAAGCGAGATTTCTTCTTCAGAGTCATCTGAGCTTTCTGTGCTTTCAACACCAAAATCTTCAATATTCATTTCTTCTACAGCTGAATCTTCAGCAGGAGCTTCTTCTGCAGCAGGTTCTTCAACTGCATCTGCAGTATCAGCGGCTGGAGCATCTTCTTCGAATGCAAAATCATCAAGGGAAATATCTTCTTCTGTAGAGTCAGATGGTTCTTCAATTGAAACATCATCAAAGCTTGAGAGGTCAGCATCACTTACAGAGTTTTCTTCAAGAGAATCAAAGGAAATATCATCTACGCCTGCATCTTCGTCTGCCGAAGTTTCTTCTATCTGAATACCATCACCAGAAGTAATGTTCATCAATTCGTCATCGGTAAGGGTAGTGTCATCTGCAGATGAATCAAGATTGATTGTATCATCTTCCTTAAACATATCAGAAAAATCACTGTCTTCAATTGAATCGCTTTCTTCAAAATCTGGCAGGTCTAGAGAATCTGCAAAATTGAGTTCGTCGTCTGCCCCTTCCTGGTTATTGTTTTTTACCCAAACTCCGTAACTGTCAAGTTCGTTTGTGTTCTCTGTAGTATCGCTCATTTATTTCCTCTCAATAATAAAGTTAACTATCTATATTATCGGTATAATTATACAATAAGAATAGATTTTTTCCCACTATTATTTTTTATTATATCACACATTTTTAATTCAGAAAACTAAAATAATCGTCCGATAATTAAAATATATTATGAAACGTGCTAAGTATTTAACGGTTTTGTTTGCTGGTACTCTGGTTTATGTAGTTATGTCTCTTTGTTTTGGTCAGAATAGCCTTAAGTGTTATTCTCAGATGGAAGAACAGAAAAGAATTGTAAGCAAACAGAAGGCAGAGATTCAAAATATTAATACAGAGCTT
>JAEEGK010005508.1_pt1 | contig 30629 bp, 21 predicted proteins | sample 8958771 | NCBI WGS metagenome assembly JAEEGK01 (sample SAMN16246547, study PRJNA631951) | gut metagenome | biome: gut microbiome; feature: rumen; material: SC-attached | host: Bos | place: Iran: Karaj | collected 2018-10
AACAAAGGGCGGGGGTGCTATGATAACAAAGCTTCCAAATGCGCGAGTGGTGGAATTGGCAGACTCGCTAGATTCAGGTTCTAGTGCTCACTCCGGGCGTGCGGGTTCAAGTCCCGCCTCGCGCACCATAAAAGTTCCGAAAATTGCTCGAAAAAGAGCGTTTTCGGAACTTTTTCTTTATCTTCGCTTTTCGCACTTTTCCCAGTTCTAATGGAGTTCTAATACAAACGCGTTTTCCGGGCTTTCACGGTTTGTTGCAATACGAAAGAGAAAAAACAATTCACTCTTTTGCGAGAGAGACAATTTCGGACTGTGAAAGGGGCCGATTCTATAAACCGTCGCTTAAAAGGCTCCATTCTAACAAAGGGTATTATTGAAGGGACTTGAATCTCAAACCGGGATTCAAGCCCCTTTTTTCGTTTATAGCGTTTCTCCTGCTATTGCCTATGTTATTCCCCGGTCACCTTTTTCCGGTAAGCAGTCGGCGACATCTGATAGACCTTCTGGAAGACACGGATGAAAGACTCCGGGTTTTCATAGCCCACCATGCTGGCAATATCCGCGACAGAAGTGCGTGTGTTCAGAAGAAGAGCGACCGCGTGGTTCATTTTGATGCGCCGTACAAAGGCGACAAAACCAATGCCGGTCTCATCTCGGATCAGCTTGGAGCAGTGAGGGACGGAGTAGTTGAAATGCGTGGCCACGTCCTCCAGCGTCACGGTCCGGTAATTGTCATTGATGAAGCTGAGGATGCGGAGCTTGTTGCTATCCGAACCCTGCTTGCTGTCCACGCCGGTGAAGATCGCTTTATCGGAATAGCTCCGGAGGATCTTCGCGAACAACAGCGGCACCAGATAGTTCAGAAGGCGCCAGCTGTAGCTGTCATCCAGCTGTACTTCCTTATACATTTCGAGAAACAGATTTTCGACGTCTTTGTCATTCCCCGTATGAAAGAGAATGCCGCTGACAGGCTCCTGACTGTACAGGCAGCTCATGAAAAAGTCAGAGAGAATATTGTTGTATCGAAGCGCGTTGAAAAACACGTCGTCAAAGGTGTCACGCCGGATATGAAGGTTCAGCACAATGCTGTTATCAAAGACTTCTATGGTCTGCTTGACGTAGGGTGGAAGGAAGAACACATCCCCCTGCTTCATCGGAAGATCAGCCCCGCCGACCGTATGGCCGCACTGCCCGCGGAGAACGTACAGAACCGTGAAAAAAGAATGACTGTGCACAAAGACAGGCGTATAGCGCAGGTGCCGAACCACGTTCACATTGGAGCCTTTGGTGATGGAGAGATGCTCATAGAGATCCTCTTCCCGCAGCAGCTCCGGGTGGGTGACAAAGGGATAATCAAAAATCAGAAGGTGATGGGCGCGGACATAGTCTTCCATCTCATCCGCGTAAGCTTTCCGCTTCTCCGGGTCGTCACGCAGATCATAAAAACGTTTATACCCTTCTCTAAAAAGAAAGCTGCGGATGCGACAGTTGAGCCGTTCCTCATAGGCGTGGAGAAAGAACAGAAAACCGTTTCGATCACCGCGGGCGGCCATGACGATGTAATCGTTGAGTTTCTCCACCTTCGGCGGATCGGGCGAGAGCTGGAACGCCCATTCCGCGTCTCGCATGGTGAGCCCGCGCGTTTCTTTGGCGCAAAACGGATATTTCTTTTCATAGTCCGCCACGGGCACACCTCCATTCTTAGTCCAAACTCATTTCATGGCTTCGGCCAAAAGAGCCTCCTGCTCCATCTCATCCGCAAAGCTGCCTGCGGCATATTCTGCGTCGGAGATCGCGCGTTCCAGCTTGTTCCGTGCAAGGCGCTTCATCTTTTCTGCCGTGGCTTTATTCAGCGTTCTGCGTCGGACATAAACCTGGACCGTGTTCATGCGCCGATTGTAGATCACTTTCAGGGGATGGTCGTCCGCAAGCTCCCGCTTCTCCCGCCCCTGCAGGTTCCCGAGCTGCCGACAGGTACGGCCTTTCGGATCGCCGGGCGCAAAACCGCCGCAGTATTTCGTGTGCCGGGCGTCGGTTGTCAGGAACCATCTTCCGCAGATGGGGCACTTTCGCGGCGCGTGGCCGACACAGAGTCCTTCAAAGAGATCGGAGCGAATCATCCCCACGAAGGAGACATAGTGCATCCGCGTCACAAGCTGCGGCGCATCCTTCCCCGGCATGATCGTGCTCAGATACTGTACCGACACATTTGTCAGCGACATCCAGGACGGATCGGTGAGGGAAAACTCCGGGAAATACTCGCCAAACACCGCAGCATAGTCCTCCGGCGCGCGGTCGCTTTCGTGCAGAGCCTGGACGAAGGGCAGCAGACCTTCTTTGAACATGGCAAGAGAATCCGGCAACTGTGCGCAGATCGTGATCACTTTCAACAGCCCAAGCCCGCTTTTCAACTGGTCGCTCATGGCAGCAGCAAGATTCCTTGCCGCGAGCTTGGCATAGGCCAGCGCGTTTTTCATGTTTTCATCGGTGAATATTTCCGGGATACGCTTTATGTAATACGGGTAATCCAGGAACGGGAAAGCGTTTTCTTTCTGCAGCAGCGCCAGAATCTGCAGAACGCAGTCTCCGGTCGGCGCGAGCTGATCCGGCTTGAGCTTGCACTTGCCCACAGCATCGATCACCGCCTGCAGGGGCTGGCAGATCTGCTTCAGCTCTGCGATCACAGCATCGGATATGTTCAACGCAGCGCAGCCGATGTTGCCGGAGGGAAGCGTAATACCCTCATAAGAGACCTCGTCCCTCCAGTAGTCCAGCGTCAGCACATTGTGCTCGGCGATATTCATAACGACCTCTCCCTTCATCCGATATTTTACGCTATTCCCGGACAATGCCATTATCTCATAAAAGGTGTCCCATAAAACGGACTTGGTAATTTGTGGGAGCATTTTTTGCATACAGAAGCCGCGGGCCTGTATCTTCCCGGCAGAAGACTCACGCCCGCGGCTTTTTCTTTTTGTTCTGTTCCATTCCCCAAAATCAAGAAAAAATCGTTTTTGGGGAGTGGAGGATCGCTTCAATTCTTCAGCGCCGTAAGCGGAACGACAAAGACGCCGTCCGGCCTTCTGTAGGCCGCGTTGGACAGGCCGCAGAGGACGACCAAGGCAGAGGGCGCCGTCCCGCCGTCCTTGACGATCTCATCCCGGATGCGGATCAGGTTTGACGCGGCTTCCTCGATCTTGTTCGCGCCGAGCTTGATCTCAATGCCGCACCAGCCGCCGTCCGGCAGCTCAATGACGGCGTCCATTTCATTGCCCGCGTAGTCCTGATAGTGGTACAGCTTTGCACCGAAGCTCTCCGCGTAGATCTTCAAATCGCGCTCGCACAGCGCTTCAAAGAGGAAACCGAAGGTCTCCAGATCGCCGATCAGCCTTTCCGGCGTGGCCCGCAGCAGCGCGCAGGCCAGAGAGGGATCGCAGAAATGCCGCTTCTCCGCCTGCTTGACGCGGACGGAGGAACGCAGCTTCGTGGCGAAAGGCTCCTGGTTCTCGATGAGGAACAGACGTGTGAAGACATCCAGATAGGCTGCCACCGTCTCCACGTCGATATCCTCGTCGTCGATCTCCTTGATATCGTTTTTCAGCGTCTTGTTTGAAACGGTCGTGCTTTCGTTGCGAGCAAGGGAGCGCAGCAGCAAGCGTACCTTTCTGCTGTCGCGCTTGATACCGTCGATGCGGTTCACATCGTCGTCGATCACCGCGTTCAGGTATTCGTTGGGGAGCAGGGAAATATCCTTCTCGTCTGTCTCCAGATTCCCCGGCCAGCCGCCGCGCACTGTCAGCATGGCCAGCGTACGCAGATCAACCTCGCCGGACATAACGGGAGACAGCCTTCCGGCACAGAGCTCCTGCAGACTGATCATGCCGATGGAGTCTCCGGATTCATAGAGAGACATGGGTCGCATCCGCAGCTTGCCGATCCTGCCTGCCCCGCTGTGAAGGACGCCCTTGCGTTTTGGCGTAGCCGATCCGGTCAGGATGAACTGCCCCTTTTTCCCGCGCTGATCCACCGTATAGCGCACCGCGTCCCAGAGAGGCGGTACTTCCTGCCACTCGTCGATGAGACGCGGCGTATCGCCCTCAAGCACCAGCGCAGGGGACATCTCCGCCAGCGCGCGGTTCTGAAAGTTATTGGCAGGATCACCGATCATGATCTCGCTGTTGCAATGATAAGAGGAGGTCCATGTTTTTCCGCACCACTTCGGCCCTTCTATGCAGACCGCGCCGATCGTAGCCAGATAACGTTCCACGGTTTCATCGATCAGACGGGCCTTGTATTTCGTTTTGTCCATGATTTTTTCCATGTGCATCACCTCATGCACCAACAGGATAACATAACCCGATGGATTTTACAAGTTCAATCCGATAGATTTTCACTTTTTAATCCGATTGATTTCGACAAATCTCTCCCTAAAAACATGCAGCGACTGAAATCATCCGTCCATCCGTCCCAGCGTCCTGCTGTCATGTTTTTTGAAATCGGCTTGTCCTGCCATTAGCCTGTTTTTTCGCTTTTTCCTCATAATATTCGTGGAGGGACAAACAAATCGTCCCTACTATCAATTTTATGGAGGATTGCTTATGACAATCTACGAAAAAGCGAAAAGCCTCGTCACAGCCCGCGAGGCGGCGGAGCACTATGGGCTGAAAGTAAACAGTCATGGAATGGCGCTGTGCCCTTTCCACGACGATCACAACCCCAGCATGAAGGTAGACGAGAGGTTCCATTGTTTCGGTTGCGAAGAGGACGGAGACGTCATCGACTTCACCGCCAAGTTCTTCAACCTGACGCTGCCGGAAGCGGCGGAAAAGCTGGCCGCGGACTTCGGAGACGGAGCCGAGCTTTCGGCCTCGCCCGCGCCGCCCAAGCCGCCCGACCCGGCCGAACGCTGCCATGACGTGCTTCTGGCGCTGGAGGTCCAGCTCCACCGGCAAAAGCGGCTGACCGCGCCGCAGAGCATGGACGATCCCATCACAACGGAATATGCGCAGAACTGCCAGATGTACGATTTCATCGTAGGTCTGGCAGATTTGCTTTCCGGGGGCATAGAGCAGCAGAAAGAGGATGAGGTGTCCTATCTGACCGACGGCGTGCTGGATCGCTATGAGCGCATCCTGCAAAAGGAGGTGATCGAGTATGCAGACATTTTCTGAAAGCGAGCGCCCCATCTGGCTGGACGGGGACAAGATCGACGAGGTGCCGAGCTTTGACGTCAGGGGCGTCATCGCCGCGCATTTTGAGACGAAATCGCCGGGAAAGGAGACCATGGAGCAGAGCTACCAAGAGCTCCTGACCTTGCTGGACGCCGCCGGGATCGACGACGTGAGCGCGCTGCGCGGCTGCGCTTTGCCTCTGAAGGACGAGCACGACGCCCCGTCTGCCGAGGGCGTGGACTTTCTGATCCAAGAGGCCCTGCGGGACGATCCCCGGTCGCTCTTTGTCACCTGCCAGGGCGCGCTGACGGACGTGGCCGCGGCGCTCAACCGCTGCCCGGAGATCGCGTCCAAGCTGACCGTCGTCTGGATCGGCGGCTTTCCGTACCCTCACGGCGGCCCGGAATTCAATCTCCTGCAGGACGCTGCCGCCGCGCGCGCCGTGATGGCCTCCGAGGCTGAAGTGTGGCAGCTCCCGGTCAACGTCTACAGCACGATGGAGGTCTCCCTCGCGGAGCTCGCCGCCCGTGTGCGCCCCTGCGGAGCGGTGGGGCAGTATCTCTACGCCCAGCTGGAAGAATACAACCTCCAAAGCGAGGAAGCGCCCGGCCTGCGGCGGGGCGAGAACTGGTGCCTGGGCGATTCTCCCGTGGTCGGCGCGCTGCTGCAGTGCGAGTGGCGCGGGAATTTCCACAGCGAGACGGCGCCCCGCATCGCCGATGATCTGCGCTATCTGCCGAACCCGGGCGGCAAGACGATCCGGGTCTACGATTCTGTCGACGTGCGCTTTATCCTCGAAGACATGTACGCCAAGCTTGCCCTCTGCACCCAATAAAATCGACACCCGCGCCCTCTGCATGCCGCAGAGGGCGCGGGTGTCGCTGACAAAGGGGAAAAAACGCTATTCCGGCTCGGGAAAGCGCTCCTCCACGACGGCGGCGGACAGACGCTCCCGCAGATAAACGCTGGGGGAGCAGCCGTATTCCTTGAGAAAAGCGCGGTAAAAGCTGGAATAGTTCAGAAAGCCGAACTGATGATAGACGTCGTTGATGTGCTGCCCGCCCTGTATGGCGTCCACGCAGGCGGCGAGCCGCTTTTTTGTGATGTACTGATGCACGGACAGACCGGTGTTCTCCCCAAACAGATGGGCGATGTGGTACTTGTTCAGATACAGCTCGCGGCTCAGCGCGTCCAGGCTCAGATCGCCGCTCAGGTTTTCGGAGATATAGTCGGTGATGAGCTGGTAGCTTGAGCGCGTTTCCCGCTTCGCCTGCCGTTTTGTCTGCTGCCATACCGTACGGCTGAGGCTCAGCAGCAGCGTGCGCACATGCAGAGCGATCTGCGCGTCCCGGCCGAAACGGTCGGTGTGCAGCTCTTCGAGCAGCGTAAACAGCTGACTGCGCAGGCTGTTGAACTCCAGCGGGTCCATGGGATGCACGTAGTCTTTCTTCTCCCGTGCGCGGTCAAAGAGATACAGGTACTCCGGCGCTTCGGCACGCAGCGTCTCGCAGAAACTCTCGCTGAGCCAGAAGACGAAGCGTCTATAGGGCGTTTCTCCGCTGCGGACGATCGCCCGGTGCTCGGTGCCGGGCGGGAGCACCAGCACGTCGCCGGGCTTCAGCGGACGGCAGCGGCCGCGGACCTCCATATCCACGTCACCCTCGCAGAAGAGATACACCTCGGTGTAGGCGTGACTGTGTTTCCCTACCGAGGAGAAGTGCAGATCGCTGTAATAATAGACTTCAAAATCCTGCGAGAGCATATACTGACGGCTGTTGAATTCACTGCGCAGTTTCTTTTTCATTTGCACGCGCTCCCTTCTCTCCACAGGATACCACAAGAACGGTAATGTATGCAACAATAATCGCAATTTCATCTCCGCGCTTCAGATGATATAATTTTTTTAGAATAACAAACTACAACAAACAGGAGGAACAGCAAATGCCGATGCAAATGGGTTTTCGCTGGTACGGCGAAGGAAATGACAAGATCTCTCTCGGCGACATCCGGCAGATCCCCGGCGTGAGCACCATCGTCTGGGCGCTGCACGACAAAATGCCCGGCGAGATCTGGCAGCCTGATGAGATCGAAAAGGTCGTCTCGCAGATCAAGGCCGCAGGCTTCAACGCCGACGTGGTGGAGAGCGTGAACGTCCACGACGACATCAAGATCGGTCTCGAGACCCGCGACGCGCTCATCGCCAACTACATCCAGACCATCCGCAACCTGGCCCCCTTCGGCGTGAAGGTCATCTGCTACAATTTCATGCCCATCTTCGACTGGACCCGCAGCGACCTCTTCCACCCGGTGGGCGACGGCTCCACGGCCCTGTTCTATCAGAAGGACATGATCCAGGACGACCCGAAGGAGATGGCCGACTACGTCATGGGCTTCACGGAGAAGTACCACATGACCTTCCCCGGCTGGGAGCCTGAGCGCATGGCAAAGCTGGACGAGCTGTTCGAGAAGTACAAGGATGTGACCAAGGAAAAACTCTGGGCGAATTTCAAGTACTTCCTCGAGGCGATCATGCCCGTCTGCCATGAGACCGGCATCAAGATGGCCGTGCACATGGACGATCCCCCCTGGGACATCTTCGGTCTGCCGCGTCTGCTGGTGGACGAGGCGAGCATCGACCGCTTCCTCAAGATGGTCGACGATCCTTACAACTGCCTCACGCTCTGCTCGGGCAGCCTCAACGCCAATCCCGAGAACAACGTGGCCGCCATCGTCCGTAAGCACGTTGACCGCATCGCTTTCGCGCATATCCGCAACGTCAAGCACTTCCCCAACGGCGACTTCTCCGAGGCCAGCCACCGCGACTGCGACGGCGAGACGGGAATCCTGGACATCCTGCGCGCCTATCACGACGGCGGCTGGGAGGGCTATATCCGTCCCGACCACGGCCGTCACCTCTGGGACGAGAAACCGGGCAACGTGCGCCCCGGCTACGGGCTGTACGACCGCGCTCTCGGCATCATGTACATGCTGGGCGCGTGGGATCTGATGGATAAGGAGGACGAGGCAAAATGATCCTGAACAACGAGACCTTGAAAAACCGGGCCGAATGGGAGGCCAAGGGCTACCGCCTGCCGGAATACGACCGGGAGGCCATGATCGCGCGGACCAAGGCCGATCCCGCCTGGCTGCACTTCGGCGCGGGCAACATTTTCAAAGCTCTGCACGGCATGGCCGCCGAGCGGCTCTTAAACGAGGGCGTGCTGGATAAGGGCATTATCGCCGTGGAGCGGATGAACCGCGGCGGCGAGACTTATGACGATCTGGCGGTCGTCGTGACGCTCAAGGCCAACGGGACGGTGGAAAAGAACATCCTCGGCGCGCTGGCCGAGACCTGCTATCTCTACGGCGGCGAGGACCGCCTGAAGGAGATCTTCTGCAATCCCTCGCTGCAGCTGGCGACCTTCACCATCACCGAGAAGGGCTACAGCCTTTCCGGAGACGACGTGAAGGCGGATCTGGCCCTGTCGCCGGACGAGGCGAAGAGCTACATGGGCAAGGTGGCGGCGCTGCTGCTGGCGCGTTTCCGCGCGGGCGCGTATCCCATCGCCATGGTGAGCACCGACAACTGCTCCCACAACGGCGACAAGCTCAAGACGGCCATGACCGCCTTTGCCGAGGCCTGGGGCGACGAGGGCTTCAAGGCCTACGTGGAGGACGGCGCCAAGGTCTCCTTCCCCTGGACCATGATCGACAAGATCACGCCCAGCCCGGATCTTTCGGTGGGCGCCATGCTGGAGGCCGACGGCCTGGAGGGCTTCGCCCCCGTGCGCAACGCCCGCGGCACGGTCAAGGCCCCCTACGTCAACGCCGAGGAGAGCGAATACCTGGTGCTGGAGGACGATTTCCCCAACGGCCGTCCGCCGCTTGAGAAGGCCGGCTTCTTCTTCACCGAACGCCAGACCGTGGACAAGGTGGAGCGCATGAAGGTCTGCACCTGCCTGAACCCCCTGCACACCTCCCTCGCCGTCTACGGCTGCCTGCTGGGCTATCGGCACATTTGGCAGGAGCTGCAGGACGAGGATCTGAAAAAGCTGATCTATACGATCGGCTATCAGGAAGGACTGCCTGTGGTCACCGATCCCGGCATCATCCGCCCGGAGGACTTCATCAAGACCGTTCTCACCGTGCGTTTTCCCAATCCCTTCATGCCGGACACCCCCCAGCGCATCGCCACCGACACCTCCCAGAAGCTGTCCATCCGCTTCGGTGAGACCATCAAGGCCTACCTCGCCTCCGACACGCTGGACGTGAAGGATCTCAAGCTGATCCCGCTGGTGTTTGCCGGCTGGCTGCGCTACCTGATGGCCGTCGACGACGAGGGCAAGCCCTTTGAGCCCAGCCCCGATCCGCTGCTGGAGACCGCGCAGGGCTACGTCGCCGGCATGAAGCTGGGCGAAAAGCCGGACTGCGCCAAACTGGAGGGGCTGCTGCGAAACAAGACGATCTTCGGCGTCGATTTGGTCGAGACCGGCCTCGCCGAAAAGGTCTGCGCCTATTTTGAGGAGCTGACCGCGGGCGTCGGCGCGGTGCGCGCCACGCTGCACAAGTACGTTACGGAGGAATAAACGATGAACGCCATGAACGAAAAGATCAGCGCGATCGGCGTGGTGCCGGTCATCAAGCTCAACCACCCCGAGCGGGACGCGGCCGGTCTTGCGAAGGCCCTGTGCGACGGAGACGTACCGGTGGCCGAGGTCACCTTCCGCGCCGCAGGGGCGGACAAGGCCATCAGGATCATGAAGGAGTGCTGCCCCGACATGCTGGTCGGCGCAGGCACCGTGACCAACACCGCGCAGATCGACGCGGTGATCGCGGCGGGAGGCGACTTCATCGTCAGCCCCGGCTTCGATCCCGAGCTGGTCGCTTACGCCCAGGAGAAGGAGATCCCGATCTATCCCGGCTGCACCACCGCAAGCGAGTATCACCAGGCGCTGAAATTCGGCCTGGAAGTGATCAAGTTCTTCCCGGCCGAGCAGAGCGGGGGCCTGGCGAAGATCAAAGCCCTGTCCGCACCCTTCCCGATGTTCAAGGTCATGCCCACGGGCGGCATCTCGCTGAAAAATCTGAAAGAATACCTGTCCTGCCCGGTGATCGCGGCCTGCGGCGGCAGCTACATGGTCACCGCCGACCAGATCGACAACAACAAATGGGATGAGATCACGGAGCTGTGCAAAAAGTCCCGCGAGATCGTCAAGGAAGTGAGGGGCTGAAAAATGGAACTGAATCTGAGAGAGAGAAAAGCATGCGCCTTTGACGCCGTGTCCCTGGGCGAAGTGATGCTGCGCCTTGACCCCGGCGAGGGCCGCATCCGCACCGCCCGCTCCTTCCGCGCCTGGGAGGGCGGCGGCGAGTACAACGTCGTCCGCGGCCTGCACAAGTGCTTCGGATTCAAGACCGCGGTCATCACCGCCTTCGCCGACAACGAGGTCGGCATGCTCATGCGCGACTTCATCGAGCAGGGCGGGGTTTCCACCGACCTCATCTGCTGGAAGAAGACCGACGGCATCGGCCGCGTCTGCCGCAACGGCATCAACTTCACCGAGCGGGGCTTCGGCATCCGCGGCGCGGTGGGCTGCTCCGACCGGGCCAACACCGCCATCTCCCAGGCCACGCCCGCGGACTTCGACTTCGAGTATATCTTCGGGACCCTGGGCGTCCGCTGGCTGCACACCGGCGGCATTTACGCGGCGCTCAGTGAGCAGAGCTGCGAGACCGTGATCGAGGCCTGCAAGATCGCGAAGAAGTACGGCACCGTGATCTCCTACGACCTGAACTACCGCCCCTCCATGTGGAGCGCCATCGGCGGCCTGGAGAAGGCCCGCGAGGTCAACAGAGAAGTGGCGAAGTACGTCGACGTGATGATCGGCAACGAGGAGGATTTCACCGCCTGCCTGGGCTTCGAGATCGAAGGCAACGACGAAAACCTGAAAGAGCTGAATCTGGACGGCTACAAGAAGATGATCGGCAAGGCGGCCGAGACCTACCCCAACTTCAAGGTCGTGGCCACCACGCTGCGCACCGTGAAGACCGCCACCGTCAACGACTGGAAGGCCATCTGCTGGGCGGACGGCGAGATCTACCAGTCCAAGGAGTATAACGGCCTGGAGATCCTGGACCGCGTGGGCGGCGGCGACTCCTTTGCCTCCGGCCTGGTGTACGGCCTGATCACCACGGGCGACGCCGAGAAGGCCGTCAACTACGGCGCGGCCCACGGCGCGCTGGCCATGACCACGCCGGGCGACACCTCGATGGCCAGCCTCAAAGAGGTTGAGGCCGTCATGGGCGGCGCCGGCGCCCGCGTCAAGCGCTGAGAGGGCAGGGCCATGAAAGCGTTTATGGATCGGGACTTCCTGCTCTCCACGGAGACGGCGAGGCATCTGTATCATGATTTTGCGGCGCCCATGCCCATCATCGATTTTCATTGCCACCTCAGCCCGCAGGAGATCTTTGAGGACCGGCAGTTTGAGAACATCACCCAAGTATGGTTGGGCGGCGACCACTACAAATGGCGGCTGATGCGCTCGGCCGGCGTGGACGAGAAATACGTCACCGGCGACGCGAGCGATCGGGAGAAGTTCCAGAAGTGGGCGGAGACCCTGGGCCTTGCCGTCGGCAACCCCCTCTACCACTGGAGCCATCTGGAGCTGCGCAACTACTTCGGCTATGAAGGCGCGCTGAACGGCGACACGGCCGAGACGGTCTGGCAGCTCTGCAACAAGAAGCTGAAAACGCTCTCCGCCCGGCAATTGATCGTAAATTCCAAAGTGAAAGCCCTCTGCACGACCGACGACCCGGCCGATTCGCTGGAATGGCACAAAAAAATCGCCGAGGACAAAAGCTTCGGCGTGAAGGTGCTGCCCAGCTACCGGCCCGACAAGGCCATGGGGATCGAAAAGGCGGACTATCTGGACTACCTGAAAAGACTGGGCGAGATCGGGAGCTTCGTTCAGCTGGCGGAGGTGCTCAAGGCGCGGCTGGCCTTCTTCGTGGAAAACGGCTGCCGGGTCTCCGACCACGGCATGGAATCCGTGCCCTACGCCCCCGCCGCGGCGGAGCAGATCGAGGCGATCTTCCAAAAGCGCCTCGCGGGCGAGCTGCCCACGGACCGTGAGGCGAAGCAGTTCAAGACCGCGCTGCTGCTGGAGCTTGGACGCGAATACCACCGCCTCGGCGTGGTGATGCAGCTCCACTTCGGCGTCATCCGGGACAACTCCCACCGGGTATTCCGCGCCCTGGGGCCGGACGCCGGCATCGACTCCATCGGCGATCAGCCCTCCATCAAGGACCTGGCGGCCTTCCTGGGCGCGCTGGACGACACGGGCGAGCTGCCGAAAACGATCCTGTATTCTCTCAATCCCAACGACAACGCTGCCCTGGTGACGGTCATGGGCGCCTTTCAGACCGGAGAGGCCGTGGGCAAGGTGCAGCACGGCAGCGCCTGGTGGTTCAACGACCACAAGACCGGCATGATCGAGCAGCTGACGACCCTGGCCGCGGACGGCTATCTCGCCGGCTTCGTGGGCATGCTGACCGATTCGCGCAGCTTCCTCAGCTACGCAAGGCACGAGTATTTCCGCCGGATCCTCTGCGAGCTGCTCGGCTCTTGGGTGGAAAACGGCGAATATCCCAACGACGACAAGGCCCTGCGCACCATCGTCGAGGGCATTTCCGTCAAGAATGCGGAGACCTATTTCAATCTGTAAAGGCGGGGAAACGATATGGCGCTGCACGTGATGGAGGAGGCCAACCGCTGTCTCGGCTGCAAAAAACCGCGCTGCCGCGAGGGTTGCCCGATCCACACCAACATTCCGGAGGTCATCCGTCTCCTGAAAGACGGCAGGCTCAACGACGCGGGCCGGATGCTCTTTGAGAACAACCCGCTCACGACGGTCTGCTCTATCGTCTGCAACCACGAAAAGCAGTGCGAGGGGCACTGCATCCGCGGCATCAAGGACGTTCCGGTACACTTTTCCGTGATCGAAAACTACATCTCGACGACCTACGCCAACCAGATGGTGGCCGGGCCCGCCCCCTCCAACGGGCGGAAGGTCGCCATTATCGGGGCGGGGCCCTCGGGGCTCACCATCGCGGTGATCCTCGCCCGCTACGGCTATCAGGTCACGATCTTTGACAGCAAGGACAAGATCGGAGGCGTGATGCGCTACGGCATCCCCGACTTTCGTCTGCCCGACGCCGTGCTGGACGACTTCGCCTACCGCCATCTCGAGCTGAAGGGCATCCGTTTTCGCCCCAACACCACGATCGGCGGCGCGATCAACCTGGACGATCTGTTCCGCGACGGCTATCAGAGCGTCTTCGTCGGCGCGGGACTGTGGCGGCCGAAGACGCTGCACATCAAGGGCGAGACCCTGGGGCACGTCGCCTTCGCGATCAATTATCTTGCTTCGCCCAAGGCCTTCCGCTTGGGGGAGCGCGTGATCGTCATCGGCTCGGGAAACTCCGCCATGGACTGCGCCCGCACCGCGATCCGCAACGGCGCGCACTACGTCACGGTCTTCAACCGCCGCGACAAGATCGCCGCCAGCGACTATGAGTCCAGCTACGCCAAGCTCGAGGGCGTGGAGTTCGAGATGATGAAGAGCCCGGTGGAGATTCGGGACGACGGCGTCGTCTTCGCGGATAACGAATACGACGAAAACGGAAAACTCCGCCCGATCCCGGGCTCGGAAAAGCTCTACCCCTGCACCGGCGTCATCGTTGCCGTCAGTCAGGAGCTGGGCAGCAATATCCTCAACACCACAAAGGATCTTGAAAAGGAGCGCTCCGGCGTTATCACCGTGGACGAGGATGGGAACACCTCCCGCCCCGGTGTGTTCGCAGCCGGCGACGTGGCCCACGGCGCCAGCACGGTGGTCCACGCGGTCGAAAACGGCAAGCGCGTGGCGGAGGCGATGCATGCGTATATGCAGTCTCTGCCGATGCCGGAACCTTCCGCATACGCGGACGTTCCCCGCGTCGAACCGCTTCATTCTTCCGTGCTCGCCGAGCAGATCATCCGCGCAGAATAGAAGGAGGGGACGTCTTCGTGAAGGAGCAGCGTCAGTATTCCGACAACGAACTGCACATGTTGAAAATGCTGTCCAGGATGTATCCGAATCTGCGCGCCGCCGGTACGGAGATCATCAATCTGCAGGCCATTTTGAACCTGCCCAGGGGATGTGAGCATTTTATCTCCGACGTCCACGGGGAGCACGAAGCTTTTCTGCACATCCTCAACTCCTGCTCCGGCGTGGTGCGCGAGCGGATCGACCTGCTTTTTGCCGACAGCCTCTCTCCGCAGGAGAGGGCGCAGCTGGCCACCCTGATCTACTATCCGGAGGAGAAGCTGGAGCAGCTCTGCGCGCAGATCGAGGATCCGGACGAGTGGTACCGCGTCACCCTCCACCGGCTCATCGAGGTCTGCCGCCTGATGAGCGAGCGGTATTCCCGCAGCAAGGTCCGCAAGGCCATGCCGCCGGATTACGCCTATATCATCGACGAGCTGCTCTACACCCACGGGGAAGAGATCGACAAGCGGGATTACTTTGAAAACATCATCCAGACCATCATCGAGATCGACCAGGCGCCGGAATTTATCGCGGCGGTCTGCGCCCTCATCAAATGGGCGGCGGTGGATCACCTGCATCTGGTAGGCGATATCTTTGACCGCGGGCCCCGGGCGGACGTGATCATGGACTCCCTTCTGGCGCACCACAGTGTGGACGTCCAGTGGGGCAACCATGACGTGCTGTGGATGGGCGCAGCCTCCGGCAGCCGCACCCTCGTGGCCACTGTGCTGGCCAACTCCATCCACTACAACAATCTTGAGGTGGTGGAGACCGGCTACGGGATCTCTCTGCGGCCGCTGTCGGTGTTTGCCAATGAGGTCTATTCCAGGTGTGACGTCAGCCGCTTTGCAGTCAAGCTGAACGAGCAGGACGAGGCAAGTGCGACCGAGAAGGACAAGCTGCTCTCGGCGCGCATGCACAAGGCCATCACCGTCATCCTCTTCAAGCTGGAGGGACAGAAGATCCTGCGCCATCCGGAGTACCGCATGGATGACCGCCTGCTGTTGGATAAGATCGATTACGAGCGCCGCAGCATCTGCATCGACGGCGTGGAGTGGCCGCTGGCGGACACGGACTTTCCCACGGTGGATCCCGCCGATCCCTACACCCTGACCGCGGAAGAGAGCGCGGTCATTGACCGGCTCACCGACTCCTTCCGACACAGCGAGAAGCTGCAGCGGCACGTGAGCTTTCTGTACTCCAGCGGCAGCCTCTACAAGATCTACAACGGGAATCTTCTCTTCCACGGCTGCATCCCGCTGACAGAGACGGGAGAACTGATGTGCTTCCGGCTCGACGGCGTCGAGCGCCGCGGCAAGGATTTCCTGGACTATCTGGACACGGCCGCCCGCCGGGCATACTACCTGAGATACGGCTCGGCAGAGCGAAAGCTGGCGATGGATCTGCTGTGGTTCCTCTGGGCGGGGCGCAACAGCCCCATTTTCGGCAGAGACCGCATGACCACCTTTGAGAGACGGCTCATCGACGACCCCAAAGCCTGGACGGAGCCGAAAAACGCCTACTACACGCTCTATGAGGATCCGGAAATCTGCGAGAAGATCCTGCGGGAGTTCGGTTTGGAAGGGCCGCACTGCCACATCATCAACGGGCACGTGCCGGTCAAGGCCCGCAAGGGGGAGAGCCCGGTCAAGGGCGGGGGCAAGCTGATCGTCATCGACGGCGGCTTCTGCAAGGCGTATCAGCCAACCTCGGGCATCGCGGGCTACACGCTGATCTGCAATTCCCGCTCCCTGCGCATCGTAGCCCACCAGCCTTTTGTGGGCCGTGAGCGGGCGATCCGGGAAAACTACGATATCGCCTCCCAGACGACGATCTTTGAGCGCATGGAAGCCCGGCAGAAGATCCGCGAGACGGATATCGGGCGGGAGATCCAGGCGAGGATCGACGACCTGAATCTGCTTCTGGAGGCCTACAGGGACGGCGTCATTCGGGAGAACGATCGTCCGACTGCCGTGGAATAAACGACGGGTAAGGGCGTTTTTGGCGTTCAAATCCTTTTTGGAGAATGCGCAGATCCGATCCCGAAGCCGATGATTGAGGAGCATGTACAACTTTGGTAAAACATAAAGAGAAACCTTGCAGGAATCCACAATTGAATCCGGAGAAAAGAGAGCGTCGTATAATGAGATCGGATAAGAACGGCGTACGATAATGCAGGACAAAAAGATGACAGAAAGGCAAATGACAAGAGAATCATCCAATCGGTAGAGCGGGTAGTCAGTATCCTGGACTATCTGGCGAAAAAGCCCAGAGGTGAGCGGCTGTCCGTCATAGCCAGAGAACTGGGACTCAATAAAAGTACGGCCTTTGGGCTGGTGAGTTCCCTGGAGGCGCTGGATCTGCTCTCCCAGGACGAGAAGACCGGCCGCTGTTCTCTGGGGGTCAAGCGCCTGCACTACGGCGCGGCCTACTATTCGGCATAACATTTTGACACCTGATATTTCTCGCCCTTTTCACTCCCTTCTCTCCGCCGCGGGCGGGCCTTCGGGCCCTCCCGCGGCAATTCTGTTTTCGGACAGCAAAGACCACCTGCTCAGCAGGTGGTCTTCACGGTTTAAATAAGCGTTCTGACTCTGACCGGGAGCCTCGGCGAGAACGCCGTGCGCTCCGGTGAGCCAATCGAACACCGTCGGTGCGCTATTCCGTGCCGACGGCGTTTGATACCTGGCGCCGCACGATGTCGATAAAATCGCGGGTGTAGCGGGAGACGTAGCTGCCCTTGCGTGTGGCGGCGACAAAATCGGTCACGACCCGCGGCTCGCCGAAGCTGTAGCAGTCGATGGGCCGCGTCTCGGCTCGATGCCGCAGATGGGCCTCGTGGACAAAGGACACGCCGTAACCCAGGGCGACAAGCTCCATGATGGCAGGGAGATTACCGGTACAGGTCACATTGTCATATTTGATTTTTTCTTCCTTCAAAATGGCGTCCAGGATCTGCCGGGTGCGCTGCTGAGGCCGCATCATGATGATCTGTTCGTTCTTGAGCAGGGACAGCTCCAGCTTCGGATAGCGGCTGGCGGGATTCGGCTTTGCGAAGCGGCCGAGCGGGTGACCCGCGCAGGTGCAGATCAGCAGCTCATCCTTGCCCAGTGTCTCGTATTGGATCTGCGGGTTCAGTTCGCTCGGCTTGGAATAAAAGGCCGCCTCCACCTGCCCGTCCAGCAGCCTCCGGTCGTTCTCATCGGAGTTGCCCTCGAACACGTTGACCTTCACGTTTGGGTGCGTCCGATGAAACTCCGGCAGCGTGCAGGGAAGCATATAGGTGCAGCGCATACTGGCGAAGGCTACGCTTACTTCGCCGACCTCGCGTTTGACGATGTCGGCCATCTCTGCGTCCAGATCTCCTTTGAGCGCGAGGATCTGCGACGCTTTCTCCATATAGCGCTCCCCGGCGTGGGTGAGTAGATAACGGTTGCCTACGCGGCGAAAGAGTTTCAGCCCAAACATGCCTTTATGTTGTCAAAACACAGGGAATTCCAGTGATTCACAAAAAATGCACCATCGTAAAAAGAATTGCATGGTGGCTTCACTGGGATTGTCACGGAATCCAATAAACTGCAGATAGAAAAATAAAAAAGGTGTTGGTATAGTGAAGCCAGCTCAAAACCCCAGCCGTGAGAGGTCAAACTGTTAGGAGGTTGCTTATGCCAACACAAACTGCCGCTGTGGCAAAAAAGCCCAAGAGGGCGCTCCGGGGCAAACCGCAGAAGCCGTTCTTCGAGCGACTGGCCCTGGACTTCAAAAGAAACTGGATCCTGTACTTAATGGCGCTGCCGGCGCTGATCTATTTCATCGTCTACTGCTACGCGCCAATGGCCGGCCTGTACATCGCAGTCTCGGACTTCAAAATTTCCGGAGGACTATTCGACGGAAAGTTTGTCGGCCTCAAGTATCTGATGGACTTCTTCCACAGCTACTACTTTGGCCGCCTGCTCCGCAATACCCTGGTGCTTAGTCTGGAGACGCTCATCTTCGGTTTCCCGATCCCCATTCTGTTCGCGCTGGTACTCAACGAAATTCGCAGCCGCGGCTTCAAAAAACTGGCTCAGACCGTGACTTATATGCCGCACTTCATCAGCATCGTGGTCATCTGCGGCCTCGTGGTTAACTTCTTCAGCCTCAACGGTTTGGTCAACACGATTGTTCAGCTCTTTGGCGGCAAGCCCATTGCTTTTATGTCCGATCCCAAATGGTTCCGGACTGTCTACGTCGGGTCCGAGATATGGCAAAACTTTGGCTGGGACAGCGTGGTGTTTCTAGCGGCACTGGCAGGCATCGACCTCGCACAGTTTGAGGCAGCGAAGCTCGACGGAGCCTCCCGCTGGCAGACCATCTGGCATATCTCTCTCCCCAGCATCCTCCCCACAGTGGTCACCATGCTTCTGATGCGCCTGGGCCATGTGATGAGCCTTGGTTTTGAAAAGGTGTTCAACCTCTACAGCCCGGCCACCTATGAGACTGCTGATATCATTTCCACCTTTGTCTACCGGCAGGGCATTCTTGGTGCAAACTTCAGCTCCGCCGCAGCCATCGGTCTCTTCAACAGCGTGATCAACCTGATCCTGGTTGTTGTTATGAACAAGGTCAGCCGGAAACTGACCGAGTCCAGCCTCTGGTAAGAAAGGACGTGAATCAGCAATGAAGAAAAATACGATTAAAACGTCGAAAGAAGACCTCATATTTGACATCGTCTCCTATGCGGTCATCGCCATTTTGGTTCTCGCCTGTTTCTACCCAATGTGGTATGTTTTCTGCGCCTCGCTCTCCGATCCGACTGTCGTCGCCGGATGCAAGGGTGTGCTGTTCTGGCCCCAAAAGCTTAATTTAGACGCCTATAGGCGCGTTTTTTCCAATCAGGATATCTGGACCGGCTTGAAAAACACAGTCCTGTATACCGTCGTCGGCACAACACTTAACGTCCTTCTGACTGCCATGTTGGCCTACGCCCTGTCCAGGAAGAACGTGATGCTGAAAAAGCCTCTGACCCTTCTGATCAGTTTTACCATGTTCTTTAATGGCGGCATGATCCCCACCTACCTGGTTATCCGCGACCTTGGTCTTCTGGATCACCGTTTTGCTGTGATTCTTCCCGGCCTTGTTTCCGTTTTCAACTTCATCATTATGCGCACCCACTTTGAGTCGATCCCGGATGCACTGGAAGAGTCGGCGAAAATTGACGGTGCCAACCAGTGGACGATTTTCTGGAAGATCTATATGCCTGTCAGCGCCACCTCTCTTGCGGTCATGACCTTGTTTTACGGTGTGAGCCACTGGAACGGGTGGATGAATGCCATGCTCTATCTTCCCAACAGCCGTGAGCTCTTCCCCCTGGCGCTGATTACCCGCGAAATCGTCCTTTCCAGCGCCACCTCCGCGATGAACGATGGCGCTGCCCTCACCCAGGAGATGGCCGACGCTATCAAGTACGCCACCATTATTGTCTCCACACTGCCGATCCTCTGCCTGTATCCCTTCCTGCAGCAGTACTTCACCAAGGGCGTCATGGTCGGCTCTGTTAAGGGATAAAGCAAACCCTCATGATGTATCATACAGAATATGGAATTTGGGAAATTGCAACGGATTCCAAAAAACTGTAGATATACTTTCTCCCGGCAAGCGTTTATCATCACATTATAAGCGTGACATCACGCGGAAAAGGAGTCAAACAGAATGAAAAAAGCCACTCGTCTTCTCTCCCTGCTTCTGGCCGTCCTGATGGTGATGGCTCTGGCCGCCTGCGGCAACTCCGCCCCTGCGGCTTCCTCCTCGGAAACCTCGACCGCCAATACCGAAACCGCAGCTGACGACTCGCAGCCTGTCGAGCCTGTCGAGGCCACCTATCCTCTGACCACCGAAAACAAGAAGCTGACCATCTACATGCGCGATAATTCTGCCGGCGTCATTGGCGATTATGGCCGCGTGGCCGGTATCAAGGCCGCCGCAGAAAAGCTCGGCGTAGAACTGGAGTTCATTCACCCCACCACCGGCAGCGAGGCTGACCAGTTTAACCTCATGATCGGTTCCGGCAAATACCCCGATATCATTGTCTGGGAGTTCTCTACCGCTGCCATGGGTCTTTCCGAACTGGTTGACCAGGGCATTCTTATCGATATGGATCCGCTGATCCGCCAGTATGCTCCCAACTATCTGAAGGTTCTCGAGCGCAACGAGGCTTATCCGCGTGAGGTGCGCTCCGACGCCGGCAAGTATCAGGCCTTTTACACCTTTACCGTCAGCATCCCCGTTTCCTCCGGCCCGGTCTTCCGCCAGGATGTGCTGGACAAGTATGGTCTTTCTCTCCCCGAGACCGTTGATCAGTGGGAAGAAGTGATGAAGGCTGTCAAGGAGCAGGATCCTACCTGCAAGTATCCTCTCTCCACCAGCAAGAGCTACACCGGCGCTGTCTGGTTCAACGAGCTGCTGCCCGCTTACAACACCCGCACCGAGTTCTGCCTGGGTGAGAACGGTGAGGTCGTCTATGGCCCCATCACCGATAACTACAAGGCCTACCTCGCCAAGCTCAATGAGTGGTACAGCGCTGGCCTGATTGATCCTGAGTTTATGTCCAATGACGGCACTGCCCTCAACGGCAAGGTCGCCGACGGCTCCTGCCTTGTTGCCACGATGGCCATCAACAGCGGCATCCGCAATATTACCAACAATGTTCGCCCCAACAATCCCGACTTCCAGCTCACCGGCGTGGCATGGCCTGTTCTGAATGCCGGCGATCCCTCCAGCTATGTTCTGGCCGGTGGTGTTGCCCACACGGGCGTCCAGGCTGCTATCTCCAGCGGCTGCTCCGATCCCGTTCTGGCTACCCAGGTTCTGGACTTCTTCTACTCCGATGAGGGCAGCGATCTGATCTCCTGGGGCATTGAGGGCGAGAGCTACACCGTAGCCGCCGATGGCACCAAAACCTTCACCGATAACATTATGAACGCTGCCGACGGCAAGGCTCCCACCGAGGCTGTTCTCGACTACGCTCTGCCCATGTACGGCTTCGTCAATGCCATGGACAACGACGCTTACGTGCAGCTGGCTGTGAATATGCCCGAGCAGGGTGCCGCCCGCAGCCTGTGGCAGAGCCTGGATCAGGGTGCAAACCTGCCCAAGCTGACTGTTCACAAGGACCATGCCAACGATTACCGTATGATCATGAACGAGGTGCAGACCTATATCCAGGAGATGTACATCAAGTTCATTACCGGCCAGGCCAACCTTGATTCCGATTGGGACACCTATGTGAACACCATCAAGGGAATGGGCATTGAGAATGCCACCCAGTGGGTACAGGATGCTTACACAGCCTTCATGAACCGCTAAGCTTTCAGGAAACAATCCGATTTGGCCCGCAGTACAAGGTGCTGCGGGCCTTTACAAAATAGGAAGGAGCAAGCTATGAGAACAAAGGTCCTGTTGACTGACGGATGGCGCTATGGGGTCACTGAGGCCCCGAAGGGAAACGAACTGCCGCTTCTGCCGGAGAAAATGGAAAGCGTCTGTGTTCCCCATGTGTGGAATGCCGAGAACCCCGGAGAGGTGGGCTGCCGTGTCTATCAGCGGCATTTGCGTGCTGAGGAACTTGCCGGAGAGCGTGTGTTTCTGGAGTTCTGCGCAGTTGCCGGCGTGTGTCGCGTCTGGCTGAACGGGCAGTATATTGGCGAGCATCGCGGCGGATACAGCTGCTTCCGTTTTGAACTGACCGAGGCTTTGAATAGGGGAGATAATCTTCTCACCGTCACAGCTGACAATTACAAATATCAGGATATCTGCCCGCTGGGCGGCGACTTCAACAATTACGGCGGTATCTACCGTGAGGTCTCACTGATCTCCACCGGCAAAAACCACTTTGATCTGCTCTATTATGGCTCCAGCGGGCTTGAGATCGAAACACGGGCTGACGGCCTGGTGAAAGCGAACGCCCATGTCGTCGGCGAGGGTAAGATCATCTATCGCCTGATGGACGGCGAGACCACAGCAGCGCAGGCGGAGGCGACCCCGGAGGAAAGCGCCGTGCAGCTGCAGCTTGACAATCCCCACCTCTGGAACGGCAAGGACGATCCCTACCTCTACACCCTGCGCGCGGAGCTTGTGGTAAACGGCGTGTGTGAAGACTGCGTTTCCCTGCGCTGCGGCTTCCGGGATTGCAGAGTGGACGCGGACAAGGGCTTTTTCCTGAACGGGGAGCACCTCAAGCTCAACGGCGTCGCCAAGCACCAGGACTGGGATCAGATGGGCAACGCCCCGACGAGAGGGCAGCTGGACACCGACATGGAGCTGATTCGCGAGGTGGGAGCAAATGCTCTGCGCCTGTCCCATTACCAACACCCGGACTATTTCTATGACCTGTGCGACGAAAACGGTATGCTGGTCTGGGCGGAGATCCCGATGCTGGGGATGCCGGACGGAAACGAGGCAATCGTTGAAAACGCCAAGCAGCAGATGACCGAGTTGATTCTTCAAAGCAAGCATCACCCATCCATTTTCTGCTGGGGCATTCAGAACGAGATCGCCATGCTGGGCGAGAGTCTGGAGATGTATCGCAAAACCGAGGAGATCAACGCCCACACGAAGGCGCTGGATCCCTCCCGTCCGACCACGGCGGCAAACCTCTTTTCCGTTCCTTTTAACAGTGAGCTCTGCTTTATCCCCGATATTCTCGGCTACAATGTGTATTTCGGCTGGTATCACCATGAGATGGAGGACTACGACAGCTTCCTCGACAGCTTCCACAGCCAGAATCCGCAGGTTCCCCTGTGCGTGAGCGAATACGGCGTGGACGGCTCGCCTGACCTCCATTCCGCCGCCCCCAAGCGGAAGGACTACAGCGAGGAATTTCAGGCGCTGTTCCACGAGACCGTATATCCCAAGCTGCGTGACCGCGATTTTGTCTGGGGCAGCTTTGTTTGGAACATGTTTGATTTTGGCTCCTTTGCCCGCAACGAGGGCGGCTGCCAGGGCCAGAACCGCAAAGGCCTCGCCACCTTCGACCGAAAGATCAAAAAGGATGCCTTTTACTATTACAAGGCCAATTGGAGCAGGGACGCCTTCGTCCACATCGGCGGCCGGCGCTTTGCCAGACGCTGCGGTGAGGAGACCTGCGTCAAGGTTTACTCCAATCAGAAGAGCGTGCAGCTCTTTGCGGATGGGACAGATCTGGGAACGCTCAGCGGCTGCGCACCGGTGTTCACCTTCGAGCATGTGCCGCTCCACCTGGGAGAAAATCGGCTGAAGGCTGTCAGCGGAAGCTGCATCGATGAGATTACGTTGATCGGCGTGACAGAAGCGGAGCCCAGCTACATCTACGTAGATCCGAATCCGGAATACAACGTGAAGAACTGGTTTACCCAGGAGGAGTCGTCTGACAAGCTCTTCGACCCGGACTGCTGGTCTGTGCTTGATCCCATGCGTGAGCTGCTGGCGGATCCCAGGGTGCTGGCGATGCTTGAAAAGGAAGTACCTGTCTTGGCTGCGGATTTCGAGTTTGCCAAGAGCGCGCCGGTATCGCTGCTGAAGATCTTTAATCTCCGGCGAAAAGAGTTTACCGAGGATTTTGTCAAAGAGATCAACAGGAAACTGGGGACCATCAAAAAGCCCAAATAAGAGACTATAGAAATACCGCCACTGCCGGCAATGGCAGCGGCGGTATTTTTTCTGTTGTCGTTACATGCACTGCTCCGGGAATTCCTCCGCAATCTTTTCTTCGATCTGAAAGACACGGTTCAGGGCCGGATACAGGATCTGATAGGTCCAGTAGAGGATCAGCCAGAAGCCGAGAAACAGGAGCAAAAGAAGCGAGCCGGGATACAAAACCAGCATCAGTACCCACCAGGCGACCTGCAGGAGGCCGGCAGCGAGGCAGCGGAGAAAGTTAGGGAAGAAAAAGAGCAGACAGTTGCGCAGACGGGAGAGCTGGCTCTGGCGGAACAGCACCAGCTGCGGCCAGAAGATGGAAAAGAGAATGGCGGCCAGCAGGGCGCTTGCCAGACAGCACAGTGCTGTGCCCAGCGGGAGCGTTCCGCTGGTCCAGAAGACCTGCAGCCCCATAAAGACGAGAAAGCCCACAAACAGGCACAGTACGATCCCCGGCACAAGGGATTCCCGCCAGTTCTGTTTCCAGGCTTTGCGGTAGCTGCACCACCAGTCGTCCTGACAATGACGGAGGCTGCGCAGGATGCAGTCCACCATACCGGACAGCGCCGGGCCGAAGATGGCCCCGCCCAACACACAGGCGAGCATCAGGATCAGGAAGCTGCGGGTGAGCATGGCCGCCGCCAGCCCAAGACCAAAGGGCAGCGCACCGAGCGCTGTAAGGAAATTGGCCAGGACAAAGCTTTTCCAATCCTGCGGCAGAAGATTCCCAACCAGCAGCTGCAGAGCATTGGCCTCGCCTTCTGTGTTATTTCGATTCATGGAGGGGGTCACCTCTTTGCTATATAATCTCAACCTTCGGGAAGAAGCGGCGCTGTTTCAGAAGAAGCCTTTCCCCGGTAAGCTCCGTTTCTCCGCGCAGACGAATGTCCTCACAGGAAGAGCCTACCATCACCTGCCGTTTTCCCGGTTCAATGCCAAGCTGCATGTCACGTCCGTAAAACGCGAGCTGGGGCGTGTCGATCCAGATATGCACAAGTTTTTCTTCTCCCGGCTTCAGGGCGACACGCGCGAAGGCAACGAGCTGACGCATGGGCCGCACCACGGAAGCGAGAAGGTCTCGCATGTAAATTTGAGCCACCTCTTCGCCGGGACGGCTGCCGGTATTCCGGATCTTAAAGCTCAGCTCCATCGTCTCTCCACAGACGACCTGCGGCGAGACGGAGAGGTCGCTGTACTGAAAGCTTGTATAGCTCAAGCCATGGCCAAAGGGATAAAGAGGCGTGCTGCTCTCGCTGTCCAGATACTCTGCCATGTGAGTCGGCCCTTCAAACAAAGGCTGCAAATCGTAACGCATCGGGATCTGCCCGGCATGGCGGAGAACGGTGATCGGCATTTTGCCGCCGGGAACCGCCTTGCCTGTGAGAATATCGGCAATCGCCTCCCCGCCGTGCTCCCCGGGGAGCCAGGCGTACAGCACCGCATTGCTGCTGCAGTCCGCGTCTCGGATGGCGAGAGGTCGTCCGTCGATCAATACCGTCACGATCGGTTTCCCCGTTGTAAACAGCGCCTGCATCAGCTTCCGCTGCGGCAGCTCCAGATCCAAATTGGTATTGTCCTTGTTTTCTCCGCAGGTGGCATCCACCGAGCGCATGCTTTCCTGGCCGCCGACCACAGCAACGACCACATCGGCCTTTTCGGCAGCGGAAAGGGCGTCTTCAATCCCGCCCTCCAGGGGGAGCTTCACGCCGCAGCCAGGCGCATAGAGCACATGCTCCTCACCCAGCAGCGCAGAGAGCGCCTGGCGCACCGTTTTTGCCTTCGGATAGTAGCGCTGGAGGAAATCCTCCTGTCCTTTGTAGACCTTGCGCTCGCTGCGCTTGCCGAGATCCTCCTTGACAAGCTCCAGGATCTGTGCTTCCTGCTCCGGCGTGGGGGGCACGTCAAAAATGATACCGCGCTCCAGAAGCTTGTCCTTGCGCTGGGTCGTGTAGATCTCCAGCATCATAGTGCGGAAGTTGTCCAGCTCGCTGCGGTTGAAGTCCAGGTTGGAGGCGTTCACCGTGCCGACGCTGGAGTAGCCGCCGAAGAAGGGCAGGACAGTGTCCGCCGAGGGGCCGATAACGGCTACGGTCAGATTCTCACGCAGAGGGAGCACACCGTCGTTTTTGGCCAGAACGATGGATTTTTCCGCGATGGAGCGGGACAGGGCGTGGACGGCGGGATCTGCTGTGAGCATCTCGAAGCTCCCCTGCGGTGCACAGTCGTCCAGCAGACCGAGCCGGCATTTTACGGAAAGCACGCGGTGAACGGCCTGATCAATGCAGGCTTCCTCCACAAGACCTTCGTGAACAGCGTCCACCAGCTGATGAAAGCATACACCGTCCGGCTGATCCACGTCGATCCCCGCTGTCAGGGCCTGCACGGCGGCATCCGTGCGGGATGCGGCGGTCCCAAAGCGGTTAAAGCTCCGTTCCACACTGCCGTAATCGGAGACCACCGGACCGTCAAAGCCGAGTTTTTCACGCAAAAGCTCCGTCATCAGATAGCGGGAAGTAACGGTAGGCTCTCCGTTGAGCGTACCGTAACTGTTCATGACCGCCATCACGTCGCCTTCCCGGATCGCAGCCTCAAAGGGGAGACAATACTCCTCCAGCAGGCTGCGCTCGGACAGATCGACCTGACCGCCATTGCGCCCCCCGCAGGAATTGCCGTAGGCGATAAAGTGCTTGGCAGTTGCCATCAGTTCATCGTTTCCCTGCAGACCCCTCACAAAGCGTGTTCCCATCTGGGCAACCAGCGTCGGGGATTCCCCATAGGTTTCACCGATGCGGCCCCAACGGGGATCCCGGCCCAGATCGAAGAGGGGCGAGTGGGCTGCGTAAATACCGTAGCTCTTGAGCTGAGCCCTGACCGCCTCGCCCATCTGCTCGGCAAGCTCCGGCTGCCAGGTGGCGGCCATGCCGAGGGACTGCGGGAAGGTCGTGGCACCGGGAATCTGTGCGCCGGCGATCGCTTCGCTGTGCGCCAGAACCGGAATTCCAAGACGGGTATGCTGGCACAAATACTCCTGGATCCGTTGGAGCGTATCGACATCCTTTTGAGAATCTCCCGTCAGAGCTGAGTTGAGATAGTTCACGGTCCCCATGCCGTGGGAGAAGAGCCGCTCCATGGTTTCGTCGTCCAATGTATCCGGGAGCGTGCAGCAACAGAGCTGGGCGACCTTTTCCTCCAGCGTCATCTGTGAAAGAAGCTCCTCCACTCGCGCGGAGATCTGACGCGTATCCTGATGTTGAGGCAATCTGATCCCATCCTTTCCGTTTCTATCGTAGCACAGGCATGGCTGAGGATAAATCTGCAATTCTAAGGAATCCCCTTCAATTCTTGTGAAACCGGCTTTCCAGCATTCCCATTCTGGAAAAAATGTGATATGATACCACTATATTAAGGAAGTGGAAACACAGCTTTCTGATGATCGGGGTGCCGGAATGAAACGGGATTTGAAAACGCACTTCAAAGAGTATGAATCCTTCTATAAACTGATGCGCTCGTTCCTCATCATGCTGATCCTGCCGCTGCTGCTGGTGATGGTCAACTATCTCTATTCCCATACGCTTTTGCGCCAGGAGAACCTCAACCATCAGGCGGCGGTGCTGGAGCAGGTGCAGCTGGCTACCGATGAACGGCTGCAGGGCCTGCAGCGTCACGCGCTGGATCTGACCAACGACGCGACCATCAGCCAGGCGCTTGAGAAGAAGCTGGACAGCCAGGAGGATATCAACTACCAGCTCTGGCAGGTCTCCAACCAGCTGAAGTATTACAGCGCCTCCGCCGGAAGACTGTGCGACACCCTGGTGTATTCTTCAAGCTATGATTGCCTGATCAGCGGAAGCTACATTGATTTCCGCGCTTCAGCGGGGATTACAAGGCTTGGCTCCGAGGAAATGAACCGCCTGGTGCTGGAGAAACTCCAGAACACGCGTGCGTATTGCCAGTTTCAGCTGATTGAGACAGAAACGGGCGAGAGAAAACTGCTTTTGCTGCATACGATGCCGCTTTGGAGTACCGGCCGGGCGCCCTATGGAACGGTCTGCCTTGTCATCCAGGAGGACGCGCTGTTTCAAGGCATTCTGGAGACGGAGGAAGCGAAGGCTGGCCTTTACTGTCTGCTGAGCCCGGAGGGGGAGATCGCAGCGTGGTTTGGAAACGAAGCTCTTTTGCCTGCGGTTTCGGAGGCGGATGCCTCTGCGGAGGAATTCCAGACCCTGAACGGCAGCTCGCACACGGTCTCGCACAAGGCCTCCGCGCTGAACGGATGGCGCTACCTCTCCATCCAGCCGGAGCACACCATGGTCAAAAAGCTCAACGGGGCCAGGAATCTGAGTCTTCTGATGCTGGCGCTGGTGCTGGTCGCAGGCAACATCATCGGCGTCATTCTGGCACGCCGCAACTACAGGCCTCTCAAGCAGCTGATGAATGAGCTGCGCCGGCAGTCCATGCTATCCAAGGCAAACCCGGAAGAGGTCACCGGGGAATTCAGCCTGATCGAGCGCTCCATGAAGGAGATGTCCCGCTCCATGTCGGCGCTGGAGAATACGCTGAAGGAGGAAATGCCGCGCATTCAGGAGAGCGTGCTGATGCAGCTTTTCCGAAACGCGGTGACGGACTATCCCCGCTTCCAGAACACTCTGCAGCGGGTCGGCATCTTGCTTCCGTATGACAAATTCCGTGTAGCGCTGGTGAAGCGGCTGCAGGAGGGAGAGCTGGATCAGCAGTTGATCTCCATGCTGATGGTGAAGGAGCGCGTCATTCAGCTTGCGCCCAAATCCCTGGTCTATGCTTTCGCAACGGTGGATGACGACTCCCTGATCATTCTGCTCAACGGCGGGGGAGATGACTTTGAGACGGAGACCCGCCGCATTTTGAACACCGTGGCTGAGGATATGCGCGAATCCTACGATCAGATGCTGTGGATCAGCGTCAGCGAGGTCGGCTGCGGGATGGAATCTGTTTCCAAGGCCTATTATTCCGTTATGCAGGCCCACCGTCAGGCACCGGAGGGCGGTGTACAGTACTTGGAGGAATCGGACGAACACTGTGCCATCGACAAGGCGTTGGAGAGCCTGGCGGCCCAGATGCAAAACTACATCGCTACCGGGAACGAAGCTGGAGCGCTGGATCTTCTTCACCGGAGCCTGGAGAGCGACGTGCGGCAAAAGCATGCGGCACTGTATGAGGCGCAGGCCTACTGCATCGGTGTTATGAACATCGTGACCGGCGCTTACCGCGTGGAGGATCCCGAGGTGCTGACAGTGAATGGGGAAGCTCCCTTAAAGCAGCTGTTCCTGCAGCACAACACCTTTGAGATGGAGACTCTGCTGGCTGAGCTGATCGGCAAGGTCTGTGCCTATGTCCGGGAAAACCAGCAATCTCCGACCGCCCAGCTCACCGCGCAGATGCTGGACTACCTTCAGCAAAACTTCTGGGACGTGGATCTGACCCTGACCAGTGTAGCCGACCACTTCTGCCTGACGCCGAGTTATTTGTCTTCCTTCTTTAAAAGCAACACGGGCGAGACTTTCCTGAACTATCTGACACATTTGCGCATGGAGAAGGCCAAGGAGCTTATGCGCACCACCAACGAGTCCATCCGGGATATCTCGGAGAAAGTGGGCTATGCCAGCGCCAACACCTTCACCCGCGCATTCAAGAACACCGAGCACATCACACCCAGCCAGTACCGGGAGAGCAGCCAGGGCAACGGCGAATAAATCAAGTAAAAAAAATACCGGCCGCGACAGAGATTTGTTTCTCTGCCGCGGCCGGTTCTTTTCCGGCGGTTATTTCAAGAGCTCCACATAAGGGTCGGTCTCGGTGTACGGCCGCCAGATCGTCGGCCCGTCACCGTTGGGGTCACCGGATTTGAAGAAGTTACTCCAATAGCTGAGCATCCTGTTCGAGAGTGCGTAGTCTTCCGACTCCAGGGGACGCCAGCAGTATTTCAGGCTGCCGAAAACATACCACAGCTCCGCCGAATGGAAGGAGCCCGCCTCGTCGCCGGGCAGCTTACGGTCGAAATAATACACATAGCTGGGTTGGGTCATGCGCAGCGCGTAGGCAGTGTTGGCCTTGTGCATCCGACTGTTTTCCATGCAGGGGTCCTCCGCCGCCGCGGTTAGATCGTTTCCGTTACAGCCGAGGATGTATGAAATCGGAAGAACCTTGCCCTGCTCAATAAGCGTATTCCCGTCCTCGGGAATCAATTCTCCATCCACCACTGGCACATAAGGGATGCCCTTGTGCTGCAGGAAGGCCATGCCCAGCGCCTTGTTCAGCGCGGTGCAGAGATCCTCCGTCGGTGTCTCCCACAATGCCTTCCGGGCGGCCTCGCGGCCCGCCTCGCTCTCCTTCCAGGCGTGGCGCGGAAGCCCCAGCGCCTCCAGCAAGTCATTGCCGAAGGTTTCTGCCTGCTCGATGGGGCGGTACTCGCCGAGCGGGTTGTGATAGCCGCCGCCGCTCTGGAGAACCATGCGGCGGAAGAGTCCCGCAGCCCTGGGTGAAACGGCGAGCGCCTGCAGGCTCATGGCCCCGGCGGACTGACCGAATACGGAGATGTTGTCCGCATCGCCGCCGAAAGCCGCGATGTTCTCTTTGACCCAGGTGATGGCCGCAAGCTGATCCCAGAGGCCGAGGTTCCCGCCGGCTGTGTTCTCACCCTCCGCGGCAAGCAGCGGGTGGCAGAGAAAGCCAAGCGCGC
>JAEEGK010005516.1_pt1 | contig 30611 bp, 26 predicted proteins | sample 8958771 | NCBI WGS metagenome assembly JAEEGK01 (sample SAMN16246547, study PRJNA631951) | gut metagenome | biome: gut microbiome; feature: rumen; material: SC-attached | host: Bos | place: Iran: Karaj | collected 2018-10
CATACACCAGTGCGCTTTGAGCTAAAAGGAGACAGTATGACAAAAAAAAAAAAGCAAAAGAGTATCAATTCTGAGAAAAATGACTATATTTGCAGCGCCATTAGGCAAGTAAGACAGAAAAAGTGAACGGATATCACCGATTTGAGTGGGTGGATATCATCCGTTTTTAGCAATGAAGGAAAAAACATGTTTTTCAAGAATTTACACTTAATAGTAATCAACACAAATACAGCTGCCAAAATTAATCTACATATAAGAATAACAAATGGTCTCAAAGCCGTACCATCTGAGAAAGATGCAATCTGGTGCCAGTCGGGGAAGACGTACTCTATGGCATGGAATGAATAAATAACAAACGAATAATAACCTATCGTCGTCAAAAGATTCTTTGCCCTAACAGTTCTTTTCTCGATATAATTACATAAAGCATAACACAGATAGACACCTGCACAAGCTCCCAAGAAATCTATGATCCACAATTTGAATATACAGTAATGCATATCAACAGCTCCAAAGATACTTGTATTCAGCCACAACAATATAGCGATTACAACTATAAACGCCTTGTATGGTTCTGACTTTATCAGAATTTGATTGACATTGACATAATGTCCTACAGCATAGAAGAACACACCGCATATAGAAGAGCCAACAGCCAACATCGGATTAATCTCTATATAATGAGCAATTAAACAAGGAATACTCGACAACAGAAATGCATACAACAAATAGTACTGCTTGCTAAACTGAAACAACAAATTAAAAATCTGTTTTGTACCATACAAGGCTAATAAAAACCATGCAGGAGTACCACATTCATACAATGTTCCCAAGTGTAGGTCTATCTCTCCTGTTGCCTTGAAGTCCTTTGCAAAAGCAATCAACGTCGTTATAATTACGACAAACAAATAAGGTACTATCAGCCTCCTAAAGTCTCTTATAACCTGATCTTTCACAGGTTTGTATTTGAAAAAATAGCCAGCCACCATAAAAAACAATGGCATATGGAACGCCTGAATATATGGTCCTATTTCTTTCATAAAAGTATGACCAATAATCACGAGCAAAATGCCAATGCCCTTTAACATATCAAAAGTAGCATTTCTCATCTTTTCCATATATGCAAGACCTTAGTCAGAAACATTCTTAAAAAGCGTTTGCTACTATAGCGAAAAGAAGACAGATAGTCATTAAACTTATCCACAAATCCTTCTTGTATCATGGCACGTTCGAAAAATACCTTGGAGATAGTGTCATCCACTGGCTTTGCGGCAACGATTGGGAAGTTTTCCTTTAACGTTATAAAGTGCCCAGGATTATTCATCGTGCAGCGAATCAAAGCTTGCTTATTATAGGTCAAGCCTTCACCTTGAATACGGTAAACAGACATCTGTTCATGCATACCACGAAGTTTGCCTATCATAGCACACGACAAGAAGATGAATATATCATAATTCTGAATTCGCTCTGGATGCTTTAGATTAGCATAGAATTCCATGCCCTCTCTGCGACACATAACGGATGCAGTAGGAACAGTCCAGTTTACAAAAATATCTGTCGCATCATAATCCCGATCTTCAATATTCTCACAGTTAATCCAAGCTCTTGCCGTGGTCTCATATTTTTTCTTAGCGCTATGGAAACACATGGAATACTCTGCGTGACTTTCCAGAAAATCCACTTGCTGTTGCAACTTTTGGGGAGCAGTCCAATAATCATCACCCTCACAGAAAGCAATGTACTTGCCATTACGGTAATTCTCGTTCATGACATTAATGATATGCTTCAGCCCACCCTTTTGCCATTGGTTTTCCGTTTCTATCACTGGCTTTATGATATCGGGATATCGACGAGCATATTCTTGCACGATGGCAGTTGTCCCATCCGTTGAAGCATCATCATGCACGATGACCTCAAAAGGGAATGTTGTCTTTTGCATAACAAAACCCTCCAAGGCATCACGAATGAAATCCTTTTGGTTATATGCTAGACACCATACTGTTACTATCGGCTGTTCCATACTACTATTCATATATTATTCTTTCAGATAGACTCTTGGAAGACGAGTCAAATGCTTCATATTATCAACAGTGATGCATCCTTGATGCGCCATAAAAGCCAATTGAATTCCCAATCTTTCGATTATACGAAATTCTCTTTCTCCTATTTCATGAGGAGTACCATAAGGATAGGCAAAAAAGCGAACTGGCTGTTGGATAGCCTGTGCTATTATTTCAAGCCCTTCTCTGATTTCTTGTTCTGCCTCCTCTGTAGAGAGTATTTTCAAAGATGGGTGCGATACCGTGTGCCCACCAATGGTACATAAAGGATGGTCTGCCAATGCTTTGATTTGACTCCAGCTCATTCCTTTTTCCTTGATGGGGCCATACCAATCTATATCATATTGGGCAAACATCTCATTCAGTCCTTGCTCCAAACAATTCTGGTCAAGATTCAGGATGCGCTCCCTCAGATAACGAAATGTATTCCATCGCTGCTGAAATGTCTTGCACGGATAGATCCTTCCATCACTGGTAGTGACAGATTCATGAGTCATAATCAACTCTTCGACACAATCCCACCATAAAATAGCCTTTTTGTCAACAAAGTCTGTAGCCACAAAAATGGCAAAAGGCACATTATATTTTTCAAAGACAGGGAGGGCGGTAGTATAATTATCAAGATACCCATCATCAATTGTAAAAGCCACGAAAGGTCGTCTATTAGTTTCACCCGAGCGAATCATTTCATCCAGTTGGTCTAATGACACAAAATCAAATCCCAAGCTTTTATATCTCAAGATGATTTTTTCCAGAAAAGTAGGCGACACTTTCAAATCTTCATTGGTAGGAATCAGCTTCGCATCTTTTTCACAGATATGATGTAGCATATAGACCAAACCTAAAGTTCCCTCTTTCTTCAGTGTCCTTCTAGAGAAAGAGGTGATCATCGGATATTGTTCTTTAACAATACGTTGACGATAGAATTGACCTATTCTATTAAGCATCTTGTCAGCAATTCCCATTCTTTTTCACTATATTTCTGCAAAAATACAACTTTTTTAGAAATAAATCACTATCTTTGCCGAAGAAATCGATAAAAAACATGAAACTTTCTATCATTACTGTCAATTACAACAACGCATCAGGGCTTGAACGCACTATACAGAGTGTCATTTCTCAGACACTCCAAGATTTTGAGTTTATAATCATTGATGGAGGATCAACAGATAATAGCGTTGATATTATTCGCAAATATAATCAACACATTGACTATTGGATATCAGAACACGATGGAGGAATTTACCAAGGGATGAATAAAGGTCTATTTCAAGCCAAAGGAGAATATGTCAATTTCATGAATAGTGGAGATTGTTTTCATGCGCCCGATGTTTTAGATCATATTTTTTCATTAGACAAAGTAGCTGACATCATTACAGGCGCCCATGCAGGTAGCCCCCACCCCAATGTTGGTCCAAAAGGTATTACCATGTATTCTTTAATCACAGGTGCAGTTGACCATCAGGCATCATTTATTAGACGTGAAGTGGCACTCCGACACCCTTATGATGAGAAATATAAGATTGTATCAGACTGGAAGTTCTTTATTCAAGCATTGGTGCTCGATAATTGCACCTTTTTCTACACAGATATTATTGTCGTAGATGTAGATATGACGGGGATAAGTAATACAAACATTACATTAGACCATCAGGAACGAGAATCCGTTCTTAAGGAGCTGTTTCCAGAACGAATCCTGAAAGATTATTATCTACTTGCTTCTATACATCCCGATTTACTGGAAATAGCCCCTCGCATCAGCAAATCACAACACATTCGGAGAATAATCATAAAGATAGCTCGCCAATTATTGAAGATTAGAGGTTTCTGATTTTATGTTGTATTTTCAGTATTTTTTGAAAACAGCGAGCCATTGTGAACATATTATGAGCTGCAAGCCAGAGTTCAACTCTACGTTTCCAACTGAATTGTTTATACTTCCAGATATAAGAATGGGTTTCAGGAAATAGATTCAGCCATTTTTTATTATAAGCATCATTTTTAAAATCTGTCACCAACGCGCATTTCATGGAAAACTTTCTAAATAATATATCTTCCTCATATTTTTCATAATTACCAGTTTCTCTCATCAGTGTCTCTATTCTACAAGCTACTTCAATCACACTATTGATACTTTTCGACGTATGTTGGAAAGACCCAGAATCCTCCGTATGCCTATAATGATATGATGGATTATCAATACCAACAACTTTATGAGCAACCAGATAAAGGCTCAGATTAAACAAAAGATCCTCCCCCGTATCTAAGCCTTGTGGAAACGTAATCTGATGTTCTTTTATAAGATCTGTTCGCGTCAAAGATGTGCAGAGAGACGGGAAGAGTCTCCCATTAAGCAATCGTCTTATATCCTCTTCTACATCTCCGGAATAACTCTGCTTAAATATTTGCTGATGTGTTCCGTATTCATGAGTCAAATTGCAGCCCACGATATCCGCATTAGTTTCTTTAGCTTTAGTATATAGCAACTCCAGCATATCCTTATCTACCCAATCATCACTATCTACATGAATAACATATTCACCCTTAACATGCTCAATACCAATCTGACGGGCTATGGCTCTACCTGCATTGTTCTCCAAGCAAATAATGTTTACCATGGACTTTCTATTAGGATAATCTTCCAATACCCTATTTAGTTTTAATAAACTTGCGTCGGTTGAAGCATCATCAACACAAACAAATTCAACATCATCCAATGTCTGCTCCATCAAAGAACGGACACATTTTTCTATATATTTTTCTCTATTATATATTGTTACAATTACAGATACCTTTGGGATATTTACCATAACTCACTTCGATTTAATATTGACTTACTAATAGGAAGTTTCATGAATTAATCATATTTTTTGCAAAGATAGGCATTTATTCGTAAAATTATTGGTTTTTGCAAAAAATATCCGCACACTTTTGCAAAAAATCATCAAATTTCCATTCAAATTTCAATTACTATTCAGAAATGTTTTGTAACTTTGCAAGCAGAATAGTATGGCATACGGCTTATGGGCACATATATTAACATAGGTAACAAAGCATTCCTGTCGGCACGCAATGGTGAATCTGTTGACAAATCAGAACTTATCTCCATTATCAACCAAACACTAAAACTGCTTACCACGTTAATGCTATTAGGCCTTCTTTTCACGGCTTGTCATCAAGATTATGAGCACAAAACCGTTCTATGCATCCCTGTTTACGGACAAAGTCTTGCCTTAGGGGAGGAAGCAGAACGCATCACTGACTTTGATTCCTTAGCATGTTATGCTGATGGGCGTATCGTAAATGAAAACCTTGACCATCAGTTTGGTTACTTTGACAATAATGATACAAAACAGTGGTTGAAAAAGATGACAGGATATACTAAGCGTGCCTTTGAATTGTCTATATACAGCATGGCGGAAGTCTTGGCTGATGCCACAGGAATCGACACTCTTATCTGTATTTTTCCTGGTGGGCAAGGGGCGACGGCTATTGCTAACCTCAGCAAGGGAACTGCCCCCTATCAGAAATTCATGGAAGACATTGAAACGGCCTATCATGAAGCGACAGAAAAAGGCTGGGACTTTCTGATTCCCGCTATCTGCTGGATGCAAGGAGAATCGGACATAGTTGACTATCCCGCTACAGATTACAAACAAATGCTGACAAAGATATGGAAAGACATGAATACAGATATCCACCAGTTAACCGGTCGGCAGGACAGCATCCGTTTTATCTGCTATCAGGCAAACTCGCTTAGCCGTGCAGAGCATTTTAACGCAAGCAGTTTCCAATGCAAGGAGACCGCAGTACCGCAGACGTTTGTAGATCTTCTAAGAGACGACAACAGATTTTGGGCAAGCGGTCCCACCTACCCTTATACGTGTGTTGGCGAAAAGATTCACATCGATGCACGAGGCCAGCAAGCTATTGGAAAGTTAGCTGCGCATTCGGTAATGGGAATCCTTAAAGGCTCTGAACGATACCGTGGGCTTATCCCAACAGCAGTGAATACTGATGGCAACAATGTCATCGTACAGTTTGACACGAAAGGAGTACCACTAACACTCGACACCATTCAAGTAAGAAAGGCAGAGAACTACGGCTTCAGTATTATTAATAAGGAGAATCAAGATATTCTCAGCGCTATTGCCATTGACACCTCAACAGTCAGGATGACCTGTCTTGAACCGCCCATAGGCAGTCAAGTACGCTATGCCGTCAATGGCGATTACATGAAGAGCGGTAATCTGCACGGACCACGAGGTAACTTGCGGGACTCAGCAGGTAACTGGTGCTATCAGTTTGACATGCCTTGCAGATAACCATTCTTCCCTTCCCTATCGCTCACGCTTCGCCCCAAACAGATAATGGGCAAGGAAGGGACTGAGGCGGAGGATGTAGCTGACCAATAGGCTAAGGAACAATTCTATCAGTGCTATCGACATAATGGTCAGGAATTGGACTATGCTGTTGTGGGCATGAAACCAAGGGCTGTAGGCTATCAGGAATCTTGGCAGGAAGAAGTAGTGAAGCAGATAGATGTCTAAAGTCCTGGTACCAACAAACTTTATGAAGGAAGATGTATGATGGCGGATGGCTGAAAGCGGAAAGGAATGACGAGGACTGAATGAATAGAGAAATCTGAATGCAGTAAAGACCATCAGCATGCCTGAGATGCCGCCAATATTGAATCGCAGGTATTCCAGGGCGGCACAGTTAGGGTGGGCTGTTGCCGATATGGCAAAGAATGTCACTACCAGCAGCATGGCCACCCAAGGTTTGTCCGTTATTTTGACGAATTCACCAAAATGGCGGCGTACTAAGGTTCCGATATAGAAAAACAGGTAATACTGCCAGACGCGAATGCCCAAAAATCCTGCCATGTCAAGAAGTGGCGACAGATAGCTATGATCAGGAGCTATCAGTCGCAGATGGTTCTGATAGCTGCCGTAACAGAACGATGCAATAGAAATAGTTAGTGCCAGCAACCAACTGCAACGGCCACAACAGCGAATGGAGAGCATGTAAATCAGAAAGAATTCGAACAGCGTAAAGGTAAACCAATAGCCTCCCTTCAGTGTGCCAAGCTGGTGGAAGAACTCTGGAGGTGGTGCCAGCAGAAGCAGAAATATGACGGTGGGCACGATTTGCAACATAAACTTTTTTCGTGCAATCTGACGGAACGGCCGACGACTGACTGGTTCGAACAGCCAGCCGCTGATGAAAAAGAAGCAGGGCAGTCGGAACAGGAAGAACGTGGCATTGAATCCCAATAATGAGTCACCTAAACAGAAGTGACAAATATGGGAGTAAACCACGAGAATCATCGTGAATCCACGCATGGCGTCAATATACCCTATTCGATTGTTCATCATGAATCAGTGCGCGGAGTAAGCCCGCCATAGCTTTTGATAGCAGATTGAAGTGCTTCTTCAGACGTGAACTGCTGGTACAGTGTGCAACGTGTGATGATGGTCTGAGGCGAGCAACGTTTACCCTTTACCAACACCAAAGCCCAACCCATCATCGGATCAGCAAACTCCTCACCCTTCAGCACATAATAGCCATCCTCCAAAGTCATCTCGTTCCATGAAACTTCTCGCATGCTGAACCGTACACGAGGTTTGAAGTCTCCATCAGTCTGCACAGCAGTATAGAGCCACAACTTAGTCCCTGGCATCTTGGCATCAGCCTTGAGGTCAGTTATCAGAGCTGTCGCTCCGTCCACTTCTCCTAACCGCTCGCTGATGGTTGGCAGTTTTCCGTCACTAACCGGAATACCTGGCATCAGGAATGAGGAATCTTCCATCTGTATCTTTTCAACATATACTACTGGTAAGCGGTTTGCCAATGACATAAAATTGCTGTATGCGGTTGAACGTTCGGTAAACATGGTTTCACAGTACTTCAACATTCTCCATAGTGCCACTGCATGACGCATTTTCTGCCGCTGTATAAACTGACCTAACGTATTACTGCGCTTCTCCATAGATGTTGATGAACGTATAATTACCTTACCTTGTTTCATATATGCCGTTATCCCATCTGATCGCAGACTACCTAACAGCATCAAACCTTTTCCCTTTTTGGTTTTCATTGTCAATTTCTCCTAATATTAGTTCTACTTTCCATTGTTCTTGATTCGTATTAACCCTCTCTTAACTCCATTTGTTGTTCGTTTGTTGTCCGTTCATTGTCCGATAAAAGAACGGACATCAAATACATATCAAACAAAGATGAATTGCACTGCGAACGGACTTGTTACTTTGATACATCATGAGTAATACGAACTTAAATTAAACTATTACATTGCAAAGTTACACAATTTCGAGTTTAAAACCAAGAAATTCACTTCTTTTTTAGCAAAATGAAAGAGTATAAAGGAAAGAAGCCATTTTTATATGACGGAATGGTTCCTCATCAAAATTCTGTGAGCAATGCATAGAAAAAAGGACGAAAATTTGGCATTTTATGAATTTTTCTGTATATTTGCAAACAAAAACAGTACGAATGAATACAAAGAAGGAATACGATTTACTGATTGTCGGTGCCGGCATCTATGGAGCCACGGCAGCCTATAAGGCTAAACAAGAGGGTAAGCGCTGTCTGGTGATAGACATCCGTCCTCATTTAGGCGGCAATATCTATTGCGAGAATGTGGAAGGTATCAATGTCCACAAATATGGGGCCCACATCTTCCATACTAATAATAACAAGGTATGGGAATTTGTGAATGGCATCGTGGAATTCAACCGCTATACAAACTCTCCAATTGCCAATTTCAAAGGACGGCAGTACAATCTCCCCTTCAACATGAATACATTCTATCAGATGTGGGGTGTTCTGACACCTGAAGAGGCACGGCAGAAGATTGACGAACAACGTCAAGAAGCTCTGGAACGCATGAAGGCTGATGGCGTTGAGGAGCCACGCAATCTCGAGGAACAGGCGCTATTGCTGATTGGCAAGGATATCTACGAGACACTCATCAAGGGATATACCGAGAAACAGTGGGGACGCAAATGCACGGACCTGCCGGCATTTATCATCAAGCGACTGCCTGTCCGCTTCGTTCATGACAACAACTACTTCAGCGACCGCTTCCAGGGTATTCCGATGGGAGGATTCAATAAACTTATCGATGGTCTCCTGGAGGGCATTGAGACACGCGTCAACGTCAATTTCTTTGAAAATCGCCAGTATTGGGAAAACATCTCCGAGCACATACTCTATACGGGTAAGATTGACGAATATTTTGACTATCGTTTTGGACAACTTGAATGGCGCAGTGTGAGGTTTGAACAAGAGACACTTGACATGCCGAACTATCAGGGCAATGCCGTCATGAACTTTACAGATGCCGAGACACCTTATACCCGCATCATCGAGCACAAGCATTTCGAGATGTTTGGCGACGACGTGTATCGTTGTCCCAAGACTGTGATCTCGCGCGAATATTCGTCGGAATGGCACGAAGGCATTGAGCCGTTCTACACCGTTAATGACGAACGGAACAACCAGCTCTACCAAAAATACAAGGAACTGGCCGATCAAGAACAGCACGTCACCTTCGGCGGACGATTAGCAGAATACAAATACTACGACATTGCTCCGATTATCGAAAAAGTGATGGAATTCTGATGTCTTAGACATGCTATGTTGCAGCGACAAAAAGTTGGCTTATTGTTGTTACCGTATTGCGATACCGTTAAAAAGTCTAAAATAATATAAATATAGAGCTATTTTATCGTTAAAATTATTACCTTTGCAGAATAAAATAACAATTAATTCATAAACGTATGAAAACTAAACTTTTTTATTTGGCAATTTCTACACTGTTGTTTACAGGGTGTACGAAAAACGACTTGAGTGACATTACCCAGAGCAATGGTAATGACGATGTTAAGAAGAACGTCGAAAAGGTGTTTGGCGTTACATTTGATGCCAATCATGACTGGTGTACAACAGCCTCTGGCAAGGTGACCATTTCCGGCATACCTTCTGGTACGACAAAGGTTCAGCTTTATGCACTTATCGCGAAAGACGTGAAGGACGAGGACAATCAGAATGCTGTTGAAACATCGCTCTTGAAACTGAATGAGGATGATGCCGTTAGCGGTTCACAGGTTACATTGGTTTACGATGCTCCGTCTCTGAACAAGGGAATCTATGCCGCCATTGAGTATGATGGCAAGCGATTCATGAAGCTAGTTAATAATGGCAATGCCAATTTTACTAACGCCCAACAAGCTGCCGCCGCACGCAGAGCTCCGTCTGAGATAAATTTTGAAAACATGACCCTGACTGAAGAGGTTGAGTCATTTGCTAGTAAGCGCGAATGGTTACCTGGTCAGAAACTGTATGGTATGAGCGATGAAGCTTATCAAAATTGGAAGACTATACCTGAAGGATATTCTGATGAATTTACTCAATTGTTCAGAAACATCGTTTTCTCATATTTCAAGAACGGAAGAAAATATAATAATTTTCCTCTAATTAAGGAAAGTCAATTATTCAATGACAAGGGTTATCCAATAACCACAGGTACCAGCAACATTGTTGTTTCACCTATCTATAAAAGTGATAAAGCCGGGCAATACGGCAATGAGGTGTGGAATTCAGACCTTTACTATTATTACTTCAAGCAGGCAGACTTGGACAACTATGTAGCAGGAGGCGGTACAGCAGCCGACTTCCTTAATGCACTGCCCAAGTTCAAAGCAATCCCCTTCAATCAGCATTTTGGAGAAGAAGAGGATGACGTTATTCAAAAGCGTGCATCGTATACATTGATTTATTGGGGTGATGGCGAACCTGAACTTGATACAACAGGACAGCCCTTCCCTGCTGGCTATAAGATTGGTTTCATGGTTCGTGCAAAGACTATAAGTGAGAATGGCAAGAAGCAAGGTGAGCTGTATGGTGATGGTCGTCTCAATAATTGGATTAACAACTATTCTGAGTGCAATTTCAAGAGTTCAGTTGAGTGCTCTCAGGAATTGGAAATTGATGGTCCACGTGCTGGTTGGTTTAATTTGGAAGACAAATTGTTCCTGTGCTTTGAATCTGGTACAGATGCCGACTTCAATGATATTATAATGGAAATTGAGGGTGGTATTGAACCTATTCCATTTATTCCAGAGTTCGAAAGAGATTTCTACACATTCTGTTTCGAGGACAGAGAGTTAGGCGACTATGATTTGAACGATGTTGTTATCAAGGCCACGCGAATCAACAAGACCACTGTAGAGTACAGCATTGTGGCTTGTGGCGCACACGACAAACTGCAAATCAAGAACATCAACGGAACTACGATTAATGGTGATAAGGAGGTTCACAGCCTGTTTGGCGTTCCTACCAGCACATTTATCAATACGGTGAAGGGCGAACAGGTTTACGACGCAGTAACCGAAAGAATTACTGTGGATAAAAACTTCAGTTTCTTGAACGAGGCCACACAGCCGTACATCTACAATATGTCGCAAGACAAGGACATCAAGGTATCGAAAAAAGGCGAAGATCCACACGGCATCATGATTCCATACGATTTCAAGTATCCATGGGAAAGAACATGTATCAAAGATGCCTACGGCCGATTCAACGAATGGGGAGAGAGCAGAGTGAACAGTACAGACTGGTACAAATACTACACTCCAGGTACAGTCTTCGAGGCTGAATAACGTATAAATCCATCTTTTAAGAGAAAAAGAGTCCCCTTCGTCATCATAACGATGGGGACTCATTTTTGTTACTATAAAAATCAGTAAACTGCAATCATACGTTTTTACGTGGCATATTCAGGAAAAAATAAAAAAAACACAAGCAAGTTTTGGCTTTTTCGACAGAAAATACTACTTTTGCATTATGAAAGAACGCATCAACTGGATAGATTGGGCAAAAGCACTGGCGGTATGTACGGTGGTCTTTTGCCATTTACCTCAATCCCAGGATTGGTTTTATTTCAGATATTTGCAGGCGGTTATCATCGTCATCTTTTTCTTTCTCTCGGGCTATCTGAAGAAAGACCGAGGTAGCGATAAAGAGAATTGGAAAAAATATTGGTACGGTTTGATTATACCTTATTTATTATATAACTTAATCGTCTATCCTTATTGGTTGCTGAAATACTATCTCATACATGGTGCCATGCCAGACTTCTTTGCAGCCATGCACCCCTTAATCGGCACCTTGCTGCTGCAACATGAAAGCAGTTTCGCTGAGCCATTGGACGGACCACTATGGTATTTGCCCGCCATTCTTATCATGCATATTATCATTGACTTATGCAGAAAGACCAAACATCAGCACCTCATCATGGTATCGCTCTGCATGGTCTCATTTTTCCTCTACGCAGCCAATAAATACTGGTATTTTATGCCAGGCTTGACGCCCATGGGACTGATGCGCAACCTACCCTACTATTATTTGGGATACCTGTTCGGACAATATGGACTATTCAGAAAATGTAAACCTAAATATGACTTGATAGGTTTTGTATTATTCATGGCTGGCAGTATTCTCTTTTTTGCCTGGCATCTACATGCTTTCTACGCAGGGCAACACCTGCTACATATTGTGCTCTTCTACCCTGTCAACATAGGTTTCCTATTCGGTGTACTGTACGGTTGTAAATGTATGAACTCCATACATTCGAAAGTGATTATCAACATGTCCATCGGTACTTTGGTCATTATCGGACTTCATATCGTGCTTATTACCATTACCAACTACATATTTGGACTCGCATTAAAGACAGACGAAATCATTTGTTATCAATGGTATGAGGCTCTTCCTATAGCTATCATCATTGTTGCGTTCCTCTACCCTATTATCCTATTTGGAAAACAACATGCTCCAGTATTGCTGGGGAAAAAGAACCAACGTATTATTTGATGATTCACGAGGAGAATGCGTTAGGATTAACAATAATGATATTTTACGACTTTTTTATTTGGATAATCAAAATATTTATAGTAAATTTGCACATAAAAACATATCACGATATGATGACACCCCAAATTGATTTTGTTGTCACTTGGTTAGACGCCTCAGATCCAGAATGGCAGAAGTCTTTTGAGCAATATAGTCCTTATGCCAAAGGAGACAAAAATGCTGCACGTTTCAGGAACCTCAACAGTTTCCAATATTGGTTCCGCTCTGTTGAAACATACGCCCCATGGGTGCGCAAAATATTTCTAATCACGAACGGGACATTTCCTGACTGGATTAACAAGAATCATCCTAAACTCGTTCTCGTCAAGCATGAGGACTATATGCCCAAAGAATGCCTGCCTACATTCAACTCGTGCGCCATTGAGTTGCACATGCACAAAATTGAAGGGATCTCTGAACACTTTGTGTATTTTAATGATGATATGATTATCAATTCTTCTGTTGATCCCAGCTACTTCTTTAGGAATGGGCTTCCATGTGATACAAATAAAGAAACATGCTTTAATGTTCCCATCTATGTACCTGGAGAAAGATTTGGCACATGGATTAGCGTTCTTTCAAACATTGGTATAGTTAACAGGCATTTTAACAGATGGCAAACTGTAAAGCAATCACCCAAGAGATGGTTTGGTTTTCATCTTGGATTCAAGGGTTTGGTTATGAGTTTATTATTAGCAAAACAAAGACTATTTGTTGGATTTACCAACTATCATTTAGAGCAGCCATATCTTAAGTCTATTTTTAAAGAGGTTTGGGAAAGCGAACCTGACTATATGAATGAAAGTTGTTCAAGATTCAGAAAAGAGGTCACGGCTAATCCATACATCTTCAGATATTGGCAAATTGCCAAAAACCTTTTCTTCCCCATGAAGAGAAAAGGACAATTCTTTTTCTTAATTAACGAAGGATGTCTGAATAAAATTAACAAGACTCTATATGACAAAAGCATTAAAACGATTTGCCTGAACGACAGTGCCTTATGCGCCGATAAAGATTATCCGATTATTAACGAGGGCCTCACAAAACTATTGGAAAAGAAATTTCCCAAAAAGTCGTCATTTGAATTATAGAGAAATGCCCTAAGGCAGAACAGGTAAGGTAGATTTTCATCTACCTTTTAAACTTCCATGGCATCAATGTCACCTCCATTTTACGAACAAACCTCTGCCCAAACAGTTTGACCAGGAAAGCACGGCTACGATAATACGCCTTGGCTTTAGGAGAGAACCAGGAGTTCTGATAATGGTGGATGGCATAAGTATAGGGCGTTATTTCCACCTCACGGGAATCAAAAACCTTGGGAGAGAAGAAAGCATCATTAAACTCTAATACTTCTTTTTCCATATCCATCTTACGGATATTGATACTATCCTCCAATGACAAGACACGAACAGGCTTAATCTGCTCTATCTGCCGGATCATGATATCGGGTACGGTCTGGATATTAAGACTTCCATCCCCATTGACAAACGGACGATCCTGATAATAATCCAAACATGCCTTAATCCAATCACACCCTTTCTCTGCACCCATGATAGCAGCTTCAGGTGTCTGAGCCTTTTCGGCACCCATAAAATAAGGAAGGTCTAAAAGGTCATCAAAGCTCTTCAACACTTCGACATCGGAGTCCAGATAGATTCCACCATGATGATAGAGGGCATAGAAACGGATATAGTCGGCAGCAAAAGCATACTTCTTTTTTTCGAAAGCTTGCTTGACCCAAATAGAACTGTTTAAATCAAAGCGATTGGTATCCCACAAAATGATTTCATAATCCGGAAGATATTTCTCCCACGACTTGAGGCACTTAGCAATCTTAGGAGGATATGGGTCACCGCTCAACCAGCAAAGATGAATAATCTTAGGTATCATAGGAGAATCTGTTTATATGTTATGTCATTTTTGATGATGCAAATATAGTCATTTCTTTTGACTTAAGCAAATATTTCAGAGGAAACAGACTATTTTTCTACAAATTGCCCGAAAAAACTTTTCCATAAGGGCATGATTTTTGAAGCATCATAGCGCATAGATGATACAATACCTGCTTTTCCCATCTTGACACGCAGTTCTGGATTCTCTATCAACAAGCACACTTTATCAGCAAAATCTTCGATACTTCTATGTCGGATGAGGAAACCATCGACTCCGTCTGTGATAATATCTGACGGACCGTAGGGACAATCGAAAGCCACAACAGGCAAGCCACAGCTCATGGCTTCAGGAAGAACCAAGCCGAAAGGCTCGTAAAGTGAGGTCAGTAACAGTATGGAGTTTTCCTTATACTTCTCCATGATATCTGAGGTAGCTTCATAAATGTTGATATTAGTTCCTTTCTGCTTGATCTCTTGATGCAAAGCGGCTTGTTCCTCGCCATATCCGCCATAGAGGTGTAGGGTCCAGTCTGGGTGACGCTGATGGACGATTGTCCAAATACGTAAAAGGCTGCCAACGTCTTTCTGTTTGGAAAAACGGCCTACAAAAATGACTGTTTTTGCCGTGCAATCACTATAAGTATCATCGTTATTCAGATGTACGACATTGGGGATTACACAGACATTCGGCGTCAACTTATGCCACTCAGCCGCATCACCCTTTGTCAATGCGACAACCATTTGGACTTTCTTGACTGCCAACTGAAGGAACCAGACATGAAACCGTCGCAACACGCCATTACCCTCAAAACGAGTAGCCAAGCAAGAGGAATGAGACTCAAAAACAAGAGGAACATTACCCTTTACCTGCAAAATGTCACGTATATAATCTAACCTTGTGCAGACAATTACATGGGGAGCAAAATCTTTTATTTTCCCATACATCCGCTTACGGAATACAGAGTGAAGATGTTGGGTAATGAAAGGGCGTCTCCAAAATGGCACATGATACTGTTGATGAAACTGAATATTCAAATCATCAGACGAAACATCAGGATGCAATGGAAAACATATTGAACGAGTTCCTTGGTTAACGGTTAGCAAGCAAACTTCATAATCAGCATGCCTTACAAGCCAATTCGCTTTTTCAACCAGGACTCGCTCTATACCCCCACAAATGGCCAATGCATCACAAACGTACAGGATTCTCATTATTACTCAGACTTAGGCTTTACCAGATTATCTTCGCTGTCTTCGTAATGATCCTTTTTGAAGAAGATGCGGGTTATGCCTTTACCCTGTACCTTTGCATGCTGGATGAAACTCTGCCATATTGACTGCGATCCAATCGTACCATAGCCAGTAACAGGGCGGGCCTTTCTGTGGTAAAGGAAAGCTATCCTGCCATACGGCTTTAATGACAATGCCAGAGAGCCGTCTTCTCCACGACGAATATCTGTACGTATTTTAACCTGACGGGCATAATCCGCATTAAAGGCAAACACCATGCCACGGACACAGAGTTCAGGACGCTTGAAATGCTGAACAAACAAAAACATGTCACGAGCTAATTCAAACAAGAAGAGTCCCAAGCGCGAATGATTGGCATCTGGAAAGAAACTCCAAAAAGCACTGACACATGAGATATTTGGCTTAGCCAACTTTGACATCATCAAATCCACATATTGATGTGGATAGAAGGTATCGGCATCTATACAGAAATGATATTTACCTATTGCATGCTCCAATCCGCACTGCCGGGCAAAGCCAGGACTTTGCTTCTGCTCATTAAAATAAGGAACATCTAATCGCTGATACACTTCCTCGGTTCTATCCTTGGAATTATTATTTACCCCAAGAATCTCTATCGGGTATTTTGTCTGAAGTTCGCTCAAAGACCATAGACAGGCAGCCAAGCGTCGTTCCTCATTATAGGCAATCACAACAATAGATGCCACAGGTTCTTTGCTCTGTTTCTCAGCAAGTTTACATTTTATTTCATCCAAAATTTTATCAGGAATCTCATCTAGTGATTTCCCGTATATCGTCAGATATTTATCGTACCAGTTAGACATCTGCTTATATTGACAGTTTTAATTTTTTGGCAAATATACTTATAATATTGCATATATCCAAAAATCAGAGTAATTTTTTTGCTTCACCTATCATTCTGATAGCTGTAACACATAATGAAGGAGGAAGCTTACTTAGCAAATAGATGGCCAAATTCTTGAGTCGTGACTGACGGAAATGACATATCTGTTTGAAAGTGACGGGATATGAAAGAACGGCTTTGATTTCCTGATTTGAAATAGAAGGCACTATCTCTTTCCTACGCTTTAAAATATGACAGGCGATATAAAAGTCTGTCATCATGATGTTGAAACAACGATTCGGAAAATACACCTTATTATATAATTTTGATGACGTCTGTTTCAAATGTTCAATAGAATGAACATTCTTTATTATCTCATCTTTTGAAATATGATTCCTCTGTTGATAATTAGAAAGAGAGTTTTCTCTGCACAAATAAGAATAGGTAATCTCTGATAATAGGACTGCTCGTTTTATCATGGTTACCAAGTCGAAAGTAAAAACGAGATCTTCCCAATAATCTGTATTAATAAATCGATGCTGATGCTTACGTATGACGGAAATCTTCACCAAATAATTGCATGCCGAAGCCTGTATGCCACCATATTTCCGATACGCAAAAATCGCTAATTTGTCTTCTCCCAACAATTGGACTGCAGGATATTGATAGACAGTTTTTTTACCTGTCAACTCTATCTTTTCATAAGAGCCAAAGACGATTTCTGCATCATACTGACGAATATGTTGCATCATCAATGCTATGGTATTCTCAGTAATCATATCGTCAGAATCCATGAAATAAATATACTCACCTAACGCCTCGTCAATGATTCGATTTCGGGAGGCGGCAACCCCCATATTACACTTATTCTTGATGACATGGACCTCGCTGCCACGAGGATGTTCTGCTTTCATCCGCTCAATGACATCTATCGAACCATCTTCTCCACAATCATCTATAATTAAAAACTCTATTGACAAATATGTTTGAGATAATGCAGACTCTAATGACCGTTGTATAACATCAACGGACTTATAAACAGGTATGCCTATCGTCACATCATACTTCATCTATTTGCCATCAGTTCATTAAACAATTGTTTCCATTGAAGGCTAACCCTTTCAATATCATATCGGAATGAAGATTTTTGAGCATTTTCGCCCATCTTCTTTCGAAGCTCGTCATCATTCATCAATAAGATTACTTTTTCTGCAAATGCATCAATATCAAATGGCGGTATTAAAAAACCGTCAATACCGTCGGTTATAATAGACCGAGGGCCGTTCTCACAGTCAAATGCCACGACGGGAACACCACATGCCATTGCTTCTATCAGAACAAGTCCGAAGCCTTCATATCGAGAGGGCAATACAAAGATGGAACTGGAATAATACTCCTTCAACACATCGGTGACAGGACCATGTAAATGACATCGGGAAGTATCAATGCTCATTTGTCTTGTCAGGGACTCATAGGGTTCCCTGTTTCCATTACCATAGACATCTAAAGTCCAATCTTTGCAAGACTTCTCTACAATAGACCACGCTTTTAGCAACAAGTCATTACCTTTGTCATAATCATAGCGGCCTATGGAGATAATTCTTTTATATTCCAGAGTACTTTTCCCGTTTATTCGGAATGGAAGCGGATCGGGAATCTTAACGATGTTATTTAATTCCGGCCAATCTTTCAGGGCACGATCTGTCAGAACGACCATCTTATCCAACTGCCTTAAATGCCGGATTAAACTATTCATCCAAACATGTGCAAACCATCGTTTTAGAACGTTAGAATCTCTTTCGTCAAAATTCCGGTAATTAGCGCGATTGACATGAAGTTCACCAATCTTGATACTGCCATCATGGATGCTCGTTATAAAATTAATCTCACGTCTCAGGGTCGTTATGGTAAAATCTGGTCGCAGACACATCAGCTGTTTTGTCAGAAGCTTTTTATACTGATGCTGCTTCTTCAAATAGAGAAATATCTTCTTTATGAATGAAGCACGCCACAATTCCTCAAAGCCTAACTGCAAATTCACTACATGCACCTTATCGGAAAGAGGAAAGAAGCACGCACGTCCCTGACCTTCGGTTACGATGACAGTTACGTCGTAACCATAAACCTCTGCAAAATAGCTGGCCTTTACAGACACAACACGCTCTACCCCTCCTGCAGAATATAGAGCTGGAGCACAATAAACTATCTTATATTTTCTTCCCTTATCCAATTGTAACGTACAGATTTGATTGCAAATGTACATAATATTTTTGGTATCAAACAAAAATCTTACATAAAATTTGGAACTTTAATAAAAAATATATACCTTAGCAGAAAATTTGATTGGATAGTGGACATTTATGAGAAAAGCCTTGTTCCTAATATTTCATGGGCTTGACCCGAATAACGGTATCAGTAAAAAGATATCGTATCAGGTTAATGCGCTTAGGACATGCGGCATGGAGGTTCATTTCTGCTGCATGGTTGAGGCTAAGGACAAACGGCGTATTGTTGACAATGAAACCATCGCATATTATGGGAGCGGCATCATCAGTAAAATCTTGAAAAGGGTAGAATTCTCATCGGTATTAAGATATTGCCAAGAGAACCATATTGATTTTGTGTATATCCGTTCAAACCATAATGCCAGCCTCTTTACCGTCCGCATGGTCAAACGAATGAAGCAAGCTGGCATGAAAGTGGTCATGGAAATACCCACATACCCCTATGACTCTGAATATAAGGCCCAGGGTATGAGCAAACAGATAATTCAGGATAAATTATTCCGCAACCAACTTGCAAAATATTTGGATGCTATTGTTACATTCTCTGAACACAAAGAGATATTCGGGCAAAGGACTATCAATATCTCAAACGGCATTGATTTTGATCATGTGCCGATGAAAGCTACCAAAAACGACACCAGCAAAGAACTGAATCTGATTGGCGTTGCAGAAATACATCAATGGCACGGATTTGACAGAGTCGTTAAGGGGCTTGCAGAATACTATTCAAAACATCAGGATTATATTGTTAAGTTCCATGTCGTGGGTTATTTCTTTTCTGCTGAAGGAGAAGCAGCGTTTAAAAAGATTATATCCGACTATCACATGGAAAACTATGTGATTTTATATGGAAAGCAACACGGGAAAACCCTCGACAAAATCTTCAATTGGTGCGATATGGGTGTTGGCAGCCTTGGTAGGCATCGTGTTGGCATTCAATATATCAAAACACTTAAGAACAGAGAATATGCTGCAAGGGGTATTCCTTTTGTCTATTCTGAAACCGACAGCGATTTCGACAACAGGCCCTATGTTTTGAAAGTGCCTGCTGACGAGTCGCCCCTCAACATCGCGCAGGTTGTTGACTTTTATAAGAGCGTCAATATACCAGCCATTGAAATCAGGAATTCCATTCAAGATTTATCCTGGTCAAATCAGATGAAGCAAGTCGTAGATGAAGTCTTTAAAAGTTAGGAAATGAGAATAGGCATCGAAGCACAGCGCATATTCCGTAAGAACAAACACGGCATGGATTACGTGGTGTTGCAGGAAATCAAAGAGCTGCAGCAAATAGACCATGTGAATGAATATTACGTGTTTGTAAAGCCAGGAGAAGACCATTGTGTGGAGAGTACGAAAAACGTTCATGTCATCGAGCTAAAATGTCCATCATATCCACTTTGGGAGCAGTGGGCTCTTCCCAAAGCAGCCAAGAAATATGCTTTAGACATTCTACACTGTACCAGTAATACTGCTCCCGTCTGGTGTGATATCCCATTGGTTCTTACACTACATGATATTATTTTCTTAGAGCCTCGCGACAAGAATAATAAGTCTCTCTATCAGAATATGGGGTGGTTCTATCGGCGATGGAACGTGCCACGCATCTTATCTAAGTGTCAGCGTATCATCACAGTATCGAATTTCGAGATGGAGAATATCATCAGTAAACTTAGCATTCCCCGCAAGCGAATGGCGATGATATATAATGGCTATAACGAATGGTTTAAACCCATTGGCAATTGTGATTTACCAAAAGTCGTAAGTCAAGAGTTAACAGCCAAAAGTTTTTTCTTCTTTTTAGGTAATACCGACCCCAAGAAGAATACAGAGCGGACATTAGTGGCATATTCAAATTACTTGAATCAATCGCAGATAAAACGTAAACTGCTGATGGCCGACCTTGCCCCGGAATATCTGAATGGTATCATTGAGCGCAACCACATTGGGAATATACGTGAGCATATTGTCATGCCAGGATATATTGTAAACAGCGATTTGCCACTTATTTTTAATAATGCTTTCGCATTCTTGTATACATCGCTTCGTGAGAGTTTTGGCATTCCTTTGTTGGAAGCAATGGCATGTGGAACCCCAGTCATTACCAGTAATACGTCATCAATGCCTGAGATTGGTGGGGCAAATGCTATTTTGGTCAATCCGGAAAACTGTGAAGAAATAACAACCATGATGCTTCGTCTGGAGTCTGATCAGGCATTCTATGAACGACAGAGGCAGATAGGTCTGGAACGTGCAAAACTCTTTTCATGGAAGAAAACGGCTGAGAATCTGTTGAAACTCTATCAGGATGTATATCAAGAAACACAGTAATAATGATTATATAATACTAATTGTAATTCAAATGTCTAACTGGTACGACAAATATCTTACGATATACGGGAAATCACTTGATGAGATTCCTGAGCATATTTGGGATGAGATAAAAGGCAAACTTGCTGAGAAACAGAGCAAAGAACCTTTGGCTTCTGTTGTCGTGATAGCCTATAATGAAGAAAAACGCTTGGCTGCTTGCCTGTGGTCATTGAGTGAATTACAGACAGCGTATCCCATTGAAATCATAGGTGTTAACAATAATTCCAAGGACAAGACGGAAGAGGTGTATCAGCGATTAGGTCTTCCTTATTATAATGAACAGAAGCAAAGTCCAGGCTTTGCCCGTCAGTGCGGTTTGGAACATGCTAAAGGGAAATATCATTTCTGCATTGATGCCGATACGTTTTATCCGCCTCGGTATGTTGATTTGATGATGTCAAAGTTGACTCAGCCAAATGTATCTTGTGTCAGTTCTTTCTGGAGTTTCTTTCCAGATGCAAATCATTCGCATTTGGGGCTCTTCTTGTTTGAATTAGCTCGTGACATGTTTTTGTTTGTTCAGCATTTCAAACGTCCTGAACTCTGTGTTCGTGGCATGGTGTTTGCCTTTAATGCGGATTATGCGCGTCAAGTTAAAATTCGCACGGATATTCGTCGTGGAGAAGACGGCTCTCTGGCATTGTCCTTAAAGCCGTATGGCAAAATCGCTTTCCTTTACCACAGAAAGGCCCGCCCTGTTACTGGCTATGGTACGATTGGATCGCAGTCTATATGGCAGAGTTTCATTCAGCATGTGAAGGTACAGGGCAAAGGTATAACCCGTATCTTCTTCAAAAAGGATCATTACGAAGATAGCGAAGATAATTTAGTTAAGTCTAAGTCATGAGAATTCTATATTTTTATAGTGCCTGGGCTATTTGGGGCGGTTTGGAACGTGTCATAATAGATAAAATGAACTATTTGGCTAATGAAGAAGGGTATGATATTTTTACTATAACATACGACCAAGGTCTTAATCCTATTCCGTTTGCTCTAAATTCCCCAATCGTTCATCATGACTTGAATATTGGACTTTATCATTACTATAGATATCGTGGTTTTAAAAAATACTATTACAGGTATAAACTTGAAAAGTTATTGATTAAACGCCTTCAGTCTGAAATTAGGGCGATAATGCCAGATGTCATTGTATGTCCTCGTGTTGATTTGTTAGACTATATTCTCAAAGCAAAAGATAACATCCCGTTGGTCTTCGAATCTCATAGTTCATATAAATGGATAGATTTGGAGAAAAAAGGACTTGTATGGTTTTTTAAACAGCGTTATTATAATAGATTGGTTAAGAAGGTTCAAATGGTTGTTACACTTACTGAAGGTGATGCCTTAGAGTGGCGAAAGGTTACAAACCACGTTAGCGTGATACCTAATGTTGTCAATCTTAATCATAGTGGACTATTTAGTAATTGTCAGTCTAAATCTGTCATTTTTGTAGGTAGATTATGCGTTCAGAAAGATATTCATAGCCTTTTGCACATTTGGTCTATAGTTCATCAGCATTTTCCAGAATGGCAATTACATATTTTTGGTGATTGTGGGGAGGAATCTGAATCAATACATCATGCAGTAGAAGAAATAGGTGAGAATATTTCTATTCATGAACCAACGTCTCAATTATTTGATAAGTATATAGAGAGTTCTATGTTATTTTTGACATCTCTTTACGAACCTTTTGGCTTAGTCCTCCCTGAAGCCATGAGTTGTGGATTGCCTGTGGTGGCATTCGATTGTCCATATGGTCCGGCAGATATTATCACAGATGGTGTTGATGGCTTCCTGATTCGTCATAGAAGTATTGAGGATTTTGCAGATAAAGTGTGTTTGTTAATGGAGAATCCAGATCTGCGCGTCAAGATGGGCAAAGCTGGCATAGAGTCGTCTATGCGCTATGATGCTTCGAAAATCATGCCCTTATGGAAAGGATTATTCAAACAATTAGTAGAAAAATAATATGTTTATTCCAAAATATTTGCTTTAATCAAAAGAAATGATTATTTTTGCATCATCAAAAATTGACATAACAAAAATACTGATAGTTCTATGATACCTAAGATTATTCATCTGTGTTGGTTGAGCGGTGATCCTTATCCTCCCAAGATTTCCAAGTGTTTGGAGTCCTGGAAGAAGCATCTTCCTGATTACGAAGTCATGCTTTGGGATACAAATCGCTTCGATCTTAATTCTTCAGTTTGGGTGCGTCAGGCATTTGAAAAGAAGAAGTATGCTTTTGCCGCCGACTATATCCGTTTTTATGCCCTATATCATCATGGTGGAATCTATCTCGATTCTGATGTTGAAGTGTTGAAGAACTTTGACAATCTTTTGGATCTCCCTTATTTTATGGGGGCAGAAAAGGCCCAGACACCTGAGGCTGCTATCATTGGTGCTGAGAAGGGATGTGATTGGATTAAGGCTTGTTTGGACTATTATCAAGATCGTCCGTTTATTAATGAGGATGGAAGTCTTAATATCCAGACAGTACCTGATATCATGATCCGACAGATAGAGAATATTAAGCCTATTCGCGTTTTGTCTTTGGAGGATAGTCTTAATATCCGTAAGCTGGATATGGAGAAAGAAGTGCTGGAATTTAATGATGCTTTCTTCTCTCCAAAGGTTTTTGATTCTCGTGAGGTTGAAATAACACCTTATACTTATGCTATCCACCATTATCAGAATTCATGGTTTTCACCTAAAGCCAAGGCGTACTATCGCAGTCGTGCATTCTTAGTAAAAATCTTTGGTCAGAAGTTTATTCGTAAAATGGAAGTGACGTTTATGCCATGGAAGTTTAAAAAGTAAAGTTGTATCATTTTATGCGGTTAAGTATCATAGTTCCTGTTTATAATGTAGAACAATATATACGTCCATGTCTTGAAAGTGTTGTCAGACAGGAATTAGACGATGCCGACTATGAGATTATCATCGTCAATGATGGTACTAAGGACCGTAGTATGGAGATGGTTAATGATATCATTCAGCAACATGAAAATATTATCGTCATAAACCAAGAGAATCAAGGGCTGTCTGTGGCAAGAAATACAGGTCTGAAACATGCCGGCGGAGAATATGTTCTTTTTGTTGACTCAGATGACTTGTTATTGAATGATACGCTAAAGCCTATATTAGATTGTACTAAGGACTCATCTGTTGATATGGTTATGGGCGGTTTTCTCAAATTGACGGATCAACAAATAAACAATGATGTCCCAGTTTTAGGATTTGTAAAAGAACCTGTTGAAATGTCTGGTGAAGAGGCATTCATTCGTTTTTTTAATCCAAGAGAGTGTTATGTGTGGCGCACTTTGTTTAGAAAGGATTTTTTGATTGCTAATCATATTCGTTTTCTTCCTGGTATTTATTTTGAGGATATACCTTTTACTACGGAATGTTATCTTAAGGCAAATAGGTGTGTCTCATTGTCTATACCATTCTATATTTATAGACAGCGCCCTAACTCAATTGTTTCTTCTGTTAATAAGAACAAGATAAAAGATTATAATATTGTTATTGAGTATTTGTGGAATTTGAAGAATAGACTAGACCTGACAGATAATAAGTTAGAAAAACTTAGTGATACTATTTTTATGACGTTTTCTTTAGAAATGTGGTATCTGACGACGGAACGTGGAATATATTGTTATCGGAATGAGATTATAAAAGACCTCAAAAATCGAGTACCGAACTTATCCTTTCAAAATGGAATCAAACAAATAATAGTTTCTTGCCTTTTTAAATATATACCCTATTCATATCTTTGGCTACGTTCTGTTTTTCGAACAAAGACCTTCAAATAATTCTTTCCATTTTCCCATAATTATATTAGTATCAAAATCTTTTGAGCGCTCTATCGCTTTTTGAGAGAATTCCTTTCTGAGATTTTCATTTTCTATGAGAAGATTCAATTTTTCAATGAATTTTGTGTCGTTTTTGTCTTTAATCAAAAAGCCACATTGCGAATCTTCAATAATGCAGGCGGGGCCATATGGACAATCAAATGCTACACATGGAACTCCATGTCTTAGTGCCTCAAGAAGGACTAATGCAAATCCTTCATGATAAGAGGTTAAAACACAAATGGAACTGTTGGCATATTCCTTGCTGATATTGTTCGTTACATGATGGATTTGTACTCTCTTTATTCCTCTGTTCATAATGTTAGACTGGAGGTAACTGAATTGAGTTCCTTCTCCGAATATGTCCAAAGACCAATTTGGCTGTTTGATAGATGTCTTTTCCCAAATATCAATTAATCTGTCATATCCTTTTTCCCACTCTAAACGGCCAACGGCAATAATCCTCTTTTGTTTACATTTGCTATAATCTGAAACGGACATTGTTGAGAAGTTGGGAATAACTTCCGTGTAATGAGCTTTCTTCCAATTTTCTCTGTCACCTTCTGTTAGGGTAACAACTACATCCGCATTATTTTCAATTGTTCGGAAGTATTGGTTTCGAAATAGATAAGTGTTTATATGGGAGAAAAGTGATCTCTTATTCCCTGTTTCTAATAATGTGAATTGACGTGTTTCATGACATTCGATGATTTTTTTTGCATGACAGTTGATGGTGCAGATTACATCGGCCTTATAATGTCCAACGCCTATCAAAATGTCTGGATTGATCTGTTGAACAGCCTCTGTAATTGCCTTCTTCAGTTTTTTGTTTAAGGATAGTTTTACAAAGAATCTTTTGGGGTATTTGTAACGATATTGCGAATAATAGGGTATGCCCAACTTTATTTGGTGGACTGATGACGATAGCAGGAAAGCATTTGGTTGATCTTGCCGTTGTGTACAGGTGATAATATATACGTTATACTTGAATTGCTCAGCAAGATAGTTGACTTTTTCGGATATAATTCTTTCTGTCCCACCTTTTGGCACAAGAGATTCTATAACATATATGATAGTCATGTTACTTGCGTTTTAAATAAACTAATAGTATGTTGTGACGGATAAACGGAACTATTGTGTCTTCCAAAAATCTTCCATACAATTGGCGAAGACGAATTAACGTATGAGGCATTACATGATACAGTAGACTAATAACCATTTGTTTGGTTCCATTGCTAAAGGTCAAATCTGGTACCAATTGTTTCAGATGGTCAATAATTTGGCGTCTTTCTGTAGGATCTTTTATTTCATGAGATGTAAAATAAACCAGCGAAGTGAAAGATGCAAAAATATCATCTTGTAATTTTTTTAACACCTGTTGATGTACTAAAGATCGTAGTTCCCATGTCTTTTCTATAACTACACAATAATCCATGGCTTTCTTCTTGTTGAAAGACTCTGTTGCCGCTCCTAATCTGTTAACTCTATAAATATTGAGTAACCAATTGGTCTTGATGCATATATTTGCTTTAATGTAGGCTTCATGAATAAAAGGAACGTCTTGGTAGACAATACCTGAGACAAAACTTAATTCATTGTGAATGATAAATTCCCTTCTGAATAATGTTCGCCATATATAACATTGATAAGGGTTTAAATCCTCCAATAACAATTCTTTACCAGTTTTTTCAATAATCTTTGTGTCTTCTTGCTTGATGGCTGTAATTTGAAGGTTGGATATATCTTCACTGCTCATTTTTAAGAAATCGGCAACAACAAGGTCTGCTTTTGAGGAAAATGCAGTTTCTATGAGGAATGGAAGACTGTTGTCAATGAGTAGGTCATCAGAATCTGGCATGATGATATATTCTCCTTTTGCAGCTGCAATACCGTTATTCCGAGCAACAGACAGACCTTGGTTATCTTGATTGATAACCGTTATGTTGTCATGTTGTTGAATGAGATCATCAATGATCTCCATGCTATGATCGGTGGTGCCATCGTTGACAATGATAATCTCATAGTCTGCACTGTCTAATCCCTGCCTGAAAATACTTTCTATGCAGAGCCGAATATACCTTTCCACATTGTATACAGGAACTATGACAGATAGTTTTGGCATATAGTTTGGTTTTTGCTTGTATATAATATCTCTATTTATTCTGCAAATATAAGAAAAAAAGTTGATAAATCAAAAAATAAATCCATTTTTTTTGTGTCTTTGTTAGTTTTTGTTATTTATCAAATAGTAATTGGGCGGATTTTTTCCCCAATAGCACAGGAATATGGCGTTTGCCTAGTAGGATAATAGGGTAGAGGAACGCAACAATGATGATAGTTACAGGCAGTGCCTCATACCATTGATAACAAATGGCGTCTTTTATCCCTAATGTATATCCCAATATGTAATTAGTAATGGTAATAAGTACGATGTGAAGACCAATGACAACTAAAGTGCCGATGGATATGTTGACAATGGCCTTCGAATGAATGAAATCAAGACACTTACAACCATAGAGCACACCGAAGAGAAATCCGATGTTGACGGGATAGAAGAGTATGATATGTAACAAATGCTGTCCGCTATAATAAGCTTGTAAGTGCCATGCAAATAGCAGAATGCTAAGAGTCATGCAAACGATACATTCAATAAGGTCGTGCTTGAAGCGAACCTCTCTGAATAGATGTTTTTGCCCCATAACATATCCTATATAATAGTAGGGTAGATTGCGCATCACTCCCATGGGTGTTAGGCCAGGTGCGAAATAACAGTATTTATTGGCTGCATAGAGAAACACTGAGATGATGCAGAGCGTAATCATGATGAGATGCTGATGTCTGGCTTTTCTGCATAAGTCAATAATGATGTGCATGATCAAAATGGCAGGCAGATACCACAGTGGACCGTCCAATGGCTCGGCGAAACTGCTTTCATGTTGCAACAGCAAGGTACCGACAATGGGGCGCATGGCAGCAAAGAGGTCTGGCATCGCACCATGTGTGAGATAGTATTTCAGTAGCCAATATGGATAGAGAATTGCATTATATAATATATAAGGTATAATCAATCCATACCAATATTTTATCCTATTCTCCTTATCGCTGCCTCGGTCTTTTTTCAGGTAGCCAGAGATAAAGAAGAAGATGACGATGATGACCGCCTGCAGATATCTGAAGTAAAACCACTCCTGGGATTGGGGCAGATGACAAAACACCACTGTACATGCTGCCAGTGCTTTTGCCCAATCTATCCAGTTGATGCGCTCTTTCATAATGCAAAAGTAGCATTTTCTGTCGAAAATCCCAAAACTTGCTTGTTTTTTATTTATTTTTTCGTAATTTTGTCGTGTAAAAACTTAAGTTCTTGAATGAATGAAAAAAATTAAGGTGTTAGAAGTCATTCGGCAGGGACAGATTGGTGGTGGAGAGTCACATCTGTTGGATTTGGTAACATTCTTGGATAAAGAACGTTTTGAACCGGTATGTCTTTCGTTTACATCAGGTGAAATGATTAACAGGTTGGGATCATTAGGCATCCGTTGTTATGTTATCGATACGTTGAAGCCTTTCGATTTGAAAATACAGCAGCAGATTATTGACTTGGTGCGTCGTGAACAGATAGAAATCATACATGCTCACGGCAGTCGTGCGGCTTCTAATATGCTATGGCCAGTCAGGAAACTACATATCCCTTTAGTTTATACTGTCCATGGCTGGAGTTTTCATGATGATCAAGGTAAGCTTGTACGTACGCTCCGCCAATGGAGTGAAAAGTTGATTTGTTCGTTGGCCCGTCAAGTGATATGTGTGTCTCAAAGCAATGCTGATACCGGTCGTGAATGCTTCGGCCTGAAAGATGCAGTAGTTATTGAGAACGGGATTAATCTGGTAAAGTTCAATCCTAATGGAAAGTTTGCAGACTTGCGTACTTCTTTTGGCTTTTCTCCAGATGACTTTGTAGCGGGCTTCATAGCGCGTTGTACAAAACAGAAAGCACCACTTGACTTCTTAGAGGCAGTTCGTTTAGCTCATGTCGCAAATTCAAATATCAAGGGGCTCTTTGTTGGCGAGGGTGATATGGATGCTGAAGTTGATGCCTTTATCACTATCCATCAGATGTCTGATTATGTTTATCGCAGTCAGTTCCGCACTGATGTGCCTGACTTGTTACATTGCATAGATGTCTATTGTCTTCCCAGTCTATGGGAAGGCCTTTCCATAGCATTGCTGGAGGCAATGGCTATGGGCAAGGCCATTGTTGCGACACCCACCGATGGAACTAAGGAGGTAATAACTCATGAGGATGATGGGCTGCTGATTCCATTTAGTCAACCGCAGGCTCTGGCAGATGCTCTAATCCGATTGCGAGACAATTCTGTCTTATGCAAACAGTGTGGAGTTCATGCCCATGCATTGGTTGTACGTCGTTTTGATGTCCAGCGTGTCTCGGATGTTGTTTCCGACATTTATCTGCAACTAATGGGATAATGCCTCAATATTTAATCAAATTTGACATTATGTGCTAGATGTAATGCTTCTTCTTCCCCATAAGTTTGATAAGAAAAACAGAGGCAGAGGGTGGAAGAATGCTGATAAGATAAAAGACAAGATTGATAGATTTATACTTTTTGAATCTAAGAATATCACCGAGTCCAAATGGATGTTTCATCGCATCCTTTATTTCGGAATTACTTAGCTTTGGCTGAATACGCTTCCTGTTTTTTAATGCACCGCATACGGCATAGAACATGAGTATCATACCCTTTGTGCATCGAGTCTCAAAGTAGTCTTTATTTCTTAGTTCAATACATTTGTTTTTTAAGTATGAATATACTCTAAATGTCTCCTTAATCTCATCAAGTTTGATGGTCTTTCGATATTGGTAGTTTGAGAGTGAGTTATCACGAATCACGTAATAATAGGTGAAATCAGGTATAAGTACGGCATCCTTAACTAATGGGGTCATGTCCGCACTGCACATCATGTCATCGCAGAATTTTGCTGGTTTGAATCGAATGCCATGTTTATTAATGAAATCATGCCTGATAAGTGTGTTCCATATATAATCTCTGAAATTTTTATTTATCTTTTGGTTGGCAAATCGTGCTAAACCC
>JAEEGK010005517.1_pt1 | contig 30605 bp, 16 predicted proteins | sample 8958771 | NCBI WGS metagenome assembly JAEEGK01 (sample SAMN16246547, study PRJNA631951) | gut metagenome | biome: gut microbiome; feature: rumen; material: SC-attached | host: Bos | place: Iran: Karaj | collected 2018-10
TCTGGCTCTCTACAAGGCGCATCAGCAGCAAATGAACCAACTGTTCAACTATATGCTGACGTCGAACATCTGGTCGGAGGGAACAGGTAGGATGATGGAGGAACTATTGGTTTCGCCAACCATCGACGCTATCGACCAGCAATTGCTGGTGTCGGCTGTGATGCTGTCGTTGATGAATCGTTTCGACATTGTGAAATTCCGTACACTGGTGGGCGTCTATCGTCGTTCGACTGATGAGCATGTGCGCCAGCGTGCCCTCGTGGGCTGGGTGTTAGGCATCGACGACGACATGATGGCAATCTATCCAGAACAGCGGACATTGATAGAGGAACTGTTGAAATCGAAACGCACTTGTGCCGAACTGACAGAGTTGCAAATCCAGATGATTTACACGATGGATGCCGAGAAGGATACCAATACTGTGCAACAAGAAATCATGCCCGACATCCTGAAGAACAATAGCTTCCGCATTACGAAGGATGGCATTGAAGAGATGGAAGACGATGCCCTTGAAGACGTGTTGCATCCCGATGCGTCGGAACAGCGGATGGAAAAGTTGGAACAGTCGTTCCAGCGGATGATAGACATGCAGCGCAAGGGTTCCGACATCTTCTATGGCGGCTTCTCGCAGACCAAGCGCTTTCCCTTCTTCTACGACATCTCGAACTGGTTCGTGCCCTTCTTCATCCAGCATCCTGACATCGCTCAGTTTGTTGACAAATACGAGGACAACCGATTCCTGACGTCCATCATGAGCAAAGGGCCTTTCTGCAGCAGCGACAAATACTCGTTTGTGATAGCCTTCCAGCAGGTTGTCAATCAGTTGCCTGAAAGTATGCGTCAGGCCATGAGACATGGTGAAGCCAGCATGGGCGAAATGACGATGGAAAATGAGGAACAGCAGACACCGGCCTTTATCCGTCGCAACTATCTGATGGACTTGTATCGCTTCTTCCGTCTGTTCCCTAATCGTCAGGCATTTATCAATCCTTTTTCCCAAACAGGTGCACAGTTGGCAACATGCTGCTTCTTCTGTTCCAAGGTGTTCAATCAAACACCGCTTGATGCCCATAAGCCTGAAGTGGTAAGGGTGATGATGAAGCATTTGTACAACTATGAGGCAGAAATATTGCTGGACTCCTTTCCTGAGTCGATGCGCGACGTTCAGTATTATTTGTGGAAAGAGGACTATTCGGACGCTCTGAAGTTAGACCCAGACAATGAAAGGGCATTATCGGCCAGAGCGCGTTTCTATTTCAGTGAAGGTTTGTATGAGGCTGCCAATGACGACTACGAACGTCTGTTGTTGCTGCATCCTAACAAGGTAAGCTATATGCTGAACAAGGCCGTCTGTCTGGTGAATATGGATGAATATGAGGATGCCCTGAAGTTGCTCTATCAGCTGAACTATGAGCACGACGAGGATGTGAACATCCAAAGGGTGCTGGCGTGGGCATTGATATGTGACGGCAAACTGGATCAGGCAGACAAATTGTATCAGCGGTTGACGAGTAATGACAGTGCTACAAGCGAGGACTATCTGAATAAGGGTTATTGTCAGTGGTTGATGGGACGCATTAAGGAGGCTGACGCCTGTTTTGACCAGTACTTTATTTTGGGTGGTGACTACAATGAGGCATTCAACAATAGAGAATGGTTGAACCAGCGCGGCATTAGCGATACAGACATCCGAATGATGCAGGCAATGGTCGTGCAACACGACGCTGCACGTAGGGCGGAGGAGAGAGCTAACGACCTGCCATTTTAGGAAATGAGGAATTGAGGAAATGAGGAATTGAGAGGTTACAGGAACGGTTGTAGCAAATGGGCAAACCAACCACGGAACTTCTGCCATCCTGTACGGAATTCATCCCATGTTTCATCTGTTAGCTGGAACGACTGTTGCTTGTCGCGCCAGAACATATCGTCAAGTTCCTGCGTCGTATTCTTGTCAACAATCACCGCATTCTCCTCAAAATCACACTTCAGGCTGCGTGCATCGAGATTAGTACTACCAACGGTGCAATAACGTCCGTCGACCATCATGATTTTAGAGTGATGGAAGCCAGGCTTGTAGAGCCAGACAATAGCGCCACGCTTCTGCAGTTTACGGGCTTGATAGAGTGCGCAATCTGGCGTCAAAGGAATATCGCTCTTTGACGACAGCATAATCTCTACCTTTACGCCACGACGAATGGCACGAGTCAGCGCGCGCGTCACAGTAGGAATGAGCGTGAAGTAGGGGTTGATGATATGGATGCTGTCCTGCGCCTGATTGATGGCGTTGATATAAAATGTACGCATAATTTTGGGTGTGATGCCAGGTTCACGATTGATGATGCCTACCATCTTACGTCCTTTGGTGGCAGTGGTGTCTGGCTTCAGGCCGGAAAATTTGGTGAGTGTGCCGCCACGGAAGTATTTAGCACCACTGACCTGTTGCTTGGTTGCGCGATTCCAGATACGGAGAAAGATGCTCTGTAGGTCGTTGACGGCATCGCCCTCAATACGACAATGCATATCGCGCCATTCGCCCACCTGTTCCGTACCTTTTATATAATAGTCGGCTACATTCATGCCCCCCGTATAAGCTATACGTCCGTCGATGACCACTATCTTGCGGTGGTCGCGTCCATAGATATGGTTGACCCAAGGGAATCGGATAGGGGAGTACTCCACAATTTCGATACCTTCCTCGCGCAGAGGCTTCAGGTGATACTTCTTTAGGGGTTGGTTGTTGGAGTCGTTGCCAAAGCCGTCGAACATAGCACGTACCTCGACACCTTCCCTGCTTTTCTCCTTCAGCAGGTCGAACAGCAACATTGCAATGGAATCGTTACGGAAGTTGAAGTACTCAAGATGGATGCTGCTTTTGGCCTGACGGATAGCTTGAAACATATCGTCGAACTTCTGCTGACCTGACAGCAATAGCGTCACACTATTGTCGTGTGAGAAACGGATATTGCTCTCACGTAGTGTCTGTACTATCAGTGAGTCGCTTGTTTGAGCACTCGCTGAAAAGGGTAAAAAAGCAAAGAGGTAAAAAAGTAAAAAAAGTACGTACCTTATTATTATATATTTATATGTTATTATATATTTATATGTTGCCATTTCTCTTTAGTTCACTCTTATCTTCTACCTTTTTTCTATTTCCTCCTTTTTATCTTTTATTCTTCAAGCGATATTCCAATGGAGTCATGCCAAACTTCTCCTTAAAGATGTTGACAAAGTTCTCTGCTGTCTTGAAACCTACATTGAGAGCCAGCTCACTCATATTGACATTCGTGTTGACAAGCAGCGTGCAGGCATGTTTCAGACGAATGTCGCGTACGACCTCAGCTGGCGTCTTGGTGGTGATAGAACGTATCTTATGGAAGAAAGGTACGCGACCCATACCCATTGCAGTTGCCATCTCTTCAAGGCTGATCTGTCCGCGGCTCATGTTTTGCAGTACAAACTGCTCCACATTGCGCATCAGTTGCTGATCCATTGATTCACTCATCGAGTAGTCGCCAATGGTGTTACCGCCATAATATTTCTCGTGCATCCAAGCACCCTGGTTCTGGGCGGCAGGTGCATTCTCGATAGGCTGCTGCTCAGTCGTGTCTTGCTGCTCTCCATCGCCAGCCTCGGTCTGAGCCTGAGCTTTCAGTTCGTCCAGGTCTTCATAAACCATGGTGGCAGTGGTCATACTGGCATTACGGCTTTCAATCATACGTGTCTCACTACCTTCAATGACATCCTGATTCATCTCGATAGGACCAAGACCCATCAACTTGTTGAAGCGCATGACGGCTTCTTGAACATTGAATGGCTTAGCCAAATAGTCGTCGGCAGCCAGCGTGATATTCTGGTCTGCCATATCCTGCTGCGTCAGCACGCTATCAGTCATCAGCACGAATTTGGTCTTGCCGCGACGGTTGTCCATCTTGAACTGTGTGCAGAGTTCGCTACCCGTCATTGGCTTCAAGTTCTGCTTACAGATGACAAGGTCTGCATTCAGTGTTTCAATATCGGGCAGGGCCTCCTTAATCGTTTCGTAGGTATGGAAATTATATACGTCGTGCAAGTGGGCATTCATGAAATTCAGGAACTCGCGGTTGTCGTCAATCAGTACAACGGCAAACTTCTTAGCCTGCGAGTCAACCTTTATAGGCTTGACATCAATGGCTAACTCACTGCTGATGTCGTAGGCCAGTGCCACCTGTCCCTTGTCGTTCAGTTCCAGACGGTCTTTAGCTGAAGAGGTAGCCTTCTTTTCAGGATTCTCCAGTGTCGATTGCATCTCAGAGATACGAGTAATGACCTGCAACAATTGGAAGTGCAGCGAGTTCAGCTGTTCGCGTCCCTCCAGCGTCTGCTCCCTTTCAGCCATACTGCCGATAATGGTTGTCATACGGGCCATGGGCTGGCGCAATTCATCACTGGCCAGCTTGATTTCCTCGCGCTGGCGTTTCAACTCATCAATGACGGCACGCTTGCTCATCCAGATATGTTTTACCTTGCCAATACCATAGCGCCAGATGATGAGGGCTACGATAGCGAGAATGACGTAGAATGTGAGCATCCACCACGACAACCACCAGGGGCGTTCAATGGTGATGTCGAGTTTACGTTCCTGATTGCTGACGGCACCATCGGCACTGACAGCCTTGACGTGTAGCGTATAGTCTCCACTGCCCAGATCCTGGAACTTTACACCGTGTAACATGGCATCACCGTTGCGCCAGTCGTTGTCGCGACCTTCCATCCAGTACATAAATTGCAGACGCTCACCCTTGTTATAGTTACCCGCAGCAAACTTGATGGTGAAGGTGTTTTGACTGTTCTTCAGCTCAATCTTGCTACTCTCATTAAGTGCTGAGGTCAGAATGACGCGATCGTCGTAGGCATGTCCCGTTAGGATTTCTTCTTCACCTATAAACAATTGTGTCAACATGACGCGTGGCAGTGTTTCCTGATCGTCCTTGGCTGCTTCGCGAACCCAGTTGATACCGTAAAGTCCACCGAAGAAGACTTTACCTTCATCACTTGTCGACAGGATAGCACCCATATTGAACTCGTTGCTTTGCAAACCGTCGTTGATACTGTAGTTATAGAGCCCGAAGGCGAAGGTGCCGTCCTCATGGTTGCGCTGAACCACGATACGGCTGATTCCGTTGCTGGTCGTCACCCAGATACTTCCACTCTTGTCCTCGGCAAGACCACAGATGGAGTTGTTGCAGAGTCCGTCGTTTTCCGTCACATAATAAAGCTCATCTGATTCTGGATTCAGCACGTTGATGCCCTCGCGCGTACCAATCCATATTAAGCCTCGGGTATCTTCGTAAACCTGTGTGATGTAGTTGTTGGTAAACGAATGCAGATTGGTGGTGTTACCCGTCAGCACCGTCTTTTTGCGTGTCGAAAGGTTCAGGATAACCAAACCTTCAGCGGTACCAATCAGCAGGTTGTTGTCAGTACCATAGTAGAGCGAGGTGATGTTGTTGGTGTTCAACATGCCATTCTCACGCGTATAGCTACTGAAAGTGTTCATCTTAGGACTATATACCTGTAAACCGCCGTTGGTAGCTATCCACAGGTTACCTGTCTTATCAGCACAAAGGGCATTGATGTGATCGTCAATCAGCGTCTTCATAGTGTCGCGAGCTGCTGAATAGAAAGTCGTAACGCCATTTTTGATACGTGTTATACCGTTCTGCTTCGAACCTACCCATAGACTGCCGTCTGATGTTGTTGCCATACAAGTTACCTTGCGGCTGGCTAATGGTCCCTCGTAGTTGATAATACCCTTGTCGCTCGTACCATACCATAGTTTGCCGTCTTGATCTTCCGCAATAGCGGTAATATCGCCAATCATGTCGGCTTCGAACTTATAGATATTTGCACCGTAGTAAGCCACGCCCGATTTTTCGGTTCCTATCCATAGCAGGTCGGTATCGTCCACATAGAGACTCTGTACGCCTATCACTTCTTGGATGATGCTTTGCTGGTCGTTGAAGCTTCGAGGAGCCACGTGTTCAACCTCGTGGGTATTGACATTCATGCGTAACAATCCTGTACGGTCGGTACCAATCCAGATGTTGCCGTTGCGGTCGCCAGCCATACCATTAACGATATGGTCAACGCTGATTCCCGTCAGTCCCAACTGATTGCCAACGCTGGTATCCCATTGGTTGGTATTCTTGTTATACATCATCAGTGTGCCTTGGCCATAAAGCCAGATATTGTCCATCTGGTCGGCAAAGGCACGTAGTGACTTGCTGCGTCGAAGACCATTTACTGCGATATAGTCAGTTTGCCATACGGTATGTTGCTGGTGCATGATGTCGCAGCATACCAGTCGTCCGTCTTCATATACCATAAGGGCACCGTCGCGACATTCGCTGATAGAAACGATATTGCCTTGAGGAATACCTACGGCATCATTGGTATAACCAAACTCATAACTGGTTTGTTGTTGTTGGTTGTAAGCCACCACACCCTTGTTAGGTATTGAGGCCCAGAAGTTCTTATGGCGGTCCACATAAACCACGTTGGGCTGCCCCTCGATACCCATGCGGGTATATACCTGCTTCATGTCGCGTTCAAAGTTCTCCGTCTGAGGGTGGTAGACACAGAAGCCTGCCGAAGTCTCTATCCATAACGTTCCTTCAAGCGTTTCCTGCATACTGATGATGTAGCTGTCGGGAAGTGATGAGCCGTCCTGCGAGTTACACTGGAAGTTACGGAACGTATAGCCGTCATAGCGGTACAGACCAGCTGTAGTACCAAACCAAATGTAGCCACGCGAATCTTTCAATACGCAGTTTACCTGACTGCTGGTCAGACCGTCGCGCGCATCCAATGTCTTAAACAGATATACGCCGGCAACAGCCAAGGGTATTGCCAGCAATAAGAGTATGAGTATTCTTTTTAGTCTGTTCATATCTTAATATCTCATTGTCTCAATTTCTCATTGTCTCAATCTTACAATACGCAAGCGTAGCGGTCGACGATTCCCAATAAATGGTTTTCACTGTCCACTACCAGCACATTGTGGATTTTATATTTATTCATCAATTTCTGTACATCGGCAATCTTCGTGTCAGGGCTGACCGTCTTTGGTGTGCGTGTCATGATGTCGCTTACCGTGCGATCAAAGAACTCTGCGCTCCATTTTTCCATAGCGCGTCGGATGTCACCATCCGTAATCATACCCTCGATGCAGTCGTCCTTCATCGCTACACCCAATCCTAATTTGCCTTTGCTGACATGGATAATTGCTTCGCCCAAATGCATATCGGCTGTCAGCATGGGCAGATGCTCGGTTATCATCACGTCCTGGGCTGTTGTCAACAGACGTTTGCCTAATTCGCCGCCAGGGTGGAATTGGGCAAAATCCTGTGGCTTGAAGTTGCGGCGCTCCATCAGTGCCACAGCCAACGCATCGCCCATCACCAGTGTTGCCGTTGTCGAACTGGTTGGTGCCAGATTTAGTGGACAGGCCTCTTTCTCTACGCTTACGTTCAGATGACAGGTAGAGTATTTAGCCAACAGCGATTGTGGATTGCCACTCATGGCGATAATGGGAATACCGAAATGCAGTACCATCGGAATGAATCGTAGCAGTTCGTCGGTCTGCCCCGAGTTCGAGATCGCCACCACGACGTCGCCCTGTGCCATCACGCCTAAGTCGCCATGATAGACGTCCAGTGGATTGACAAAGAATGATGGTGTGCCAGTTGATGCCAGTGTAGCGGCTATCTTGGCACCGATGTGACCACTCTTGCCCACACCCGTTACAATGACCTTGCCCTTACACTGCATAATCAGTTCTACGGCACGATCAAAGTCGTCATCCATCTTTGGTATCAGGTCCAGCACAGCTTGTGCTTCGTCCTTAATACATTGTATTGCGTAGTCCCTTGCGTTCATATTTATTTGTTTCCTACGGATTATACGGATTTTACGGTATTTTTCTTTTCGTTGACATTAAAGAGGCGATGATGCTTCAAACTCGTCTCTCCAAAATTAATCAATAGTCCGCTTTCGTATCCGGTCGCATTTAGATAGTTCAATACCTGTGAATCGGAAGTCTTGTTCAATTCTGACACTGCTTTTAACTCGACAATAATGCCGCCGTAGCAAACGAAATCTGCTACATAGTAATGTTCTATTATATTATTTTTATATGTGACATTAATCTTCTTTTCTCTTTCGAATGGAATGTGACGGATATTCATCTCGATGGCTAAAGCATCTCCATAAACGGCTTCAAGGAATCCATTTCCCAACTCACGATGTACTTCCATCGCGGCACCTATAATTTGATAGGTTTTTTCGTCGTATTGTTTCTTTAATGCTTCTATTGAATACATCTCTATGATTATTAATCCGTATAATTCGTAAAATCCGTAGGTTATAATAATTCTTTGACGAGGTCTTCAAGTTTGTCCAACTCCAGCATGTTGGCTGCGTCGCTAAGACCTTGGTCGGGAGTGGGGTGTACCTCAAAGAACCAGCCGGTAGCACCGAAGGCCTTGGCTGCCATTGCCATCTGGGGAACGAAACGGCGGTCGCCTCCTGTCTTGCCGTCAGCACCGCCAGGACGTTGCACGCTATGTGTACAGTCCATAATCACCGTCGGACACAATTCCAGCATATCAGGAATGTTTCGGAAGTCAACCACCAGGTTGTTATACCCCATCATGTTGCCTCGCTCTGTCAGCCACACGTCGCTGGCCCCTGCTTCGCGGGCTTTCTCCAACGGATAACGCATGTCATGGCCAGATAGAAACTGAGCCTTCTTGATGTTTATGATGCGTCCCGTCTTGGCAGCAGCAGTCAGCAGATCAGTCTGGCGGCATAGAAAAGCTGGTATCTGTAATATGTCGCACACTTGACCTGCAGGCACAGCCTGCCATGCTTCGTGGATGTCCGTCAACACACGTAACCCGTATTTTGACTTGATGTCACTCAACATTAACAGCCCGTGGTCGATACCAGGACCGCGAAACGAACTAATAGACGTACGGTTGGCCTTGTCGAACGAAGCCTTGAATATGATGTCTGTGCCCAGCCTTTTGTTGATGTCCACTAACTTAGCTGCCACAATATCAAGCAGTTCGGCCGACTCTATCACGCACGGACCAGCTATAAATGTTGCCTTCATGATTTATTTCTTGCTATTTCAATCGCAAAGGTAAGTATTTTATTTGAAATGTGCAAGAAATAAGCACTTTTTTACATTATTATTAATAATAAGATATTTTAGTCTTTGAGATTTGAAATTGTTCTATATTTCTATGAAATTGTTTGTTTTTAACACAACAATTGATTTGAATCAAGAATTTAAGCTAAAATTATTAAAAATGCAGAGAATTTTATTGCTTGTTAGAGTTTTCTGCCTATCTTTGCACCCGAATTTAGTAACGACTTGCGGTTTTTTATAGACCAAAGGTCAAAGTTTAACACTTTAAAAGGTAAAAAAGATTATGAAAAAGATTATGATGACACTGGCAGCTGTATGTGTAGCTGCAACTATGAATGCTCAGGGTTACATCGGTGGTAGCCTCGGTTTGGATTTCCAGAACAAGCTGATTGACAAGGATGGCAAGGATGCTACTGGTATGTTCTTCCAGATCAAGCCAGAGTTGGGTTACAACCTCGATGACAAGTCTTCTGTTGGTATCGTGCTTGGTTTCGGCGTTACAAACAACGGTAATAAGATTACTATCAATGGTGCTAATCCATTTGCTGGTCACAAGACAGATAAGAGCGCTATCCAGTTCCAGGTTGCTCCTTACTATCGTTACAAGTTCCTGCAGTTTGACAAGATTGACCTCTTCGTTGACGCTATGGTAGCTCTTCAGTACACTAAGATGGACGAGTGGAACAATACTACTTTTGGTGTAGGTGTTCGTCCTGGTGTGGCATTTAATGCAAATGATAAGATCAGTTTCGTTGCAAAGTTGGGTGACGGTCTTTTCTTCGAGTCTTCTAAGGATAAGGACTCTGACGCTGTTAGCCACTTTGGCCTGAACGCCAACACATTGGCTGCCCTTGAGATTGGTATGTACTACAACTTCTAAGAAAAAGCATTATTAATTTAGTTTAATACTTGTCCGCTCGATTCCGCAAGGTATCGGGCGGATTCTTTTTGCACATGTTTTAATTGTGTATCAAAACAAAGTTTTCGATTTTTCCTTTGGCGTTTCGCTCTTTTTGCACTATCTTTGCCGATGTTTATGCGAGTAGTCCTTATTATATTAGTCATGCAGCTGCTGTTAATGCCAGTGCGTTCGCAGAATGTGTCGTTGCAATCAGACATGCTGGTTGAACGTTATAATATGGCGTGTCTCGACTTGAGGGTTGGGTTGCCTCATGACCATGTAAACGATATTTTCGTGGACAGTAAGGGTTTTATCTGGGTGTCGAGTTTTGGTGGTGGCGTCGTTCGTTACGACGGCTATGCCTTTACAGCACCATTTCAGGGCGACAGTCGGTCGTGTTTGGGCTTTGCCGAGGATCGTTGCCAGCGACTTTGGATAGCGTATGCCGAGGGGACGGTGGTTGTTGACCTGAAGAAGATGTGCCGTGTGGTGCCGACGATGAACGGTCACAACATTAGACAACGCCTGCAGCGCCCTACGGTGAAGGTGTATTGCGACTCGAAGGGAGCCATGTGGCAGGTGGCACGCGACAGCATCTATCGCTATGAATTCGATGAGTCGGGCTGTGTGGCCAGTATCAGTTGCTGCCCCTATCAAGGTAATACGCCTGACATTGCCATCAGTGACATCGAACATAACGGCAACGTATGGGTATCGACCGCACTTGGACTACAACGACTTCACGTGCATGGCAATAGCCTTCAGTTCAGTCCGATACACACGACGCTGCAATCCCTCAACGGTTATTTTATCACTGATTTGCTTCGGCAGGGCAATCGCGTGTGGATAGCTACCAACGAGGGACTTCATGCATACGACCTGTATAATAACACGTTGCAGACCTTCCGCCATAGTGCTGACCAACGGTCGTTGCCACACAACCACGCTACATCGCTGGCACTGACAGATGACGGGCAATTGCTGGTGGGAACGCTGCGAGGCATTTGCCTGTTCGACGCCCCACGTTCTGGTTTCGTATGCTGGAACACCACAACTGCAGATTGTCCGCTGCCCAGCGATTTCATCCGCTGCCTGCTGAACTACGACGGACAATTGTGGATAGGCACTGAGACGGCAGGCATCGTGCGGCTGATGCCCAAACCCCTGAGGCTGCAGAACTACGTCCACCAAGCAGACAATGTCCTGTCGCTACCGTCAACACCCGTGAATGCAATGTATGTCAGTGCTGATGGAACCATTTGGGTGGGGAATGTTGAAGGCGGACTAAGCAGGCTGCCAGCACGCGGACAACACTCGACAGGTCACGGTATGGTGCGCTGGACCACTGCCAACTCTGCATTGTCGCATAACTCCGTATCGGTGTTGCAGCCCGACGCCTATGGACGACTGTGGATTGGTACATGGGGTGGGGGCATTAATAAGATTGCGCTGGAGGGAAATGCACAACCCCAGCGGCTGGTGCTGCCAGCCGACTTACAACGTCAGACAGAATATGTCGGAGCCTTGGCATACGACAAGTATAACGATGCCCTGTGGATAGGTGCGAACGAAGGTGTCTTCCTCTACGACCTGAAGACTGGTCGTATTGAGGACCCTTTCCCCAACAACCGCAACATCAGAGGCTGTATCGGAGCCTGTATAGATCATCACGGTCACCTGTGGATGGGCTGTCTGATGGGCGTCTGTGACATTGACTTGAAGGCTGGTCGTGCCGATAAGGGTAAGTTCCGCTATCGTCACCTGATTCATAAGCTGGATAAGCCGCAGTCGCCGGTAATCGATAAGATAACCTGCATCTATGAGGCCAAGGACGGCACACTGTGGCTGGGCAGCGACGGCTATGGGCTGTACCACCGACTCACTGAGAAGGGAGGACAGGAGCGCTTTGAGGTGATGACTACCGACGACGGACTTTCCAACAACGCAGTGAAAGGTATTGTCGACGACGCCAACGGACGACTGTGGATTACCACCAATAACGGCCTGTCAGTGTACGATCCCCATCACCACACCTTTGTGAATTATGGCGAGCGCGATGGTCTGCTGTGCCAGCGATTCTATTGGAATTCGGCCATCAAGGATGCTGACGGTGTCATCTATTTAGGCAGTATAAAAGGATTGACAGCCATACGTGGCGAGAATACGGACATTACAAGCCCAGTGCATCTCTCATTCACCCATCTGGTGGTCGATAATCAGGAGATAACCGCAGCCAATAGTTCCATCATCGATTCCGACATCTCGCTGGCTGAGAAGATACGGTTGCACGAGTCTAATAAGTCGTTCTCGCTCAGTTTCTCTGCACTTAGCAGTGCTGGTCAGCCACAACAATTTGTGTGTCGCCTGAAAGGTTTCGAGGACGATTGGACCGTGCTGAAGCCAGGCGAGCATACAGTGCGATATACTAGTCTGAAGCCTGGAACCTACCTCTTTGAAGTGAAAAATGCGACGGAGACTGGTCTGGACGGAAATACCATCAGTATTAAGGTGGAAGTGGTCCCGTATTTCTGGAAGAGTTGGTGGTTTATATTGTTGTGCCTTATGGTGCTCTCTGGCATCTTTGTCTGGCTCTACCGTCTTCGCATGGCGTCCCTTCGTCGTCAGGAGGCTGAGAAATTGATGCAGCCTGTCCGTAAGGCTTTGGAAGAAAGTGATGATCCTGTCCAGTTACAATCGCGCATACAGAATATTCTGGATACTCATGAGTATTTGATGCAAAGTTTTCATCGTACTGTAGAGGCAGATAAGCAGCAAACAGTAAAAAGCAAGGGCTTCATGGAACGTGCTACGGAAATTTTGGAGCAGAATTATGGTAACAGCGAGTTTGGCATTGATGAGTTTGCAGAAGCTTTGGGCATGAGTAGAAGTTTAGTGTCGAAGCGACTGAATCATGAAGCCGGTCAAAGCACCAGCCAGTTTATCCGTAACTACAGGTTGAGTGTTGCCAAGCGTTTATTGCTTGACAATTGGGCTAACAGGAATATCACAGAAATAGCCTATAAGGTGGGATTCAACGATCCGAAGTACTTTACTCGTTGTTTTACCCGCCAGTATGGCTGTAGTCCCAGCGCATTTGTGGGGGAGGATGAAAAGGTGGATGAAAAGTAGCTGTTTGTAGGTGCATGAATGATATAAATCAAGGATAATTGAGGTTTGTCCACCTCTTTTATTGTTTTGTCCACCTATACGGTGGTCTTTTTTTATAATTTTGCAAGCAAAACAACTGCTAACATTTATATAATAACACAATTCAAACATTAAATTCATTATCTAATGAGAAAACAAGTCTTATTCTCTACGATGCTAATGTTGGGGATGACGGGAGGATTAACTCTCACGTCAGTTCCTGCAATGGCGTCTGTGACCCAGCAGACTATCAAGGTCAAGGGTCAGGTTGTAGACCAAGACGGAGAACCGCTCATCGGTGCAACCGTCAAGGTGAAGGGTAGTCAGACTGGTGCAGTGACCGATTTCGACGGTAACTTCACAATTGATGCTGCTTCAAACGCAACGCTTGTCATCAGCTATGTGGGTTTCAAGGATCGGGAGATTGCCGTCCGTGGGCGAGCTGTCATTGACAAGATTCAAATGGAGTCCGACTCCCAGGTACTCGATCAGTTGGTTGTAGTTGGTTACGGTACACAGAAGAAGGCCGACCTGACCGGTTCTGTCAGTATCGTGAATGCTGAAGAATTGAAGCGTGTGTCGAACTCCAACATTTCCACCATGCTGGAAGGTAAGGTGGCTGGTGTTCAGATTACTTCTGACGGTCAGCCGGGTGCTGATCCTTCAGTACGTATTCGTGGTATCGGCTCATTTGGTAGCACAGCTCCTCTGTATGTTGTCGATGGTGTACCCATGGGTACCACCATTCGCGACTTCTCGCCTAACGACATTGAGACCATTCAAGTACTGAAGGACGCTTCCGCTGGTGCTATCTACGGTTCGCGTGCTGCAAACGGTGTTGTCATCATTACCACCAAGAGCGGTAAGAAGGATCAGCCGTTGAAGGTTGATTATAAAGGATATTTCGGTATTGACAAGATTTCCAGTAGCGTCTATGACGTCATGGACGCCTCGCAGTACAGTCAATATTTAGGTATGGCTTGCGCCAACAGCAACACGCCGTTAGCTGGCGGCTATAGTCTTGGAACTGACGGTAAGTACCATTTCCAGGACGGTACAAACACCGACTGGTTCAACGAAGTTTTCAAGACAGGTACCCGCCAGAACCACAATATCAATCTGAGCGGCGGTAGTGCCACCAGCACTTATAACGTCGGTCTCGACTACTTCCAGCAGAAAGGTACGTTGGAGGGTGCAGGTCCTAACTACGAGCGCTTTACGGCACGTGTTAATAACACGATGGAGACCAAGTTCATCAACTTCCGTACGTCGTTGGTTTATTCGCACAGCAACCAGGACGGTATGGGTCTTTCGAACGCCTCTGAGTATGTTCAGGGTCTGTATGGCGATGTCACCAACGTGTTGCGTGGAACACTGCTGATGCAACCTACCATTAAGGCTTACGATCCCACCACTTGGGTGCTTGACGACAAGGTAGGCTCTGCCAGCAGCTATAACTACGATGCTTACGGCTATGGCGTTTACTATGATACCGTTCATGGTGATATCTCGGCCTCCAACCCACTGCTGGTCAACAATCTGCTGACCCGTAATACGATTGTTGACCGTGTAGTAGGTACTGGCTCTGCTGACGTCAACCTGCTGAAGATGATTGGTATTGAGTCAAAGAACCATAAGCTGACCTACAAGCTTAATCTTTCATACAGCAAGACCTATGCAACCGACAAGACTTGGGTATCAGCATGGATTCAGTCAAATCGTGTCTATCTGGACAAGTCGAACGAACGTCTGACTAAGGGCACTCGTCAGTATAGCGACTTCTTGGCTGAGAATACGCTGACCTACGACGGCACCATCGGTAAACACCACATCAACCTCTTGGGCGGTATGACTTATCAGGAGGACAATACCAACGAGATTACCGGTTGGGCAGTCAACTTCTCGGAACCTTATTTCCTGCAGTTGCAGAATGGTGGCGACACCTATTCAAGCTCTTATGAGGCTAAGCACTCGATGGCTTCGTTCATCGGTCGTTTGAACTACGACTACGATGGCAAGTACCTGCTGTCGGTTGTCATTCGTCGTGATGGCAGCTCTCGTCTGACAAAGTCCATCCGTTGGGAGACGTTCCCCTCTGTATCTGTCGGTTGGCGTTTCGATAAGGAAAGCTTCTTCCCCATCAACCGTGACATTGTTAATATGTTTAAGGTACGCGCGAGTTATGGTGAGTTGGGTAATGAGGCAGCTGTTGGCAACTATGCCAACTTGGCAACCCTGGCTCGTAACAACATGACCTATTCGTTCGGTAATGTGCCCATTACTGGTTCTGCTATTTCTAATTTCGTCAATGCCGACATTGCATGGGAGAAGAAGAAGACCACCAATATCGGTATCGACCTGGCTATGTTCAACAACCGCTTGGAGTTCACAGCTGAGTGGTACAAGAACAAGTCTGAGGATTTGCACTACAATGTGCCCGTACCTGCAGAGGGTGGTGTGGCCAACACGTCAGTAACAATGAATGCTGCCTCGATGGAGAACAGCGGTTTCGAGTTCTCTGCTACCTACCGTAATAACGACCACCCATTGAAGTGGCAGGTCAGCGGTAACCTGAGCACCCTGAAGAACAAGGTTACGTCGCTTGGTTTCGGTACGGAAAGCTACGTCACTGGTGCCTATATAACAAAGGTAGGCGAGGAAGTCGGTCAGTTCTACGGCTGGCAATATGGTGGCATCATCCGTTCACAGGAACAGCTGAACCAGCTGAACGAGATGGGACGCGTGACTCACAACAACAGCGAGTTAGCTAAGCAGAAGGCTAACCCCTCGTACGTGCCTGACCTCGTGGCTGAGGGTGGCTGGACCTACCAGGGCGGTGCCAACGTCGGTGACTGCTGGTATTATGACAGCAACAACGACGGTAAGGTGGATGCCAATGATCAGGTGGTGCTGGAAAGTGGCCTGCCCAAGGTTAGTTTCGGTATCAGCGCCCGTTTTGAGTATAAGAACTTCGACTTGGCCATCTCGACCTTTGGTGCTTTGAACTATCACGTGACTGATGACATCTATAACAGTCTGAATTCATGCTACGGTCCTGGCAATAAGGACGTAGATGTTGCTGGTGCTAACCGTTGGTCGGCTGACGGCAATACCTATATCTCAGACGTCCCACGTACCTATTATTCTAATAACGCCACATTGCCTTGGAACGACCTGTTCAGTGAGCGCAAGATTCAGAATGCTGCTTATTGGAAGATTGCCAACATCGAGATTGGCTACAACTTCCCTGACAAGTGGTTCAAGGGCGTGGTCAGCGGTGTACGTGCATACGTGTCGGCTCAGAACTTATATACCTTTACCAAGTATCATGGATACAATGTTGACTATGCCGGCGGTACTTTCACCCCAGGTTACAACTTCTGTTCGTACCCGACTCCTCGCAGTTTCATGGGAGGTATCCTCTTGTCGTTCTAATTCTAAATTCATCATTCTTAATAGAATATATATCATATGAAACTATATAAATTATCATTTGCCCTGCTGCTCGGCATAGGTGCGATGACCTCATGTAGCGACAAATTGGATGTCAGCGACCCTAACCGCCAGACATCTGAGACCTTCGGTAATTCAGCCGATGATCTGGAAGAATGTGTCATTGCTTGCTACAACCACATCCGCATGGAGGGCACATACGCCCGCGTGGGTTATAATCTTGATGTCACCCGTGGTGACGAAGTATGGAACTCTTCTCAGGTTTGGTATATGCCATTCGACGATTTGAATGACCCTATCACCGACGAAATCAACCAGTGGTCGTGGCGTGACTGGTACTACACCATCAATGTCTGCAATTTCATCTTGTCGCGCGTTACCGAAGAAAACAGTACATTGAGTGACCGCTATAAGCGCATCAAGGGACAGGCCCTGTTCATTCGTGGTCTGGCTTACTATAATCTGGCTGGATACTATCAGAATCCTGCTCTGATTACTGATTATAACGATTATAAGACTTTGGACGGTTTGTATGCTTCCAACTATCAGGAAGGTGATGCTGATGGCAATGCTCAGTATGATCGCGTGCTCGATCATGTTGAGAAGGACTTCGCAGAAGCTATGACGCTGCTGCCTGCCAAGACTGTTGGCGGCGAGTGGGCAAAAGGTCGCGCCACCAGTGGTGCCGCTGCCGGCTACTATGCCCGTACACTGATGATGCGCCACAAGTATAGCGAGGCTTTGGCCGTTCTCAAGGATATCATGAGTACTGCCGATGGTGGTAACCAGTTGTATGGCGAGTACAAACTGATGGCAGAATTCGGCGACAACTTCCGTGAAGGTCCTGAATACGAGAACAACGACGAAAGCATCTTCGAGGTGCAGTTCCTTGACCTGGAGTCTCAGGGTACCGACGATGAGTGGACACCTGTCAACACCAGTGCCAATGCTACGCAGGGACATGCTATTGAGAGCAACTATGGTCCTGGCGACTTCGGCGGATGGGCCGACCTCTCTGTATCCCCATGGCTTTACAACCTGTTCCTGAGTGAAAAAACTACAAATGGCTCTCTTGATCCACGTCTCTATTGGACTGTCGGAACTTACGAGCCTGCTTGGGATGGCTATGCCAATGGCAATGTCTGCTATACTGCACCTATGACAGCTGGTAACTATGTTGTCACGAATAACGGTTACGGAGGTCTGCCTATTGCCAAGAACACCAATTTCCGTACCAACCTTTATGATAAAATTGTTGTTGGTTTGCATTGTGGTATTAACCTGCGCCTGATGCGTTACTCTGACGTACTGCTGCGTGCTGCTGAGTGTGAGAATGAGGTGAACAATGGGCCGACAGCCAATGCCTACAAGTGGATAAATGCTGTACGTAACCGTGCCGGACTGGCTGATATAGATCAGAGCAAATACAATACAGCCGACAAACTGTTTGAATATATAGCAAATGTGGAGCGTCCAAGAGAGTTTGGTTGTGAGTTCGGACGTGGCTTTGACCTCATTCGCTGGGGATTCTTCTATAGTGCCGACCGCCTGCAGCAGTTGAAGGAGCATGCAGCTGTCAATTTCTGGACAAAGGCTAACTTTGACAAGGGTATCTATACCTACACTCCGAAAGATGCCGTTAACTATAATGGCTGCAGCAAGAGTTCGTTCGATACCTTCAAGCCTGGTCATGAGTTCCTGCCTATTTTCCAAAATACATTGACCCAAAACACTCATTTGGTAGGTAACTCGGCCAATAAGGACAGCAACAATGCCTCTTACTTCTCTGGAAAGGGTTGGACGGTGCATCCCGTCGTGAACCTCTAAATGGTAAAAGGTTTAACAGTAATAAAGATAAAAATGAAGATTATGAAATATCTCAATAAAATAGCAACTTCAGCTTGTTTTGCTGCACTTGGTATGCTCATGCTGACAGGCTGCGAGGGCGCAGAGCTGTATTCTATAGGCTCTCCCGACTGGATCTCGGAAAAAGTTGACTCCATCCGAAATGCCAACCAAGGTGGTGGCGAGGAAGAACTTGTAGGAATGGAGGAGGATGTCTATACCGTGGGCGCTACCGACTTTTCTTCAGGCTGGTGGCAGCAGTTCTCCAAATACTACCAGATTCCAGAGAACGAGAAATGGAATGTGGTGTTCAACCTGAGCATCAATCCAAATGCTTCGAACACTTACAAGAACTTTGCTCTTATCATCAGCAACGACGAAGACCGTGGTGCTGCTAACTATAAGGAGTATGGTGCCATCCGCTTTGACCACCAGCCCAGCGGTAACTCTGAGTGGGGTGACGAATACATCAACCTTCATCGCGATTGGGTGGAGAGTAACCTCACGTTCGGTAGCGACACCGACAAGGGCGTCGATAAACTTGGTGGACGCGTAGTGCTGACCATTGACCGTTCCAAAGTAGATACGTTCTTTGTGAAAATTACCAATGGAACAGTTACCAAGACTTTCCTGGCACCTGAAAAACTGCCTAATCTGAATGCTGACGCATCGAATACCACTATCCGTGCATTCTTGGTGCCTGAGGGTTCTTACATCAACTTCCTCGAGTCGAACGTCGAGCCGATTGGCGGTTTCACCTCTGCTGAGGACAAGAATCCACTGTCGATGACCTTCAACGGACTGCCCAACAAGGTGCTTATCGGCACAAGTTTTGAGGATGCTATTGCCAATATGACAGCTACCATTCAGTTTGAGCAGGAAGTGGCAAAAGATGTTCCAGCTTCCGACTTGCAGATTGAGTTACTGACAGATATCAGCCAGCTGGGTACACAGAAGTTTATCGCCATCTACAACAAGACGTATAAGGGCGAAAACTGCGATAAGCCAATTCTGGCCTACGGTACCTTCGAGGTTGTGCCTCCATCGTCGTTCGTCACCATCGGTGCCATCGACAACAGCGGTGATTTCTGGAGTGCTCATTCTGAGAATATCAAGGTCGAGGCTGGCGAGACCTTCGTTACCACCTTCACCAACTACACCAATGGCGCTGCTAACTGGAACAACTTCTGTGTGGTTCTTACCAGCGACGGAACTGATGAGTACGCAGTGGTACGAGCTGACAACTACGGCTGGGGTAAAGGCTATGAAAACAATCCAAACCTTGAAACCAGTGGCGGTCAGACTGACTGGGCTGCATGGCTTAAAGCTATGGACGGGGCAAAGGTGACAACATACGTGACTAATAACGGTAACGGCACAGCCGATGTAAAAGCTGTTATGGTAGGTAATGATAACATCACTTACGAGCAGTACTATAACGGCATCATCATCTCTAATGACCTGTATTTCCGCTTCACTGTTGACCACAGCCACCTGGAATTCGACACTATGATTGGTGCTGAGGACAACTCTACCGCCTTCTGGGGTGCTCACTCTGCCGACTTCAATGTGCCTGTAGGAAAGACAGTTAGCACACGCTTCAAGAATTTCACCAATGGACTGAAAAACTGGAACAACTTCTGTGTGGTTCTTACCAGCGATGGAACTAACGAGTATGGTGTGGTACGTGCCGACAACTACGGTTGGGGTAAGTGCTATGAAAACAATCCTAACCTTGTAACCAGCGGTGGTCAGACAGACTGGGCTGCATGGCTTAAGGCTATGGATGAAGCCATGGTAACTGTTAGCGTCACTAATAATGGCGGTTCTGTAGATGTTAAGTGTGTGATGGTAGGCAACGACGGCAACACCTATACGCAGAGCTACAGTGGCATCGCTCCTACAGATGGCGACAACGTGTTCTTCCGTATGACTGTTGATGGCAGCCATCTCGTATTCGAGTAATCCTCTCTCATTTGTGAACAACAAAATCAAAGAAAAAATTCTTTTTTAAAGTAAGATAATTATGAACAAGCAAAATATAAAATATTGGATGATGGCAACAGCCTGTCTGGGTATGCTGACTACCGTGACGGGATGTAAAGAGGATGATTTCCCTGACAACGACATACCCACAGTGATAGCTGATACACCAACGGAGTTCAGCGAACAGGTGCTGTGGCCCTCAAATCTGGTCCGTGTCAGCGTCCATGATCCCAGCGTAGTCTACGATCCCTCATCATGGTCGTACTACATCTTCGGTTCTCACCGTGGTGTTGCCAAGTCGGCAAACCTAATGACGTGGTCGACAGTTAACGTTCCCTGGGCTGTTAACGGCGAGACTGGTGTCGGCAACGATGCCGCCTTCGTCACACCTGAAGTCACTACGGTGAAGAAGGGTGGAGTAGAGGTTGAACTCCCTGCTTTCAACGCTTTCGAGTGGTCGAAGAAGGCCAATGCTGCTTGGAGTGTCGATGGTAACATGTGGGCACCTGACGTCATCTACAACAAGGAAATGAAGAAGTGGTGTATGTATCTTAGCATCAATGGCGATTTTTGGTACAGCAGCGTTATCTTGTTGACTTCTGACTACATTGTAGGTCCCTACACCTATCAGGCTCCTGTGGTTATTGGCGGTTTTTCAGCTGGTGACAGCTATAAGGAGACCGACTTGGAACTGGTTATTGGCGAGCAGGAAACGTTGCCTGCACGCTATGCTACCGGCACAGAATGGGGTAACCGCTATCCCAACTGTATCGACCCATGCGTGTTCTACGACGAAGAGGGCAAACTCTGGATGTCGTACGGCTCATGGAGTGGTGGTATCTGGATGCTTGAACTGGACGAAGCTACAGGTCTTCGCGACTACGATGTCACCTATGCCCAGCAGGGCAGTGGCGACGACATCACCGTTGACCCCTATTTCGGCAAGAAGATTGCCGGTGGCCACTATGTGTCGGGTGAGGCCAGCTATATCGAGTATGTTGACGGCTACTACTACTTGTTTATGACCTATGGTGGTCTGATGGCTGGTGGTGATCCTGATGACTACAACAACGGTGGTTACCAGATGCGTATGTTCCGCTCTGAGAAGCCCGACGGTCCATACGTTGACAGCAAGGGCGGTAATGCCGTGTTCAGCAGCTATGCACTGAACTTCGGTCCTAACGAGAACGACGGCAACCGTGGTGTTAATATCTTCGGTGCTTATGGCGAATGGGGCGGTCAGGCCATTGGTGCCTGGGCTGAGCGTTCACAGGGGCACAACTCAGTGATTGCTGCTCCTGACGGTCGTACCTATCTGGTCTATCACAGCCGCTTCCAGGGACAGGGTGAAGGTCACGCCGTGCGTGTTCACCAGATGTATCAGAACGAAGACAAGTGGCTGGTTGCCGCTCCATTCGAGTACACTGGCGAGATAGCCAAGAGTGCCCAAATAGCCAATGAACAACTCATCAACAAGAGCCAGATTGCCGGTAACTACAAGATGCTGGTTCACCGCTATAAACTGAACCACCTTACCAAGGAACTGGCCACACCTGCTGACGTTCAGCTGAATGCCGACGGTTCGATAAGTGGTGACTACACAGGTTCCTGGACAGCTAAAGACGGTACTTCTTATGTCAACATCACCCTGAATGGTGCTGAGTATAAGGGCGTCATGGTGCTGCAGACACTGGAACCATCCAACACTCAGGTGCCAGCCTTTACAGGCCTGAATGCTGCAACAGGTGTGACGGCTTGGGGCTACAAAGTCGTCGAGGAATAAGTGATAATTTAAATATAATGATCATCTGTGGTGCTCTTTGTGAGCACCACAGATTTAAATACTTTATAAACTGCAAAATATAATAAAAATGAAAAATAATATTATTTCAAAACTGATGCTCACTGCCGCATTGCTGGTAGGCGCAAATTCCGCGTGGGCGGAGACAACTATAGGAGCAACTGACAAAGGCTGGGGAGACTCTGGCTCTTTTGTAAATCTTGGTACCATTTCTGCTGATAAGACACTGACGCTTACCTTTAACCTTACTGATTATTCAGGTGATTGGGCTGGTTATGTGCTGAATCTTACAAAGACAAACGCTGTCGCTTTTGGTGGTGCTAATTCTTATATGTGGTTCCGGTCGTGTGATTTCGCATATTATCATCAGGGTGATTGGAATTTAGGAGCATTAAATAATACCAACGATTTTGGCGCAGAGAACATTAAGGAATTTATCAAAGGGGCAACCACTGTCATGGCCATCCAACGTCTGGGTACACAGGCTTACGTGAAAACGACTATTACGAAGGATGCAACTACCTATCACCATTATTTTGTGCAGGAACTTGGTACTACAAACGACATCTATGCTTTCCTTTGTGCTGATGCTGCAACGATAACTATCACAGATGTCACCACCTCAAGCACAAGTGCTGTAGATGCAACAACTGCTTTGTTTGGTCTTGAAGATAATACGGGTGCTTTTACACCTTCATACATCGCTAGATTGGAGCCAAACCAAGTCATGAATATGCATTTCACTAATTACACATCTGGTGCCAATATTTATAATAACTGGGGTATAGAGTTTGTTTACAACGATGGTAGTTCGGATAATTATTTTGATTTGGTTTCTGGTAATTTGAACAGATGGGGAACTCTATTTGAAGATGCTAAGACGGCAACATTCAACAATGAAAATTGGCCTGCTAACGATGATGTCCTGAAAACGGCGATGGCAGGTGTGGATGTTACTTTGACCATAGTGCGCAGTGGCCGAATTGTAACAATTACAGCCGTTCATACACCCACTTCCGGTACCCCCTTCGTGTTGAAACATACACTTGAACCAAAAGATGATTTTTCAGATTTCGCTAACGGCAATATTATCGTAAAGTTCATTACCGACGGTAGTCATGCCGTATGCAACTATCCTGTTCAGAAGGTCAATGCTGAGCTTAGTCAGTATGGCTGGTCTACCTTTAGCAGTCCCTACAAGCTCGATTTCTCTGGCGTTTCAGGTTTATCTGCACATGCAGTAACAGGTAATGCTGGTTCTTCCGTTGAATTGGCAGATGTAAATGTTGCTGCGGCAAATACAGGTTTGCTGTTGGAAGGCCCGGTAGGTACAACTACCTATTATAATATTCCTGTTTCTACGGGTGCCGCATATAGTGGTACAAATCTGCTGAAAGCTGGTACTGGTGCTTCGATAAGCTCAGAGACTGGTTATACAAAATATGTGCTGAGTGTCAATGGCACTAAGGCTGAGTTCCAGAAAATCAATGCTGTGCCAGCTACTGTTGCCAAGGGCAAGGCTTATCTGCAGTTCACTGGCGACGTGCCTGCACCAGTTCTGAATTTCGGTAGTGATAATTTGACCAGTATCAATGAAGTTAGAAGTCTGAATACTGAGGACACTGAATTCTTCAATCTGAAAGGGCAGCGTGTAGCCAATCCTACCAAGGGTCTGTACATCGCAAATGGTAAGAAGATTATCGTTAAGTAAAAAATAGGAGGAAATTGTTATGAAGAAAATATATATTAGCCCCGTTACTGAAATTGTTGAAGTGAGTTATCAGCAGACGTTACTGGCAGGTTCTGTTCTTGAGCTTGGTGGCGATTATGCTGGTGGATCGGTGTTGGCCCCAGAGTCAGACGAAGCCCTGGAAGAATTATCGCATGAATACTAAAATATAATATTTTTAAGAGAGTGGCCTTTCTAATGGCGGATGGGCCACTCTTTGACAAAAATCGACCTGCCAATGATGAAGAAACTCCTTGTGTTATTGACGGCATTTTTGCCAATAAGTATGTTCGCAGCAAGCTACACTTTGAGGCGTGTCAGTGTGCATGATCCCAGTATCGTGTGGGATTCTGTATCCAAAACGTATTACATCTTTGGGTCGCATCGTGCTACTGCCAAGACAACCGACCTGATGCGATGGACTACGCTGACTGCTCCTTGGGCTACAGCGAATAGTACGAATGCTGCCAATAACGTGGCATTTACCTCACCACAAGTAACAAAAATCAAGAAAAACGGCGCAGAGGTGAACTTCTCATTCAATGCGATGGCATGGTCGAAACGCGGCAATGCCAACTATAATGTCGATGGCAACATGTGGGCTCCGGACGTCGTCTATAACAAAGCCATGCAGAAGTGGTGCATGTACCTCAGCATCAATGGCGACAACTGGTATTCCAGCATTATTCTCCTGACCTCAGACAAGATTACAGGTCCTTACCGCTATCAAGCCCCCGTGGTGATAAGCGGATTCCATACCAGTACATCATATAAGGATACAGACTTAGAGATCGTCATCGGAACACAGTCGTCGCTACCCTCACGCTATGCTGTCGGCAACAACTGGGGACGCCGCTATCCCAACTGTATAGATCCTTGTGTGTTCTACGACGAAGCGGGCAAACTGTGGCTGTCGTACGGCTCGTGGAGTGGTGGCATCTATATGTTGGAACTCGATGAACAGACCGGTTTACGCGATTACGATGTAGAATACAGACTGACGGGTTCTGGCGACGGCATTACCGTAGATCCGTATTTTGGCAAAAAGATTGCAGGAGGATACTATGCATCGGGCGAAGGCAGTTATATTGAGTATATCGGCGGCTATTACTATCTGTTTGTCACTAATGGCGGCCTGGCGGCGGGCGGCGTGGCCAACGACTACAACAATGGCGGCTATCAGATGCGTGTTTTTCGCTCTCAGAATCCTGACGGACCGTATGTCGACAGCCATCGTCAAGCAGCACTTTATCCCTCGTATCTGCTGAACTTTGGTTTGAGGGAAAATGATGGCAACCGTGGTGTCAACATCTTTGGTGCCTATACATCGTGGGGCAGTCAGGTAACAGGCAATATGGGTGAACGGTCGCAAGGGCACTGTTCCATCATCGCTGCCGACGACGGTCGTACCTATCTGGTCTATCACACCCGTTTCCAGAACTGGGGCGAGGCCCATCAGGTGCGCGTCCATCAAGTGTTCCAGAACAAGAATGGCTGGTTGGTGGCAGCACCTTTCGAATATACAGGCGAGCAGGTGAAGAGTGCCGACATTGCTACCACGCAGCAGATTGCTACTGCCAAGATAGCCGGTAAGTATAAACTGCTGACCCACAATTACAAACTGGATCATACTGCGAAGGCAATCTCTGCACCTGTTGATATTGAACTGAAGAGCGACGGTACCATCAGCGGTGCTGTTACAGGAACCTGGAGCATTGAGGAGGGTACGTCGTATGTCACCATCCAGACAGGTACTTCACTTTATGATGGTGTTATGATAGAGCAGACGTTGGAACCTACTGACCGTAAGACACCGTCCTTTACTGCTTTGTGTACTGCTACAGGCGTCACAATTTGGGGTTACCAGACTGAGGCCTCTACAGGTATTGCCGACATTGTGACTGACCGCGTTCAGAAGGCTGAAACATTCTATGACCTTCATGGCCGACGTGTTCTCCAATCGCAGCGTCCTGGCATCTATATCCGAAATGGCAAGAAATATGTAATAAGATAAGAAATATGAAGAGAATACTTTTGATGGGACTACTGCTGACAGCCGTTTTGGCTCTCTCTGCCCAAGGACATCATCGCAGACGTGCAGGGTTCCAGACCGACACCCCCATGGTACATGACCCTGTCATGGCCTACGAAGACAGTACGTGGCACCTCTTTGCTACAGGCATGGGCATTCAGCACATGACGTCCAAGGATCGCAAGACGTGGACTGTCAGTGGTCAACCCGTCATGTCCGTGATGCCCCAATGGACACACGACTCAGTGCCTGGTTTCCAGCATCATGTCTGGGCTCCAGACGTTATTCGTTGGCACAATCGCTGGTGGCTCAGTTACAGTTGTTCTACCTTTGGCAAGAACGGTTCTGCCATCGGCCTGCTTTCGGCGCCGTCGCTGTCGTATCCAGTTTGGAACGATGAGGGCTGTATTGTCACCTCTAAGGAAAAACGCGACAACTGGAATGCCATTGATCCCAACTTCGTCATTGACGACCAGGATCATCCATGGCTTGTGTGGGGCTCCTTCTGGGATGGTATTCAGCTTGTGCGTCTTGACACGACGATGCATGTTGCCACAGGCGAACAGCCTCGCACCATTGCCCGTCGTTACGACCCGGCTTCCAAGAATGTTGCGCCCAATCCTACTTCAAAATATGCTGGTACCAACGCCATCGAGGCACCGTTTATTTTCAAGCATGCAGGCTGGTATTACCTGTTTGTTTCCTGGGACTACTGCTGCCGTGGTTCAAAGAGCAATTACCGCGTCGCCGTAGGGCGTAGCCGCCACGTTGGCGGGCCATACCTCGACCGTGACGGCAAAGATATGGCAAAGGGCGGCGGCACACTGTTCTTGGAGGGTGACAAGCAGCAATTCGAGGCTGCCGGTCACTGTGCGGCCTATCATTATAATGGCGAGGATATCTTTATTTGTCATGGTTACAGCATAGCCCATAAAGGGGCATCCATTCTTATTCAACGGCCTATCAGCTGGAGTGTTGACGGTTGGCCGTGCTTAATTGATAATTGACAATTGAAATTAATCATTATGCAGCGTATAATCATTCTCACATTTTTCATTTTCATTTCTCATTTCTCATTACTCATTACTCATTTGCCCACGACAAGTGCGCAGACGTCGTGGACGGCTGACAATGGTAATGGCACGTTTACCAACCCCCTGTTCTACGATGAGTTTTCCGACCCAGATGTCATCCGTGTGGGCGACGACTACTATCTTGCAGGAACGACGATGCATACGGTGCCAGGTTTGGTCATCCTGCATTCAAAGGACCTTGTAAACTGGGAGAATATCTCGTATTGTTTTGACCGTTTTGACTTTCCTGACGACAAGTTTGCCCTGAAGAATCATCAGGAGATTTACGGTCAGGGCATCTGGGCACCAGCCATCCGCTATGCCAACGGGCAGTTCTATGTCTTTTCGAACGTCAATGGTAAGGGGTTGCAATGCTACACCTCCAAGGATATCCGAGGACCTTGGACGCATCACAACATGCAAGGAAATATCTACGACCTCTCTGTACTCTTCGATGATGACGGCAAGATTTATGCCATCCACAAGTATGGTGAGGTACACTGCACGGAGTTGAAGCCTGATATGAGCGGCCCTGTAGAGGGTACCGACCGTGTCATTATTCCTGAGGGCAACGGCATTGGTGAGGGACACCACATGTATAAAATCAATGGCATGTATTACCTTATCTCTACCGACTATTCACCCAACGGACGTACGCTCTGCTCACGTTCGAAGAGCATCTGGGGACCCTACGAGACCCGTGTCATCACTGCCGATGAGACTTACGGCTATCATGGCGTAGGGCGCACTATCGTGCCTCGTGGTACGAAATACCGTATCGGCGAGGATGGCACCAAGTTTGGCATCGCACCAGCCAGTGCCGCTGCCACAGGTTGCGACAATGCCCATCAAGGTGGCATCGTACAGGCCAGTGACGGTTCGTGGTGGGCCCTGCTCATGCAAGACTTCCACTCCATTGGCCGTACTGTCTGCCTCATGCCGATAACATGGAAGGATGGATGGCCCATGATTGGCCTTGAGGGCAACTTGGGACGTGCACCACGCACGTGGTTCAAGCCCATGTCTGCTGCGCTCCAATCACAACACACTGTACCTTATGCCCCTTACAATCGCAATGAGGACTTTAACGGTAAGACGTTAGGACGTGTGTGGCAGTGGAACCACAATCCGGACGACAGCAAGTGGAGTCTGAAGAACGGACACCTGCGCCTGCAGTCAATGCCTGCCGAACAACTGATGTGGGCACGCAATACGCTTACCCAGCGTGTCATCGGTCCTACGTCTGTGACCACTGTCGAACTCTACACCAAAGGTATGAAGGATGGCGACGTTGCCGGTCTTGGCAATATCAATGTGCCCTGCTCATGGATTGGTGTCGTGAAGGATGGCAAGACCCTGACGCTGCGCTGTTTCGAACAACTCACCAACGACACCGTTATCGTCTCTGTTCCCGCAGATGTGTCTGGCGGCAAGATATACCTTCGCTGCATTGGCGACTACGACAACAATCAGGCGCAGTATGCCTATTCTTTCAATGGCGATACCTACTCCATGTTGGGTCGCATGATGCCACTCACGTATCAGCTCATCTCCTTCCAAGGTTCGCGCCATGCCCTCTTTGCCTTTAACCATAAAGGCTTGAAGGGTGGCTATGCCGAGTTCGACAACTTCACCGTCGTTGAGCCCAAGGCCGACCGTAGCAAGAATATCCCATACGGCAAGACTATCCGCATCATCAATAAGGCTACCAACCGTCCTGCCATTGCGCTGAAGCATGGCCTGCTTCATGACACCCATGTCGGCGACAATAGCAGTCTGACGCGGTTCAAGGTGACAGACTGCGGACAGGGTCGCGTCGCGCTTCAGTGTGCCGATGGCCGCTACGTGAAAGTCTATGGCGACGGTTTGCCTGGCGACGTGCGCTTTACTACCAATCCAAAGGAGGCCGAAACATTCCTGTGGCAAGACTATCTCGACCACGACTTCATGCTCCTTTCATTGAAAAATCACAAATACTTAGGCAAGAGTCCCACAACGGGCAGTCCTTATTCCATGGACTTTGCTGGTCCTGATCCTGACCGTCGCAATGGTGCCGTGTTCCATTGGGAAGAATAGTACGAAGCATCAGAATAATAAAAAAAACTGGGACTCCTCCTTTTGAGTGAGCCCCAGTTTTTTCTTGTATCAGCCTTCAGCCTTCAGCCCTCTTACTTCTTAATCCTATACAGACGGAACGACATCGCCTTCAACTGGTCGTTCAGCACCGTCTGCTTCTTGTCCTCAGTACATGGTACGGTCAGACGGACGGGATGAATCTTTTCAGGCTTGTCCAGCGTGTTTTCGTCCTCCATTCTGCCGTTTGTCCAGAGTTCCAGCACGTTAGCCGTGCGCTCGCCCTTCATGCCCTGCAGATTGATGCTGACGGACTGTGGCTGCTTCGAGGTGTTCACTACCTTGACGATAATTTCGTCAGTAGTCTTGTCATATACGGCCGATGCGAAGAGTCCGTTCTGTCCCTCCTGATTGGCAACAGGCACGGCCACGGTCTTTTTGCCTACCTGCTTGGGGGTGGTCAGCTGCAGCACGTTGGTACCCTTGTTCATCGTGAACATCTGCTGTACGTAGTAGCTCACGCTCTTGAACATGCGCAGGTTGTCGTACCATATCATGTCAGGACGCCACTGCCAACCATCGACGTGTGCAAACAGCGGGGCGTAGGTAGCCATGTGTACGATGTCGGCATTACGCTCGATACCCGTCATGTGGGCAGCCTCGTAGAGTGAGGTCTCGTAGTGGTTCCACTTCTTGCCCTTGCCGTGGCAGGCATATTCGCCGGCAAACACCTTCGGACCCTTGCGGTCGTACACGTCGTAGCGCAGACCATGGCTCAGGAACCACTCTTCGTTACGGTAGTAGTGCTCGTCGTAGAGGTCAACCTTCAGCTCCTTCATGCGAGGCTGCAGCAGGTCGAAGTCCCAACCCTCTGAGTTCGGACCAGTGGTGCCGATGAGTTTCAGGTTAGGATATTTGGCGCGCAAGGCATCGCTGAACTTCTTCAGACGCTCTGTAAACACTGGGCCATAGCCGCCATGCTTCTCGTCGTAGTCCCACTGCTCATTGCCCACGCCTAAGTATTTCAGGTTAAATGGCTCAGGGTGCCCCATGTCGGCACGCACCTTGCCCCACTTGGTGTTGACGTCGCCATTGGCAAACTCAACCAAGTCCAAGGCATCCTGAATATAGGGACCAAGGTCCTCCAAGGCCACATGTACGCCAGGCTTGGTGGGGTCAGGGTTCTGGAACTGGCAGCTCAGTCCGCAAGAAATGACGGGCAGGGGCTCAGCACCGATGTCCTCAGCCAGCTGGAAGAACTCGAAGAATCCCAATCCGTACGACTGGTAGTAGTCGGGGAAGTAGCGGTGGTCGAAGGTGTACTCCCAGCGGTTATGGTTCAGCGGACGGTTCTCAACGGGGCCGACACTGT
>JAEEGK010005518.1_pt1 | contig 30605 bp, 26 predicted proteins | sample 8958771 | NCBI WGS metagenome assembly JAEEGK01 (sample SAMN16246547, study PRJNA631951) | gut metagenome | biome: gut microbiome; feature: rumen; material: SC-attached | host: Bos | place: Iran: Karaj | collected 2018-10
ATATTACTATTATTCCATGTTTTACCATTATCATCACTATATTTAATACCATTATCCCAACTACCAGCTACTAATCTACCATTATTAGCTACTATTATACATCTATAACTACCACTACCAGTTATATTACTATTATTCCATGTTATACCATTATCATCACTATATTTAATACCATTAACATTATTACCACAAGCTACTAATCTACCATCATTAACTAATGTTATACAATTATATTTACCAACAGTTATATTACTATTATTCCATGTTTTACCATTATCATCACTATATATGATACCATTGCCATATTCATGACTATTTCCATTATTACCACCAGCTACTAATCTACCATTATTAGCTAATGTTATACAACCATAACAACCATTAGTTATATTACTATTTTTCCAATTTCTATAATTTGCTTCTTTTAATTTACTTAATTCTTTTACATCGATAATCTTTTTATCAATAATGTTTCCAGTATTATCAGCATTTTCTACAATTGCTTTTATAATAAATTTTCCTGGTTCATTAAATGGATCTCCCCAAATTATAAAGAATCTTCCACTTATAACTCTTGTTACAGTTACAGTTGGCTCTTCTTCTAATTCATCACCATTTTTATTCATTACACTTGGATACTGTTTATATGTAAAAGAGAATTCAATAATTTTAATATATTCTTTTTTATCATGATTGATTCTAAATGTATGTACAGTGTCATCGTCATCCAATTCATATTTTGAGTCAAATCTTAATAATGGAGAATTAGCATCAAGTCTAATAGATTTATTAATAAAATCAAATGTATTGAATTTTGTTGCATTTCTATCTGATTTTACACTCATTATAGATGGATGTGATTGTGTAGCTTCTATACCATCATCTATCATATCTCTAGCATTTACATCAATATTATCAATCTGAGTATGAACACCTTCAAGATATGCATCTACACCTGTTTCTGGATCATGAATTTTTCCAGAAATAAAATTTAACTTATCATTCATTTCAGTAAGAATATCATTTAATTGCTTATCGATATTCTCTATAGTTAATTTTACTTCATCATTAGCATAAATCTTTCTTGCAGTTTCTTTAAGATTATTTTCATATTCTTTAGTAACATACATAAGATTAGCTGAATCAAATTGACTATTCATAATTATATTTCTCCTTATATTAGGTTAATTTTCTGATATATAATGATGTCAAAATATTAAAAAAATAAGGTATAAATATAGAAGAATTTATATAAAATTAAAAGTGTTTATATATTATATATATGAGGGGATAGATAGTAATCTGTTTCTTTTTCAAAAATATTTTATAAGGAGGCCCAAATGGCTAACCCTACAAAAGAGGCTAAGAAAAATAATTCTAAGCCTGCTAAAAAGAATTTGCCAATTAAGAAATTCTTTGGCAAAGAAGGTATCTTTATCGGACTTGATAAAGATAATTTCGTTGGTGTAGTTGCATACACTCGTATAGATTTAATAATCTATACGGATGAACGATCCGATGAAATTGGAGAATCAATTAAGAAAATATCACGCCACGTGAAATATCTGATTGATTCATCGAAAATTGGTGTTGATGATGTTATTTATGACAAAGTCAATACTAATTACAATACCGGAAGAACATTTATGTTCCAAAGTATTTATGTTCCATACACCAATATATATGGAAAAATTTTCAATGGTCTTAAGAGATTAAAGAACGTTGAAAATGAAAATCTTGCTGGAAAAGCAAGTTTCTCATTTAGAACTAAAAATTCTATGAGAATAATTGTCAATCCTGACAAGAGCAAAAACAAAGATGTGTTTCTTAAAGGATACATCTCTTCGGTTCTTATTCCACCGGTATATGTTAAGGGCGAACTTAAAACCGAAGAAAAATTTATGTTAAAGTCAAATTTGTTTGTATCTGATGATATCGGATTTACAATCGATGACATCTTTAACATAAACAGAAAAGAACTTACAAGAAATACTGTAAGCATTTTCGGTGAAAATTCTGAATATAAGAATGGTTCACTTTATGTAAAAGTTAATACAGAAAATGAACCAAAACAATATGTTCAGTATTATACAAAGGATAAGAAAGACATTTATCATGAATGCCCAAAACCTTTGAAAGAATTTGAATCTGGTGTGAATTATTACAATTCATACAAAGTTCCAACTTCTACATTTATTCCGTTTAAGCGTAGAATTAATTTGATTGTATATCAGGCTGACTCTATTAAAGAAAATGGAGTATTGAACTTCTGTAGAGAGTCATTCGAAATCGGATTATTCTTCAGAAGTTTCAAAGATGAAAAAGGAAAATACAAAGAAGATTTCGATGATCCGCTTGGTATTTTCATCAAAGTCAGGGATCCTGATAAAGTATCAACCGGAGATATCCGGGACTTGATACGAGATAGAAATGGAAATTCTATCTTGTATGGAGCTGATAACAAGGTTTCATTCGATATGGAAACTTTCAATGATGAAGCAGAAATATTAAATGAAAACTTCATTAATATTCTTGAAAAAGAAGAAAATGATCAGCCTCAGCCACCTAAAGAAGAAAACACAGTAGAAGAAGAAATTTCTGAAGAAAAGGAAGAAAAAATGGAAGAAGAAGAGACTTTTAATGATGTTGGTAGTTTAGCAGATATTGATTTGGATGATAATGATCTCGAAAACAATGTCGAAGATGAAGAAGCCGCTGAAATTGCAGCTGAATCTGAAGCTCCAACAAATGAAGAATCTTCTGAAGAAATTGAACTTTCTAAAGAAGAAGAAGAATAAATTTCTTTAACTGAAGAATATTTTACTACTCGGGATGTAAATATCCCGAGTAGTTTAATTTTCTTTTTTTTTATTTATAATATATAGTAAATATTTATATAGATTTTATAAAGGAGAAAATATTTTATGAGTGCAGAATTTTTAAATAAACTTGTTTTAGGTAGACATAATGGAAAAGGAAATACTGTTATGTCTGATGTAGGAAAAGCTGTATCTAATACAAATCATTATGATGATAGTTGGAAACAATATCTTAATAAAGTACCTGGTGGTCCGATTAGAAGAAATAATAGTTCAAGAATAAGAGGAAATTCTATGGGTAATGTTAATGTTATGAATGGACCTAATGGTTTTATGAATAATCCTGTAGAAGAAGCAAAATTGTTAATGAATTTTAAATATATGATGCTTTGTAATAAACTTAGTACTGATATTAAAACTCTTTGTGATAAAAAATTAAATGATGAAGCTTTTGATTGGAAAATGAGAGCTATTGAAGAACAAAAAGCTGCTAAAAAAGCAGAAGCAGAAGAAAATAAAAAGAAAAAGAGGAGATAAATATTTTAATGATATTTACAACAATGTTAAGTTTATTAGGAATACCTGTTAAAATTAAGTTATCAAAAAAATATAATGAATATTTTGAATATAAAGGTAATATATTTTTATCTTATTATATAAATGAAGAGCATAAAATAATTTATACTCATATTAGTAATGATGGATATTATTGGTTAACAATTGAACAATTCATATTAAATGGTGAAAAATTTAAATAAAAATAATCTCCTCCCAATCAATGGGAGGAGATTAATATTTTGTTAAATCTGAATAAAGTTATTTGAACTTTATTTATTTAACATGCTGACAAGTATCTTTGTATCTTTATTGAGTTTTATACCCAAATGATTTTCAAGAGATACAGTATCAGTATAAATTTTTCCATCTTTAGCAGCAATGAAAAGCATATTATTTGAAACAAATAATGAATCGATATTATTAAGATGGAAAATAGATTCAATTCTAAATTCATTAGAAATTTTTACAATTCTATTATCAGTTGTAAGAACGAAATAGTGATTATCTGTATAAACAATATCTTTAACTTCACTATTATTTGGAATAATGTAAAGCTTATTATTAATTAACTTTGATTTAAAATTATAAGCTTCTGTTTGTATAATAGATAATTCAATAAATTCAGAAATATTTTTGATTTCTTTAAGTAAATAAAGTTTATCATAATTAATTCTATTGTTTTTAATGAATTGTAATTTATTTGGATTAATATTAATATTTTTATTTTTTATACCATACTTTATATCATTAAAACTATATTTAATACCATCATTACCACTACTACCAGCTACTAATGTACCATCATTAGCTACTGTTATACAATAATAACCACCACTAGTTATATTACTATTATTCCATGTTTCACCATTATCATCACTATATTTAATACCATTACCATAACCATAACCACTGGCTACTAATGTACCATCGTTAGCTACTGTTATACAACTATAATAACCATTAGTTATATTACTATTATTCCATGTTTCACCATTATCATCACTATATTTAATACCATTATCACTAGCACTACCAGCTACTAATGTACCATCATTAGCTAATATTATATAATCATAACCATTTCTAATATCATTACTATTATTCCATGTTTTACCATTATCATCACTATATTTAATACCACTACTATAACTACTAGCTACTAATCTACCATTATTAGTTACTGTTATGCATTTACAACCACCACTAGTTATATTACTATCAATCCATGTTATACCATTATCATCACTATATTGAATGCCACCATTAGTCAATTTACCAGCTACTAATGTACCATTATTAGCTAATATTATACAATAATAAATACCACTAGTTATATTACTATTATTCCATGTTTTACCATTATCATCACTATATTTAATACCATTATCCCAACTACCAGCTACTAATCTACCATTATTAGCTAATGTTATGCATTTATAATAACCATAATATATATTACTATTATTCCATGTTATACCATTATCATTACTATATTGAATACCTCTACCACCACCACTAGCTACTAATGTACCATCATTAGTTAATATTATACATAAATAACTACCACTATTTATATTACTATTAGTCCATGTTTTACCATTATCATCACTATATTGAATACCAGTATTATCATTACTACCAGCTACTAATCTTCCATCATTAGCTATTGTTATACAATTATAACTACCACTAGTTATATTACTATTATTCCATGTTTTACCATTATCATCACTATATTTAATACCAGTATTATCATTACTACCAGCTACTAATATTTCACTAATTTTCACAACATTATCATTGAACTCTTTCTTTTCACTTATAAATTTATCATCTATCATTAATCCATCTTTTACATAACTAACAATTTCAAGTTCTTTTTTATTTTTACTTACAAATTCAACAGATTTTTTTCCATATGGAACTGGTATACAATCACCATAAGTACCTGAATCAATTTCATTTAATTCAAATGTAGGAATATATAATGAATATTTAATACCATTACCACTACTACCAGCTACTAACGTACCATCATTGGCTACTGTTATACAATAATAACCACCACTAGTTATATTACTATTATTCCATGTTTTACCATTATCATTACTATATTGAATACCTCTACCATCACCATGAGTTACTAATGTACCATCATTAGCTACTATTATAAACATATATCTGCCATCAGTTATACTACTATTAATCCATGTTATACCATTATCAACACTATACCATATACCATTATTATTATTACCACTACCAGCTACTAATGTACCATCATTAGCTACTGCTATACATGGATAACTACCACTATTTAAACCACTATCATTCCATGTTTTACCATTATCATCACTATATTTAATACCAGTATCATATTCACGAGTACTAGCTAATAATCTACCATTATTAGCTAATATTATGCATTGATAATCACCATTAGATATATTACTATCTATCCATGTTTCACCATTATCATCACTATATTTAATACCATAACCACTACTACCAATTACTAATCTACCATTATTAGCTACTATTATACAATTATAAGCAACACCATTGGTTATATTAGTATTTCTCCATGATATACCATTATTTTCGCTATATATAATACCAGTATCACCACCACTAGCTATTATTCTACCATTATTAGCTAATATTATACAATTATAATCACCACTAATTATATCACTATTATTCCATGTTTTACCATTATCATTACTATATTGAATACCATTACTACCATAACCACCGCCACTAGCTAATAATCTGCCATTATTAACTACTGTTATACAATGATAACCACCATTAGTTATATTAGTATTTTTCCATGTTTTACCATTATCATTACTATATTTAATACCATTATTATAAGTACCAGCTACTAATGTACCATCATTAGCTAATGTTATAACAAAATATTGATTAGAATCACCGTTAGTTATATTACTATCTTTCCATGTTTTACCTGTAGTGGATTCTTTATTAGGTTGTAATTTTTTAATTTCAATATTATTTTCTTTACATAAAATTAAATCCATAGGTTCAATTGTTTTATTATTTAATTCAATTGTAGTTTTAAATTTATCTCTTATATTGATTTTAGTTACAAAATCCAAACTATTACTAACTGTATTCCAGAATACAATTGAATTTGTATTTTCATATCGTAAATCATTTACTATATCAATAAATTGAATATCATCAACTAAACTTAATTCCAATTGCTTTGAAACAATTTGATTTTTTGTAGTTTTAATATAATTTCTTATACTTTCACTACTAGGTATAGTTCCTTCATATGTATAATTATTTTCTAATACTGCATTTATTGTTTCATTTTCAGAATTAACTATATTATCAATATCAATTGAGTATAATTTGTATGTTAAATCAACATTATAATCAAATACCCATTCATCATTTTCATCTAATGATACAATAGGGAATTTACCATGAACTAATACATAAACAGTATTTTTCATATTTTCAGATCCAATTATAAGATTATCAAACATAAAATAATTTGGATCTAATTTTATTACAGTACTTATGCCATTAAGATTTACAGTATATCCTAAACTTACGGTTTTAAGACATTCAATCATTTTATCAAATACTGCAATTTTACAATCTTTTGCAAGATTAATAACTATATTTGACTTATTTGTTTTAAGAGTTGTACCAACTGCAATTTTTTCAGATGAAAGAATAAATTTTTTGTTATTCTGATTTACATCAAATTTTTCAAATTTAATATAAGAATTTTCTTTATCAAAATAGAATTTCTCATGAAGTAAATTTGGATTATTAATAATTTTATTATTTGAATCAATAGTAATATTATCAAAACTATTATTCAAAGATTGTGTTACAATAGAATAATCAGGATTTACATATTCATAATCTATAGATTTAGAAATTTCATTAAATTCTGATTTTACAATACTATTGATCTTCTTACAGAATGAAGAATCAGGAATATTTGATGTATAAGAATATCCATTATTAAGAGTTGAAGTATCTGATATATTAGTAAGATTTGATTTAACTAAACTACCATCAACATATTCATAAAGATCAAAATCTATTCTAACTACTTTATTTTCAATATTATTATAAATGAATAAATAATATTCATTATCATTTTCATAGAATTTAATCATTGGTATATTGAAAAATTCTTTAGTTCCAACTCTATCTAATGAGAAATTTACAATCATATCACTAATGAAAAATCCATTATTGATATTATTTGCATTTGATTTATAAAGTTTATTAAGACCCTGGTAAGGATTATCAACAGTACGTTTACCAGTTCCATTAATTATATAAAGAGAACCATGAATTTCAAATACATTATTGAAAGAAGGGATAGTATTGCCATTTACAAGTTCATTACTTTCAAATGCTAATGTATCTCTATTAAACTTCCAACGTATTCCATCATGTTCAGAATCAAAAGAAGAAATGATAATTTCATTATTAAAAGGTCTAAGATAATCAATGTAATCTGCTGTAAATCCAAGAGTAAAGTTAAGTGCAATTTTTCCAGAACTATCTGTTGTCCATGGAGCAAAACAAACAGCATCTTTAGTATTTATTTTTCCAACAATAAATACACCATCATCTGTTTCAAATCCATAATCAATATAAAGATTTTCATTATCAGGAATATTATCAAGAATTAAATGTAAATCATGTAAAGCTGTAAGTTTATTATCTCTATTAATAAAAAGATCACTTGTAATAAATGATTTAATAATACCAGAATTAGATGAGCCTTTATTAATTTCTTCTACATTGAATCTATTATCAAATGATGTATTTTTATAAATAGTTTCATTAGTTAAAGGATCTATCTTAGAATTAATAGGATCAACACCTATTACGTTTTTATCTGATCCATATCCATGAACAAACTGATAATCAAAAAGACAATTATCATCTGCAGGATTTTTAATGAAAGTTTTATCAAGTGTAGAATAAATAAGTCTTTCATTTGGTATTTCAGCAAATGTATATCCATTATGACCAAATTTTTCATCTACGTTGCGATTTATATTTTCATTAGGAAGAGAATATACTTTTGTAATTGGTTTATGAGAATAAACCGGTTTACTATATTCAATACCAGCATTATTATGACTACCAACTATTAATGTATCATCATTAGCTATCGTTATACAACTATAACTAAATCCATTTGTATTAGTATTTTTCCATGTTTCACCATTATCAAAACTATATTTAATACCGTTATCATAGCTACCAATTACTAATGTTCCATCATTAGCTATCGTTATACAACTATAACTGCCAAAAGTTATACCATTGTTATTCCATGTTTTACCATTATCATCACTATATACAATACCACTACTACCACCGGCTACTAATCTACCATTATTAGCTAATATTATACAAACATACCAACCACTACTTATATTACTATCATTCCATGTTTTACCGTTATTTTCACTATATTTAAATCCGTTGTTTCCACCACAAACAGCTACTAATGTACCATTATTTGTTACTATTATATCAAAATATTCACCATTAGTTATACTAGTATTATTCCATGTTTTACCATTATTGGTACTATATTTAATACCTCTACCATTACTACTACCAGCTACTAATGTACCATCATTAGCTAATGTTATACAACAATAATAATCTTCAATTAAATCACTATCTATCCAATTTTTACCATTATCATCACTATATTTAATACCATAACCATTATTACTACAAGCTATTAATCTATTATTATTAGCTACTTCTATACAATAATAACTATCACTAGTTTTATTACTATCAATCCATGTTTTACCATTATCATTACTATATTTAATACCATTATTGCTGATACTACCAGCTACTAATGTACCATCATTAGCTAATGTTATACAATTATACTTACCATCAGTTATACTACTATTTTTCCATGTTTTACCATTATCATCACTATATTTAATACCACTATTATCATCGCTACCAGCTACTAATGTACCATCATTAGCTAATGTTATACAATTATACTTACCATCAAATATATTACTACTATTCCATATTTCACCTGGTCTTTTTAAAATATCATTTTTTATTTCAGGTCTTACAAATGTGAATACAGATTCTTTTTTATCAGAAAGGTTTAAAGCAAATGAATAAAACTCATATTCACTTATTCCATTTATTGTAGTTATATCATATTCACAATCATCTGGTAATAAATAAAAATAAATCATATTAGGATTATTATTTCCAATATACATCATTATTTTAATTTTATCAACAAATGAAATATTATCCATAATATATTTATTTACAATACCAGAAATATCTTTATCATTGAAAATAACTTTACTTACAAATTTAACAGGATTTTCAGTATTAGTAAAATCTGTTTTTAAATAAGTTTTTTCAGTTATAGTAACTTTATCATTTGTATTATGTTGTACTTGTCTATCATAATTTTCAGCTATACAATCATTTAAAGATACAATTTCACCTGGATTAAGATCATATTTTTCAAATATAACCTCACCAAAAGCCATGATATCTTTATTTGTAGGTTTATATGGACCTTTTCCAAGAATTTCAAATCTATTACTTTCAATTCCACGATGAATAATACGAACAGAATCATCCGGATTCCACATCTGTTCGTTTTTAATAATTTGATCTTTATAATCTATAAGATCTTTATTTATAATTTCATCGTTTTCAATATCAACATTGATAACTTTAAGATCTTTATTGTATTTAGTTTTTTCAACGACTATTTGATCTTCATTATTTTTAAGATATCCATTAGAAGAAATATTTCCATCATAATTATAATTAAAAATATCCCATTCTTTAACTTTAAAGAATTGTCTTTCTTTTCTATAATATTCTTTTTCAGGATCAAAACTTGTTACTTTTTCTACAGGAATATATGAAATCTTTCCATTTTCAAGAGATGAATCTGTTTCCTTAAAATAATATGTTTCATTATAATTTGGTTCTTCATTTTCAACTAATACATATTTATAATATTTACTATGTGATGTTACTTCTATTCCTGAATTATCGAAACTAAAATTTGAAATAAGAATTCCAGTAATTTCAAAACCATAAATATCAGAAACAGGAGCACTAAATGTAAATACATAATGTGCTTTATCTGAGAATTCATCATAAAATTTATAGATTTTAATTATATATCCATTAATAAGTTGAATAGCTTCTTCAGGAAGAACATGTTCATTAGAAATAAATATTTTACCTTTATCAAGTACAATATTGAAATCAAAATACATAGATCCATTTTGGAGTTTAAGATTCAATACAAAAGAATCTTTTACTGCTTCGATAACATCGAAAACAACATTTTCTTCTCCAGGATTAGTAATTCTAATATTAATATTTCTAATATAAGTTGAAGTATCAGGATTTAATCTCATAATAGATCCAGATGTAAGATTTTTAGCATCATCTAATACATAATTATTCTTAGGATCTTCCTTAGCTTCAAGAGCAGTCATATTTACTGAATTTCTAAAAATAGAATTTATTTTATTATTAAGTTCATTAATTGCTTCAGTATAATATCTGTTAAGATCTGCTTTCCAGTTATCCATATTAGGATCATTACCCATAAGCATTACAAATCTATTATAATACTCTTCGAGTTTAGATAACATAGTTTTAATATCATCTTCACCATAAATTGGATCGCCATTATCATCAGTCTTATATCCAATTATATTTCCATTATTATCCAATATTAAAGCATCTGCCATATTGTATTCAATATCTTTTAATTGTTGTGCAATATTTCCATTTTCAGATGTTTCAATAGAATTAAATTTTTTAACAATAAGATCTATTTGCTCATCAAAATATTTTAATTCTGTAATTGAAATAAAATCATTATCACGTGTTTCCGGATTTATACGTGACAAAACAGGAAGTCTGTTATTACCCATAATATATTCTCCTATATAGAAGTTTAATTTTCTTTGTATATAAGAATGTCAAAATAAAATAAAATCTGGCCCTTTTAAAGGCCAGATTATGAAATAAAAAGCAATTAATCTATACTATTATGAGATGTTTTATAATGATATGACATATTCTTTAGTTACTATGAAAATGGTTTATCTTTTTTAGTGTATGGTAATGAATAAATGTACAAATAGATCAACCACTTTTAATTTCACATTTATTTGTTTAATAAAGTATAAATTATTATAAGTCTCTATCATATTTTAATATAATAGAATAATTTTCATATTGTTCTTCTGTTATGTAATATTGCTGAATAGTTTCAAATTCAGTTAGATTTTTCAAATAAATGTATTTATCACTTTGTAAATCATGAATGTAATAATTAAAATCAGGAGATGGTACCATTATATTTTTATAATCAACCTTCAGCATTTCATTAGATGAAGGATCTTTTATATAATAATCAAGATCTGGTCTGCTTTTAACAACTTCATTTTTTACAGCAATAAATTCATTAATTTTATCATTAAAAATATAATAATCATAATCTTTATCTGGTATTAAAAAATCCGATTTTTTAATAGGAATAAATCTAGTTGGCATATCATTACTATCTTTACCAGGATACAAAGAAGGAATTTGAAATTGCATATTTGATGATCCAGGTTCTGTACAAGATAATTTTTCAATAACAGATTTAAGTTCTAATGGATCATAATGAATATCATGTCTTATAAGATGATAACCATCCTGAAGTAAAAATAATCCTCTAGAAAAATGTTTATTAGGTTCATCCCAATTTAAATCTAATCCAGCAGATTTCAATCTACTCATCATTATTTGTTTATATTGTGAATATAATTGTCTATTAATCCATATATCTATATAATAAGGAACTGTTAAATCACAATTCTTTACTATAACATGAAAATTTTTATCTATGGAATAATATAATCTATCAAGCGGATCATTATTTTTATATATTATAACTTTGAATAAATCATTAAATGAATCATACTCTTTTGATAATTCTAATAATGCTTTTAATATAAAATAATGAGTAGGTGTATCATCAACATCAACTATGTCATCAAGCATATCGAATTCATCAACTTGTGAAGACATAAGTAATTCTGATTCAAAATAAAAATGCTGCCATTTATCAGCATCTACTGCTATAAGATGTCTATCATCTTTATATACTTCTTTAAATTTTATTGTAGCATAATAATTTTTAGCATCAGTATTAGAAGAAGATTTAATAAACCAATTATTTTTGGTTCCTCTAATAATAGCAGGAATAGATGTTTCAAATGCAATAGGATTAGCATATTCTATATATCCATTGAATGATACATCAAATGAATCAAATATACCATTTTTCTTATTTCCATCACCAGCATCATATGGATCAAGATGTAAAGTTATTCGTTGCTTACGTAATAATTTGTACATATAATTTATCAAGCCTGTTTCGTTTTCATGTTCTTTAAAAGGTTTAATAGATCCATTTGATCCAACATAAAGATATTTTGTAAAATTATCATTTATCTTTTGACGATATTCTAATTTTTCTTTAGAATCAGCTAGCATTTTATCTAAAGCTAAAATTTCTGGTTTAAAAACACAAGACCTTATATATTCCATTAATAATGTAGGAAGTATTAAATTAGTTTCTTTTTCAATTATCTGAACATACATTTGTTTAACATTAGTATCAAGAATATTACATAATGCTAATTGATCAGCTTTTGATTGAACAGTTATTTTTATTTCAACACTATTTTTAACAGTTAATTCATTAAGTCCAACAATTACTCCATATGGACCATACATTATTGGTTTTGTTCCTGTTAAATCAGTATCTATAGCAAATGCTCCAGGTTGTTGATTTACATTCCAAAATTTTGTTCCCCATACATCATTAGAATTATTACCACCTTGTTTAATAGATATTTTTAAACTAGGTTGTAAAATTTTTTCACCAGAAACATAAGGGACTAATTCACCAGTTGCATTATTAACTGTATATTGATTTGCTGTAGATGTTTGTGTATCAAGATAAATATGTTGAAAGAAACCTATAGGGAATCTTTCTAAGAACCAATTCATTACTCCTTTAGCAATATCATCTTGAAGATTTTTATTATTTAATGAAGGAAATACTCCTAATCTTACTGTTCCCATAATTCGTTATACCCCTTTATTTCATTAAATCCTAAAGATTTATATAATTTTATAGCTTTGTTTACTCTATAACAACTCAAAATTATATAATCGCATTTATTATTAAATGCTATATTTTCAAATCGCATTAGCATATTTTTTCCAATACCTTTTCCACGATATTTATCACTAACAACAAAATTATAAACGTATAGATATTTGTGCTTTTCATCTACACCAGATTCACAAACTCTTCCAAAACCAATAATTTCTGTTAATGTATCATTTAAATAAATCATATCATGGCAATCTTTACTATGAGTTCCATAATACCAATTTTTATAATTTTCTGGACTCATATCCATTTGAAAATTTTTAAAACGTTCTTTATCATAAGGTTTTTCTGATTCAACAAGTTGATCAAGTAAAGGTTGTAATTGAGATAAATTTATTGGAACAGCTGGATAATTATAATTCACACCATAAAAATTATCACCTTTACCTTCAATTAATCTTTCATTTATTTTTGATTTACCTAATTCAGTATGATGAATAGGTTTTTTAGCCATTTTAACTAATTCATATGAGTCTTTAACATGAACACCATATGCATTTGCAAATACTTCACGATCAGTTGTTCTGTTTATAGTCATTTTTATAATTCCTCATCTTTTTTAAAAAGTCAACAAAAAAATTAATTTTTGTTGTTATATGTGGAGCAAAATATAAATCTATTTTATTCGTACATTCAATATGTTTATATAATATAACACCATCTTTTTTAGAAATTCTTTTATTATTAGAAATAATAAATTTTTTTATATTTTCATTTATTGTATCATTGAATATTAAAAATAGAAAAAATATTTCATAATTGTCTTCTTCTATATATAAAAAAGATTTTATAAATTCTTCAAATGTTTGATAAATATTAATTTCATTTACAGATTTAATTCTAGCTATACAATTGAAATGTTTTTTAATAATTTTAGCATCTATATGCAAATTATAAATCTTTTCATATGATGTGATAAAATGTTTATATTCTTTTTTAATAGCATCTACTAATTTATTACAAAGTTTTTCATTATTTTTTCGAAATGATTTATATGTTTCATAATTCATATCAAATTCTTTAGCATATATACCAATAATATCAACATTATCGATATATGAAAAATCTATATTATTAGTGAAATCTTCATTTTTCATTGTTATCAAAACTTGTTGAAATGATTTATAACTCACATTTGTCCTCATTTTCAATTAAAATATATAAATTTGTCAAAATTAAACAAAAAAAAGAAAGAGGGAAATTAATCCCTCTTTCTTTTAATTTTATTTCTTTATACCATTAAAGATCCAATCATCATAAACTGAACCATCAGCATATATTACTTTAAATGTTTCTTTTGTATCAACATCTATTTTTGTTTGACCTTCTGTATTAATAAAACAACAACTAAATGCTGGAGTATTTGTACCTTTAGCATATTTGCAAAGTCGCTTTACAGTAACAATAATTCCTTCTTCACTAGTATATTCATCCATACATCCTTTTGTAATAAGTTCATCAGAACTTCTATTACAGAATTCACTGTTACTTCTAAAGAATTCTTCTGCTTCAACAAATTCAGAATCGTCAACTTTCTTAAGTTCAGTTAAACGAAGTTTATCTGCTCCTAAATAATATACAAGTTTCTCCATTTCTCTGAGATCTTTAAAACTCATAGTTTTATTGAAACAAGTATTAATAGAACAGAAAAATTTCTTATATTTAAGAGCATATTTAATAAGTTCAAAATGTACATAAGTTGTAATTGGATCATCTTTATTAAAGTTAAATCCAAATACAGAATTATTAATTTCTTCATCTGGATTGTGAATAGAAATTTGAAGTTCATCGATCAATCCATTTAATCTCATTATTTTCTTAACATCTAGTTTACTACCATTAGTATTTACAACTATTCGATTCTTATATGGACGCAATATCTCTAACAACAAAATCAAATCTTCAAATACCAAAAATGGTTCACCACCAGTAATTATGACTGTTTTATATTCCGTAAGTTTAATAGCTTCACTAGCTATTTTATTGATATCTATAGTATCATCAGGAGTATATCCGCCTCTATCTATACAAAATGAACATTTTCCATTACAAACACTTGTAAGCTTAATACTAATCATTTTCTCAGCATATTTACTGCATAGATTTTTTGAATATGGAATTATTTTTTCCATTTTTATTTCTCCTTTATTTCAACTCTTAATGTATAAGGGTCATTTTCATCATTAGTACGAATACTTTTAACTTCATAATCCTTATATTTTTTAACATCTGGTATTTCATCAAAATATTCAGAATTAACAGATCCACAATCAATAGTAGGATATTTAGTAATATCCAATAAATGTAAGCCACATGCTTTACATACACTTGCTAATTCGTGTAATTTCATATAATTCTCCTTAATAAAAATAAAAGTCTAGGGTAAACCCTAGACTTATGCTCCCACTAAGATTTGAACTTAGGACCAAAAGATTATGAGTCTTCTGCTCTAACCACTGAGCTACAGGAGCGAAATAAACTTTATATAATGAAATTTATATAAAGTTTAATTGGGTCAACAGGATTCGAACCTGTGGAATGTCGGCACCAAAAGCCGATGCCTTACCGCTTGGCAATGACCCAAAAATATTTTATTTCATATCATGTTTTTTCAAAAATTCGATAAGTTCATTTTCAAACGAATTATTGAAACATGATATTTTATAAATATGCCTTTTAATTTCAATATCGAAACCTTTTCCAGCTTTCTTAATTTTTTCTTCTTTTTTACCAGTATAATGATAACGTTTTATTGTTGAACCAGATTTTTTATATTCTTCTTCTGGAATATTAGCTTCATCACCATATTTTGCTTTAAGAATTTCAGAAGCAGCATATTGATCACAAACCCAACCAACAGATTTATTTAAATACAAAGCCAATTGATTATTTGTTAATTTGTATTCTTTTTTCAACTTATCAAAAGCTTTAGCATATTCAATTGGTGTCATATTTTTACGATGAATGTTTTCTGATAATTGAGCACGAAGCATATCTTTTTCCGATTCAAAATTATCTGTAACATTACATTCAACTATATCTTCACCAACTATTTTTAAAGCTTCATATCTTCGGTGACCAGCAATAATTTCGTATTTATTATTACCGATTTCACGAACTAATAATGGCTGTAATAATCCATTTGCTTTAATTGAATCACATAATTGTTTAAAAGAATCGTCTGAATCATTAACTAATCTAACATTTTTAGTAGGAACTAAACAATTAATACTAATACATTTTAACATTTAATTAATATCCTCCCTTTTTAAAAAAAGACGGAATCACCCATTCGGCAAAGTTGGAAACTAGGAATGGTGTACTTTTGATCCGTCGGACACTATAGATCCAGACAAAATATAACTATTTTTAATCTCATCTATCGTCAACGACGACTCAATGAAAAAGAGATATCTTGTACACAACCTCCCCAGTTATACTTTGCTACCTGAATCTCTATTAGGGGATGAGAGAATCGAACTCTCACGCCTTACGGCATCGGATTTTAAGTCCGACCATGTCTACCAATTCCAGCAATCCCCCAAAAATAATGGATAATACCATTATACATTATATAGTGATATTATCCAGTTGATTAAATTTTATTTTTTAGTTGTTGTCTTTTTTGAAGATTTAAACTTTTTATAAAGTTCATATCCTTTATCAGCAGCAACAATAAGAAGATTTGTAATTGAAACACCTAAAGCAACTTTTGTAAGAGTATTTGTCTTTGATACTTTCTTTTCAATAGGTGCTGTAACTTTATGCAGACATTCCCCTTGACTAGCATACATTTCGGTCATTACAGATTTTGTAAGATCAGCAACTTTTTCAAAACGACCGTCATCAAGCTTAGAAAGAGCTTCTTTCATACTCTTGATAGCTTCTTCATTCTGTGAAAATTTTTCTGCTTCTTTTGGATTATCAAATTCGATACCAACTCTTGTACCGTCATTAAACCATCGCATCATACTGAATTTCTCCTTTTTATTAATCTATAAACCATGATTTAATCATAGTTATAATTTTTATTGGCAACCAGATTAATGATATGAATAAAAATGTTTCTTGAACTTTATAATCAAACCATAATTCTGGTTTCTTTTTAGCATATTTCTTATCGATATGATATCTGATTAAACAAATCAAATCTATTATACCGATAATTTCTGAAATAATGCTATAAATCAATAAAATAATGAAAAGTGGGCTTAACATTTTTTAATCCCTCCCTTTTAAATTAAAATAGTTTTACTCAGCTTCTTCATTAGCAATATCATGATTAACATGAAATTTATTTTCAGTAGCAACAACATTAAGAGCTGCACAATCATGCATATCAAATACTGCTTGTACATGAATAGCATCAGAATCTTTAGGATTACCATTATGAATAATTTCATCAAAAATGAACATTACATCATAAACTTCTTTGATTTCTTTAATATCAACAGAATCTTTAATGATTTCAAACAAATTTTTAATGATAGACTTGTTATATTCTACCAATTTTTTAGTCAGCTGATCTCTTTCTTCATCAAGCTTTTGAAGAGCATGAGTATTATTTGCCTGGAGCATTTTCTGATATGAAGCATCATTTTGATTAATAGCTGCTCCACATTCAGTTATTTCTCTAATATATCTAAGACCAATAACCTGATTAGAATCGTTGAATGAACAGATTCTAGCAATATCATCGAATGAAAGGATATTAGATTTTACTCCTTCAGGTGTTGTTACTGCAATTTTCATCAATTTGGTTTTCATGAAATCAGGAGTATAAGTTGTTTCTCCATTATTAAGAATAGCAAACTGCTGAATAAGATTTGCTGCCATCTGAGCAATATTTGTACACTGTTCATAATTATGCTCAAGAGCTTCCATATTAAATGACATTGATTCATCAATAATGAGTTTCATCATATCAAAATCAGAATTAGTCATATCATAGAAAGTATCTCCAAGAACACGACGAATAGAATTAATAGCAAGTTCGAAACGATTAAGTTTGAGCTTATTAACAGGTGGCAGTTTTTCAAATGCCTTTTTTGTTGATTCCAGTATTACTGGTGAAACCTTTTTGTAAAACTGATGTTCGATCATATTGTATTTATCCTCCAAATATATGATATATAATTATCAAGCAGTTTTTCCATTTTTATTAAATGGATTGTTTTCAGGTGTTATTCCTACTTTCTTCATAAGTTCAGGAATAGATTTGTAATTAACTTCATCCAAAAATTCATATGGATCTTCTTCATCTATATCACCAAGTTCAGCTCCAATAGCATTAAAATACTGATTAAGTATTTTTGCAGGAACTGTATCACATGCGATTTCTTCATTAGTATATGGAAGATCATGAAGTTTTGTTGGATCTTCAAACAGAAGCATTTTTGCACATTCCGTTCTCATTTCAGGACTAGTAGACTGAACAGCATAGAAACGTGAAACCATAATAGGATCAACAAGATTCTTAAGATCAGTATTATCCATTTCTGAGAACTGGTTAGCAGTATCACCATAAGGTTTACCAATTTCCGATTTTTTCATCGACTTATTTGGTAATCCAAGAGGTGTTATAGAACCAAGTGATCTACTAGAAAATCCATCATCAGGTAATTGTTTAAGAATCATCATATAAACATCACCAATAATTACTGGATATTTAGAAGTAAATTCACGAACAAGAGTATTTCTATCTTTACGATAAACTCTTGATTTTGTTGTATCAAATGATGAATCTTTAAGTTGATTTGCTAAGAAATCTTCATGATCAAATACTCCTTCAAGTGCTTGAATAGTGTTGATATAATCAGCAAGTTCTGTAGATTCATTATTTTCGATATCAAGTTCACTAACTTCATTATCAGACCAAACAAAGTCATCAGTCCATTTATTATTTTTATAATCAGATGATTTCAAATTTAATGGATTTGTTTTCTTATCATTAATATCAAGAGCACTTAATTCACTATCTTCTTTTTCAATAGTTACTTCAGTTTTCTTTCCATTTTTCTTTTTAAGAACTTTAGTTTTAGTATCAAATGTGTATTTATCCATGAAATTTTTAACATTATCAATGTTTTCTTTCATATCATACATATCTGCAATTTCTTCAGATACTTTATAAGTTCTACACATCTTAACTTTAGAAACTTTAATTCCATATCTCTTACCAAGAGTTTTTACTTTCTTCCATCCAATTGCACCATTTGCAGGAGGATCATACATATAAATACCATGTTTAGAAGCATAGAGTTCTTTAAGTTCTTCTTCAAGTTCAGATTTAGATTTAACAGCATGAACATCTTTAAAATATTGACCCCATTTAGGAGACATATAAGAAAGATATGTTTCTTCAAGTTTAATTGCTTCTTCTGTAGGTTTTCCCATCATCATTCTGAGAATTTGATCAGAAGTATAATTGATTGTTTGTTCAAGAAGCTGGTCAGGATTTGCACGTCCAATAATACCATTTGCAGAAATAATTACTTCTGCTCTTGTACCATCAGAATTTACAGGCATATTTTCATCTGGCCAAATCTTACCAATTACAGCTTTTCCACCACATCTGTTTGTAGTTTTCATTGCTTCAGTAAGACTTCTTTCTTCAGCTGTGAAAATAGTTATATGAGCAAATTCAAAATTTCCAGTATTAGAAGAATATTTAACATTAGGAGAAATATAATTCCTAGCATTAAATAATTCCTGCTCAAGTTTTGAAGAAATATGATTATTTGTATCGTTTACAATAGGTTGTAAAACATCTACGATTTCTTGATTATATCTTAATTGATCTTGATATAAATCATATAATTGATATCTATGTGGATCTGATCTAAGTTCATCAATATCGTTTACACGAATATCAATATCAACAACCATACCACCACCAGCAAATTTATTATCTGTATAGTACATATTTGTAAGTGCCATATCAGTAAAATCTGCTGAAAGATTCTTTTTATTCATATTTCTTGTTGCTAAAAGAATACCTTTATCATTTACTCTTTCACCAACATTAGGAAACATTTTATAATCATTAAGATCACCATAAATATTCAAACCGATTGTATTTTTATTATAGTCAACTTCTGTTTTTGTTACAAGATCAAATTTTGTTGAATCTGCTGCTGATTTAGACATTACAACAGAGTCATCTTTTACTTCAGGAATAAGTAAAGGAATAACTTTGTAATTACGTCCATATCTATAGTTTCCCCATTGATCGAGTGATTGTGCTCTATAAACAAGATCACCTGAATCAATAATAGAACCTTTAGTTTTATCATCCATTTTAGTAAATGGTCTTAAAAATCCATGTTTATCAGAAAGTTTTTCATAATGATTTACACGAATAGTATCATAATTTTTAGTACCTACTTCTCTTACCACTAACAAATAAGACATTTGTGGAAAAGAAGAATGTCGTATAATTTTCGCTATTACTTCAAAGCGTCTATCAGCTTTATAAAAAGAATTAAGATATTTACCAAATTGATTTTCCCAACCAGTAAAACATCTTGGTGTTTCTGGATCCTTTAACATTATATGCTGTTGATAATGAACAGAAAACATATGTTGTCTTGGTCCGGATGCTAAGAATGGGTGTGAAAGCAATCCTGTAGAAAACAATTGATTTATATTATCTTCTGAATATTTATCAATAAGATATTTCATCTCTTGTTCTGTAGCATTAGCACTATTCATTCAATTAACCTCCATAATTAATGACTTTTAGCATTTATATAATATGTAAATGAAAAATAAATTAAGTGGACATTATAATCCACTTAATTTATCATGTTTCATTTATTTAGTTTTATTTTCTTCTTGCTTTTTCTTAAAATAAATTTCAAAAGGACGATAAGTTTCTCCTGAATCTTTACGATAAACCTTTTGTTTTGGTTTATTATTGTTTTCAGGTTTCTTAAAGTTCTTTTTATCATTATTGTTTTTATTTTCAGTTAGATGATTTGTTTTCTTATCATCAAATCTTTTTTCAAATTTCTTCTCATTTCTTTTCTGATTAATCTTTTCACGATTTACAACAACGTTTGCCATATATTTCCCCTTATATATAAAGTTTTTATATAAAATAGTTATACTATTTATAAAATTTTACCACTTGTCACCATCAGAAATAACATATTCTGTTTCACCAATTGTAACAGTTGGTGTATTATCATCAAACCAAGCAAATTCACGTTGTGTATCTGTAAATTCACCATCAGACATTTCAAACAATTCAACATCTGCTGAATTAATTGAAAGATTTGGTCTTTCAATACGATTTAATGTTTGAGAAATTTCTGAAGAAATTGCATAATATTCATCAGGAACATAATATCCCATATTATTGTATCCAGGATAATCGATAGAATGCTGAAGAATCATATCAATTCTGTATTCAAATGGAATATTTTCAAAATCATCAAGACTTGGAGGATCTTCACGATTAATAACCTTACTAACCAAATATAATCTACAAGTAAAGCTAAGAGCTCTTGCAAGAATTGGATTAGCATGACATTGTTCGAGAAGTGTTTTCTTTGTAAACGATATTTCAGGAAGTACAGCAAGATGATAACTAAGAGGAGAACCTTTTATACCATAACCTGCACCTTCAGAATAAAGAATTTCAAAGTCAGTAAGTTCTGGCATATAACCATCTTCTGAACTAAATACCATTGGATATCTAACACCTTCTGGTCCATTCTTATTCTTAATCCATTCCATAAAATTGATAAGACCATGAATAAGTGGTCCATAAACCTTATCTTTATCTTTAAACATTCTGTCACGAATAGAAAGTTGTCCTACACAGAATGACTGATAAAGTAATTCTGTACCACCTTTAACTTTCTGATTAAATTTCATACCAGGAAGTTGTGGCTTTGGAGGATTATATCTATCCAATACAGGAATTTCAACAAGGTGATTAATCATTACAAGACAAATCTTTGCATCTGAACAAAGCTTTTTAACTTCATTAATAAACTTTGTATTATCATTTGCAATACCCATAGCATCCATATTAGATGTACCTGCTACAGAATCTGTAGATTTAACTTCACCATTTTTATCAAATTCAAGTTCTGTCTTCTTACGAACAGCTGCAATAGAGTCAATAAGTACATAAGTTGTTGGAAGTGTTTTGATAGGCATTCCAAGAATATTCTTTGTACCAGTATTAATCTCAATATCTTTTCTATGTTCAAGTTTATATCGTGCAAACTTAGCAATATCATTGTAAATCTCAATAATACTCCAAGGTTCATTAACCATATGAAGACGTTCAGCCATTTGCTGTTCGCTCCACTTAGTTACTCTCTTAACACGATCAGGAGATGTATGACCTTCAACATTGTAGAAGAAAAGATCTGATACAGGTCCATAATACTTATACCAGTTATCTACACATCCAGCTAAAACCTGAAGCCAAAGTGTTGTTTTTCCGACAGCAGAAAGTCCAATTTCTGTATAAGGGAAATTAAACATTCCACCATTAAGAAGATCTACTGATAGACCATTTACATCTACCATTTCTGCTAAATCCCAAGCATGTTCGATATTAGCAGAAAGAATGTCTAATGGTGTAAATCCTGAAAACATTCCGATATCAGAATCAAATGAACCAGCTTTACGAAATGCTTCATTTACGCTGTTCATGGAAGTCAACAGTAAACTCATTATTATTTACCTCTTTTTTCTGTGATTTATTTGTGTTAGTTTTTTGATTTTCATTTTGATTATCATCAGGAACACTAACACCAGTTCCATAAATACTATATATATGTGAATTTAAATTTAATATACAACGCTGATCATATTCATCTATTAAATCTTTATATTTTTTAGAAGTTAAATCACCAGTTTTTGAATCTGTAGATTTAACAATATTCAACATTTTAGCCTCAGCTATTTTATTTTCTTCAAATCTCGACATCAAATAATAATTAACATATTCAGCAATAAATGTCATTACAGATGGCTTAGGTCGTTTTTCTTTATTGTATTCTTCAACATTATAACCTGAATAATATTTAAAGAATAATGATTTAATTGATTCTGGTGTTTCTGCAATATATAATAAGTATACGCGTTGAATAAATATAGACATAAACTGTCTAGTAATTTCTTCACCATCAATTGTATCAGTAAACAATACTTTAGGATTCAATAAAGAACTAATGAGATCTCTATAATGTCCTGAATAATAATGCTTAACTTCAGATTTTTCACTGAAATTAATATCTTTAAATACATAATATAATAAAGATCTTATAACAGCTCTTTCCATTGATTCAAAAACAAGTGTCATGTCATTGATTTTAGTTTCTGGAGAAATTCCAAAAGCCAATGGTTTTAGCTTATCAAAATCTTTTTTTAAGTTAATATTATTTACTAAAAAATAAATTAATAAACTACTTAGAATTATTATAATTGTCAGCAAAGGTCCTATCATTTGGATGTTTTACCTCCACAAATAAAAATTTAACTAAATAATTAGGAACAGAAAACAATTTAAATTCTTCATCTAGAAAAATCCAATTTCCAGCATGAAGATACATTTGATGTTCCATACCCCTATTTGTAATGAATACAGATTCATCATCTTCTGTTCTAATATCTTCAGCAAATTCTGAAATTGCTTTAACAACTTGATCGAAATTTCTGTAGTTAGTTTCACAACCTAAAAATACAGGAAATTTATTGTCTTCCTGCGAAAGATGCGAATACGTGTACTGCTTTAATATTCGGTCTACCATCTAATCCTCCATTATTTTCAATATCAAATAGTTGTAACCAGTCTTTTACAAAAGTATAAATAAATGCTCTATATGGTCTCAGATTATTTTCAATCTGAATATCATCTATTACTTGTTTGAAAAAATAATTTTCTTGATTTTCAAAAAACATTATACGTTCGATATTATTATTAATCATGATTTTCATTTCATCTGTTATTTTTTTAGGATCTTTTCGTTCATACATTATTAATGAAAGAATATCTTGTTGACTATCTCTAACAAAAACGTATCTATTAAGTAAATCTATTAAATCATTAAAAGTAAAAAAAGGATCATTATATCCAAATACTTTCTTTTTTGGATTATCCATAAGTAACCAATACAATTTTGATTTCTGTGGATATGTTAATAAATACCAAAAATACACATTAGATGAAACCATACAAAGATTATGAATCAATTCAATATCAGGATTTCCTTCCGAATCAACAATCCATTTGTATTTCATTGGAAGTACAACTTTATGATCTTTAAATCCAAATGGTGCCATATATTCTTTAGATCTTTTATCAATCCATGTTTTTTCATTTTCTTTTCTCCTAATTGAACCTGGTTGTGGATATCCAAAAATAGATTCATTAGAAAGATTTATTGTTGATTCATCATATTCTTTACTTTTTCTAAATATGTAAATCAAATCATTTATTTCATCAGGATCATAACGAAGAATACGAAGAGTTCTAGCATATTCTTCTTCCTGAGATACTAAAATATCTCTACTATCCATTTATATCTCCTAAATCAATATTATCAAATGTTTTATAAGATTTTTGTTGTCTTATAATTTCATCCCAACTTCGAGACTCAAATTCAATATCTTCATAAGGAATTCCAAAAATTAAAAGTGGCAACTTAGTTAAAGATTTCATTATAGTATCATGTGACATCTTTTGGTATTGTTCATTTTTAAATAGAACTCTGCTATCAGCAAATTCTACTTCAGCATAAAAGTCATTTACAACATCAGTATTATTTTCTGAAACACAAACAATTTCTACTCTACATCCAGGAAATAGATTTATACCATCACAAATAGGTTCCACAACAAATGCTTTACGTTTAGTCTTATTAAAAAATGGTTTATAATTGTCTTCAATAATTTTAGACATAAATTTATTTCCATTATCATTTGAACGTATTTCTATTTCTTCATTATTTTCTACGCCTTTTACTATCTTTTTCTTTTTTAATGTATAATAAGTTTCTTTTATTTTTGTATAAAAAATAAATGTTTTAGGATTTTGATTAAACATACGCATTCCATATTTTAAGAAATCGAAATAATTCTGCTCAGGTGTCATATCTATTCTCGGATATCGTTTAGATTTATCTAATGAATTTTCATCATAATTTTCAAAAGTAAATACTGTTCGTTTTCTTAAAAATCCAGATTTACTATCTTTTTGAAAATATTCATCATTATATACTTCGAACGTAGGAACAATATCAAAGTATTCACTTCTATTAACATTATAAATAGCTTGTTCTATATTATCTGTGGAAATTTTAAATTTAAATTCTATTTCTGTAGGTTTTTCTATATTATTTTTAGACATAATTATACTTCCTCCACTTTCAATTTAATATTATCACCCATATAATTTTTCAAATGAGTAAATTGTTTTTCAAATTCTTCAGTAGTATAAAATTTAATAAAACCTGTAGAATCTTTTACATTATAACCAGAAATACCAGAAGTATTAGAACCTTTTTTAGCAGTAACAAATTGAATATTAATATAAGGTTCCCATCCTTCTTCTTTTTCTTTATTATCAGATGAATGTAATGTAGAGTATTCTGTGTATGTTGATTCGAATTTATGCCTATTCATTGTAAGAAATCTATTTTCATCCAAATCATGAATAACATAGTCTCCCCATTTAGGTTTATAACAAAGATTTCTATCGTAGTCAACAATTGTAAGTTGTAATAATTGTGTAATCCTATCTGTTTCAAATCTTGCAACATCTTTTGGAACAAATTCTTTTATTTCTCTAACATTTTCACCTGTCCACATTATAGCATCGATTTGCTTTTTCTTAGTTTGTTCATATATCATATTAATCATCCTCTAATTTAATCATCTTATTAAATTTTTTCATAGGAATACTAATAACACATTTTTCATCATCTTCTGACATACAATTATCTTCACGCTGTGGAGAACAACTACAGTTATATCCTTCACAAACAGATTCAAGTTTGATAATATTATTTTTATCATCAACACTAATAACAGCATTAGAAACTTCATCTGGATTTTTAATAGCATTTGAAATAAGTTCAAAAAACTCTGCATCATTAATAGTTTTCATTACTTCTTCAATTGAAATATTCTTAGCATTAATATCAGTATTGACTCCAAGATAATAAATCCATTTAAAAATATTATCAATTGACATCTTAGAAAATTTCTTTTCATAGTTATCATGAATATATTTCATTGCTTTTTTGAACCTAAGCTCAATTTCGATTGTAGAATCTACTTCGATAGGTTCTTTATTTTCATTTTTAAGAATATCTGCTAATTCGTTTACTTCTTCCTCTGTAAGAAGATCATTTATTATCATTGTATCACACATATTATTTATCCTCCAATAATAGTTTATTAATATCTTCATTATTTACATGATCTAATTTATCCTGTAAAAGAAGTTTATCAATCTTATCAGATGTGATAAGATATTTATTAGGTGCTTGAATGATTGTTGGCTTATATTTAAAGTTTTCTGGATATTCAATAGGAGATCCAGTATAAGCTGTTAACCATTCAGTATACTTTTGTTTTGTTTTCTCAGGAATATACTTATTATATTCTTTAAAAAACTTTTCATATTCACCTATAACAAGATCAGGATGTATATCAAGAAGACCATCATGAACTTGTTGATGTGATGTTGGATCAAGTGGAACAAGACCAACAGCCAATCTATAATGAAGCATAGCCACTTCTATAGCAACTTCTTGTTCTAGAACATATGGTTCATCAGCTTCACATTCATCAAGTTGTTTATTAACAACAGCTTCTGTATATTCATATAGTGTAAAAGGATGATGATGAAATTCAAGTTTCATTTTATTATCCAATGAATAACCTTTAAAGAATGCACATGATTTAACATCAAGTACAGTCTTCATCATATCTATAATAAACGAATATTCAAATGAACCTCTAACCCATTGTTCAATATATTTTATAAAATCAGTTTGATTTTGTTCTGTTATAAAATATCTAGGATCAAAAGCTTCATCTTCAACATCATCATTTTTAAATGTATAAACTAGTTCTTTAGCATCTTTTTTACCAAGAACTAAATCTTTAATTTCGTTTTCTATTTTTTCAGTTCTTTCTTCAGTTGTCATAATATTAACCTTTATATAATGTTTTTCATAGATTAATAAAAATATAATAAATTAGGAGCTTTAATAGGCTCCTAATTTATTTTAATTAAAAGAATTCTCTAAGATGTTTATACATAGCTTCAAATTCTACTTTTGAATAAAACTTAGTAGATTTTGATTTCCTATCATAAACTTCATATTTTTTGGTTTTCTTATCATATTTTGCAGTAACATATTCACTTTTAGTAGACAAATATGGTTGAAAACCATCATAAGTTCCAAATTCAAAAGAAGGATCATCATAATCAATCAAAGCATTTGAAACAAAAGCATTTGAAACACTTAGAACCATTTTTTCAGAATTTTCTAAACTATGACTTGTTTCAAATTTAATAAGATGTATTGGATGAGGGTGTTTTCTATCAAAAAGAAATCTCCATCCATGTTCAATAAATTTTCTGTATTCTTTTTTAACAAGAATAGCACAATAGTTAGAATCAACTAAATCGTTTTCTTCTGTTGTCATACCATCTACATATTCGCATATGGTATCTTTTAAAAACTCTTTAAGTTCTTCAAGATTCGAATTTTCTGGTTCGATTTCAAACATTTCACAAACGCGACAGATCTTTTTCATTTAAAATACCTCCTTATAAATGAAAAGATATTATTTTGATTTACCAGCCAACGATATCAAATGACAAGTCATCATATGTTCTGAGATCGCCATTTGTTCTAACAACTAGTTTATCATTAATATGTTCTCCCGCGTTGAACGTAAAATGCTCTTTAAAATAAGGATTAAGATCTTTAATAGATGTATGTTCATCGACTAATTGCATTCTTCCTACTGATTTGATAAAAGAGAATAAAATAGTTTTAGCTATATCTTCTTTATTAAACAAATTAGCATCAGAGCCTTCGATTTCAATAGTCATTTTACTTAAGCATACAGGTTTAATATTATATAAGCCATAATTAGCTGCTTTAACATCTTTACAATGATTTATAAACTTATTAAATTCATCAAACGAATCAACATTTCCAAACATGGTTTCACCATATTTTGGTTTAAATTCTAATTCAAGAAGAATACGAAGTTTTGTATAATTTTCAAAATCTTCTGGAGTAAAAATAGATCCCATATAAGATGCTGCTAACCCATTTTTATCCAAACGTATATATGAACCTACAACTGGTCTAAATAAAAAACCTTCTGTTGTAAACATTTCTGATCCAAGACTAGCAGAATAAATACCAGTACCTTTATCAGAAAAATTAAGTTTAACATCTTCACCTTTAAGGAATTCACTTACATTGTATGAACTAATAATAGGTGTTCTATTTACCATACTATCATGTCTACGAAGTTCAATACCATGAAGATTAAATAATGTATTTCTAAAATCAATAAAAAGTACTTTACCATTAATATCATTAGCATTTTCTGCAACAATATGTTCGAGAGTTTCAATAAAACAATCAAATACAAATTTATTTACTTTGTTAAATGATTTATTATTTTCTTCATAATTTTGAGCACTAGCTTTCAAATCATTAGTAATAGTTTCAAGTGTTAAAATATCCAGATTAAATGAAACATAACTCTTGCTTCTATTCAGTAATGAATTATCAAATACAGGAATTGCATTAACAAATCCATTTTCATAAAAACTTCTAACGAATTTTTCATATACATCAGAAGTTGCAGGAACATAAAAAAGATAATTGTACAAATTTGTTACATCTTTTTTATTTCTAATCTGAATATGACTTACAAAATGTACATTGATATTATTAATACTTTTTGTAAGTTCATAATACAAGTAATTTTTTTCAGGAACAACATCAATTTCCATAATATATCTCCTTAATTTTCGATAAGTTAATTTATATAGTAATATAATTAAATTTTTAGTTATTTATATATTATATCCTTGTTTAAAATTAAGGAGTTTATTATTTATGCAGTTATCAAAAGTTATTAATAATAATATTACTAAAAATATAGTAAATTCAAATATTGTTGAATATAATATAAAAAAGGCTTATCCAACAATATTAGCTGATATTGATAGAAAATATGAATATTTATTATCGTTAACAAAATCACAATATATTGACGAAATTAATAAAATATTTAAAGAAAATCAAAATATTAAGAAAGAAGTAATGAATAAAACATTACAAATTTATAATGAATTCTTATTTATGAATAATATAAAACCTGAAAGTTTTCTTGCAACAACAACTGATAGTATATTATTAGTTGATCAAATAGCACCAATAAATTTATTTAATAATAAATATCAATTTAGAAATAAAGATCAAGTTCCATATACAAGTTTATTTTACATTAATAATGAAGTGTATATTTTATTTGATCGTATTTCGAAAAATATTAAAATAGTAGGAATAAATGATATAAATATTAATTCTTATCCATTTGTGAAAAAATTTTTAAAGGATTTGTGTTGTATTCTAAATGATTATTCATTAGAGACAAAACCTGATTGTTTAAAGCGAATGAGAAATATGAGAATAAATTATTTGAATTCTCAAGATAAAGAAATTTATAGAAGTATTATTAATAAAAACATGTATAAATATAATATAGATGGAGCTGTAAACTATAGTGATATAGTTTTAAAAGAAGATGATACATGTGTATTAATGAAGGATGAAAATTATATGAATTTTGTATTACATTTATTTAAGAGTTTTGTGTAATATATAAATAGTAGGGAGAAATCACTACTATTATTTTTTTGTGCGATCTTTTCT
>JAEEGK010005521.1_pt1 | contig 30601 bp, 24 predicted proteins | sample 8958771 | NCBI WGS metagenome assembly JAEEGK01 (sample SAMN16246547, study PRJNA631951) | gut metagenome | biome: gut microbiome; feature: rumen; material: SC-attached | host: Bos | place: Iran: Karaj | collected 2018-10
GATCGTGAACCTGCGGACTTCCAATCACATTCCTACGGCATCAATCTCTATAATCTGACCGGCGGTGAGCTCCATCAGCAAGGGCGTCATCACGGGGGCCAATAGGGTAGAGGCGCAGGTCATGCCTACGGAGAAAGCTACATCGCCATGACAGAGGTACGACATGATGTTGCTGCTTACACCACCCGGACAGCAGCCTACCAGCAGGATTCCCAGGGCCAGGGCAGGCTCCAGATGGAATACCTTAACCAGCAGGTATGCCACGCAGGGCATGATGAAGAACTGGGCGCAGGCACCTATCAGTATGTCGAGGGGACGACGGGCAAGGATGCGGAAGTCGTTGGTGGTAAGGGTAAGACCCATCGTCAGCATGATAATGCCCAGGATAACGGTCTGTGTGTTGCCCCGTACCCACAGGAAGAGGTCGGGCAGGAAGAAGGTCACTATCGCTATAGCGATGATAAACAAAGAGGCATTACCGGAAAGCCATCGGCTTAAACGAATCAGATTTTGCATGGTTTATAAATAATTTTGGTGCAAAGTTAGCAATTATTCTGTTTCGTTGTATCCCTGCCAAGTGACATATTCACAGTTTTCACAATTCATTTGCTCTTTTTTGGCTTATGGAAAAGAGAAATTTCTTACATTTGTAGCCGATTAATCGTTAATACAATGGAAACGAAAGCAGAAAACAAGAGATTGGAGTCGTTGGATGCTCTCAGAGGATTCGACATGTTTTTCATTACCGGCGGCGCTACGCTGCTCGTAGCCATTGCTGCCCTGTTCCCCGATTCGGCGGCATGGCAGGCTATAGCAAAACAGATGGAGCATGTGCCCTGGGACGGCCTGGTACATCACGATACCATCTTCCCGCTGTTCCTCTTCATTGCGGGCATCAGCTTCCCCTTCTCGCTACAGAAGCAGCAGGAAAAGGGCAAGTCTATGACAAGCATCTACCTGAAGATTGTGCGCAGAGGTCTTACCCTGGTGTTCTTAGGTCTGGTAGTCAGTGGTTTCCTCAGGTTCGAGTTCGAGACGCTTCGCTGGCCCAGCGTATTGGGACGCATCGGTCTGGCCTGGATGTTTGCCGCCTTTATCTTTACGGCAACGGGTAAGAAATTGTGGCCTAAGATTGCGGTGATTCCTGTCATCCTGATAGGATACTGGCTGGTTTCTGCCTTCGTGCATGCGCCTGGCGTAGATCCCAGTATCGACCCTTTGACTCGCGAGGGCAACATTGCCTGCTACATCGACCGTACCCTGCTTGGTCCCCATTGCTATAAGCCCGACTACGACCCCGAGGGTTTGCTCTCTACCATTCCTGCCATCGCTACGGCTATGCTGGGAATGCTGACGGGCGTATTTGTTCAGCGCTCCAAAGCTACCTCTAAGACGGCCTTCATGCTCTTTGTGGCTGGCGTGGTATTTGCGCTGCTGGGTGCCGGTTGGAATACTTTCTATCCCATCAACAAGGCCTTGTGGAGCAGTTCCTTCGTGCTGGCAGTGGCTGGATACTCGCTTATCATGTTTGCCCTGTTCTATTACATAATAGATGTGCTGGGATGGAAGAAGTGGGACCTCTACTTCAAGGTGATTGGTATGAACTCTATCCTCATCTACATGGCGCCCAGGTTTATAGACTTCTCTAAGTTGAACCACCGCCTCTTCGATGGTGTATTCAGCCTCATCCCCGAACAGTACTATGCAGTAGCAGAAACGCTGGGCTATATGCTGGTTCTATGGCTCTTTATGTACTTTATGTATAGGAAGAAAGTGTTCCTGAAAGTGTGACCCCCTCCCGACCTCCCCGAGGGGAGGGGATGGGAGAGAAAAATTAAAAGAGAAAAGATAAAAGTGAATTAAAAGATAAAAGTTTCGCTAACCGCTAACCTTTAACCGCTAACCGTTATGTACAATATCATCAAGAAAATACTCTCCCCCTCGGGGGAGCTGGTGGGGGGTCTACTCTCCCCTCGGGGAGTCGGAGTGGGCCTCTGTTTTTTCCTTGCGTTATCAGTTCAGGCACAGAATACGGCTCCTGAACCAATAGGTCCTCTGCCTTTGCCTAAGCAGGTGGAGTGGCAGAAGATGGAGACGTATGCCTTTGTGCATTATGGACTGAACACCTTTACGGACAAAGAATGGGGGTATGGCGACGCTGACCCCAAGACGTTCAACCCCAGCCGTATGGATGTGGAGCAGTGGGTGAGGACCTTCAAGCAGGCTGGCATGAAGGGTGTGATCATCGTGGCCAAGCATCACGATGGCTTTGCTATGTGGCCCTCTCCATTGACGGATTACAACATCACCCATTCCTCCTACAACGGCCCTAAGAACAAGGACGGCAAGGTGGATGTGCTGGCAGAACTGCGTAAGGCTTGTGACAAATACGGCCTGAAGATGGGCGTCTATCTGTCGCCATGGGACCGTAATCATGCCGAGTACGGCAGGCAGGCCTACGTGGATTATTATCACCAGCAGCTGACGCAGTTGGTTACGGAGTATGGTCCGCTCTTCGAGGTCTGGCTGGATGGTGCCAATGGCGGTGACGGCTATTATGGCGGAGCACGCGAGACGCGCAAGATAGACCGACGCAACTATTACAACTTCCCCAAGATTCACTCCATCATCCAGGAACACCAGCCCCAGGCTATCATCTTCAGCGATGGAGGTCCCGGTTGTCGCTGGGTAGGAAACGAGAGGGGCGAGGCCGGAACTACCAACTGGTCGTTCCTGCGCCAGAAAGAAGTCTATCCGGGCTATAACAAAAGCAAAGAGCTGACTACGGGGCATCCTGATGGCGACACTTGGATTGCTGCTGAGTGCGATGTCTCTATCCGCCCCGGTTGGTTCTATCACCCAGAGGAGGACTCTAAGGTAAAGACCCCAGAGCAGTTGGTGGACCTGTATTATAAATCGGTAGGGCACAATGCCACGCTGTTGCTGAACTTCCCTGTGGATCGCGAGGGTAGGGTGAATGCCATAGACAGCGCCAATGCCGTTGCCTTCCATCAGATGATTATGCAGGACCTGAAGACCGATCTGTTGCGTAAGGCTAAGGCTTCGGCCAGCAGCACCAGAGGCAAGAAATTCTTTGCTAAGAACCTGAACGACGGCAACTGGGATACCTATTGGGCCACACCTGATGGCGAGCATACTGGCATAGTGACCTTTACCTTCAAACAACCCACCAAGGTGAACCGCTTGCTCTTGCAGGAATACATCCCATTGGGTCAGCGCGTGAAAGCCTTCCAGGTAGAAGCCCTCGTAGGCGATAAATGGCAAATGGTGGATGCAGGCGAACCTACCACCACCATTGGCTATAAACGTATTCTGCGCTTCCCAACGATAGAAGCCACAGCTCTCAGAATCTCCGTTACGGATGCCCGAGGGCCACTCTGCTTGAATAATATCTCGGCTTACTTTGCCAATCGGTAACAGCCTCCGCTAAGCAGGCGTACCACACCCTTCATCTCCAACCCGAAAAGCAGGCTGGTGAGTTTGCTGATGGGCAATGCCGTCTCTACTGAGAGGATGTTCATCTGCTTGCTTTCAGTACCGCTGAGTGCCTTGACGATGCGTTGTTCCTCTTCTGTCAGGTCGGGGAAGAGTTCTTGTTGCAGGCCCTCGTTCACCTGCTTCCTCAGGTTACATTCCGTCTCCCATCCCATAGCCTTTACAAAGTCCTCGGCACTGGTGATGAGGCCTGCTCTGTTGCTCTTTATCAGCAGGTTACACCCCTCGGAATACGTGTCGCCAACACGTCCGGGGAAGGCAAATACATCGCGCCCGTAGTCTTCTGAAATCTCTGCTGTAATGAGTGAACCGCCTTTCTTGGCACTCTCTACCACAATGGTGGCGTCTGCCATTCCGGCTACGATGCGGTTGCGCTGGACGAAATGCAGCTTCTCTGCCGTACTACGCGATGGAAACTCCGTAAGCAATCCTCCGTGCTGCACCATCTGGACGGCAGTATCACGATGGAATCGGGGATAAATCTGGTCGAGCCCGTGAGCCAAGACGCCAATGGTATCCATTCCCTGCTCCAAAGCCGCCCTTTGGCAATGGATATCCACTCCATAAGCCAACCCGCTGACTATCAGCGTATCAGGACAGAGCTGCTTCAGTTCTTTCACAAACTGCTGGCAGAGGTCCTTGCCGTAAGCTGTAATCTGACGTGTTCCCACCATGCTGACGATATGCTGACCATTCAGGGGCGCAGAGCCTCTGTAATACAGCAATGTAGGTGCATCAGGGCATTCACGCAGCCGGGTAGGGTAGGCCTCGTCATTGTAACCGACACACTGGATATGTCCTGCCTTTGCAAAGGCCAGTTCCTCCTCGGCTCTCTTCAGGTGTGTATCCATCAGGGCCAACGCCTCCAGCGTCTCCTTGTTGGCGTGGGGGATGAATTCCTTCAGGTTCTGACGTTGCTCGAATATCTCCGTAAACGAGCCCATCGTCTCCAGCAGCATCTTGCGGTTTACCAGATTCAGACGGGGAACGAAGGAAAAAGATATGGCGTAAAGGGTCTCCTGCTCTGTCATCATTTCTCCAGATAGGGTTCCAACAAGGTTTCCAACTCTGGACACTCGCCCAGCTGTCCGTTCACCACGCAGACGGTATCTATCTGACTGCGCAGCACCATCGTCTCGTCTGGCAGGCGGAAGATATCCTGATAGAAGACAAAGCGCACGCCCTCCTTCTTGATGCGCATGCGGCATACAAACTCGTCGCCACTCTTCAGGGGAACCTTGAAGGCCATCTTCAGTCGTGCCACTACGGCATCTATGCCACGGTTGTGCATATCGGCAAAGCTGATGCCTGCCTGCAAGAGAAACTCATGACGGGTGTGTTCTGTGTAATGTTGGTAGTTGGCATTGTTGACAATGCCCTGAAGGTCGCACTCATAGTCACGTACCTTCATCTTCAGTTCATATACGTATTTCATTTTAGTTCATAGTTCATAGTTACGCTAACCGCTAACCTTTAACCGCTAACCTCTTTCAAAAACTCATATGCAAAGCGACAGCGAAGGCAGTCCTTGCGGTCGCAGTATTCACGTTTCAGTTGTATCAAAGCCTGACTGTCGGCAGCTGTCTCTACGCTCAATCCGCAAGCCTTCCATTGACGCAGGATGTAGTTGTCCTCGGCTGGCAGTTCCTCCAGCAAAGCCGTAGCTTTCTGGATGAGTTTCTCCTCGCTTCTGTGAATGCCATAGGCATAAAGCAGAGGTACTATGGTGTTGACGATAAGCAACTTGCGACTGTTGGCCGATGTGCCGCCAACGGCCAGGAGCCTGTGCATCTCCTTGATGTCTTTGGCCTCTATCAGAGCTGACATCTGCGCCTTGCCGCTATGGTAAAGCTCTGCTATCTGCAGAATGCGGATGTGGGGGAAGTTCTTGGGTCGGGTACGTAGGAATCGCCACTCGCTAGCCTTCATGGGCTCGGGCAGTTGGAACTTGTGGGAGAGGAAGGCGAACTCGCGCTTCCACTTTTCTGCCATTTCAGCGCCCTTTATCTGTCCTGCATCTTCTATCAAACCTGCCATTCCTAAGAAGATGGCCTCCACCTGGTACAGATTATCCCTGTGCTTGCCCACACTCTTCAGAGGAATCATCATAGCCCATCGCTCGAAGGTATCGCCATTTAAGCCGAAACCGAAGTTACGGCAGAGTGTGACGAAGGTTGCCTGCTCCCAGTCGCCATTCAGACGGTCGGCCCTGTCTTGCACCTTCTGAGCTCTTTCCTTCATGCGTTCAGCCAACAAGGCATCCATCCACATGTGAGCCTTCATGGTGGGGATAGAAGGGATGATGCGGTGGCAACGCGGATAATCGTCCGTCTGGCAAAGTTCCTGATAGCTTAGGTACAGATGAGCAGGGATATCCAATTGCAACTGTGGAGGATGGTTGCCTTCCTCGGTAGTAACCTCGCAGTCGATGTCCTGAGCCACATGCAGGATGGTATTGTTGTAGGCGGAATCTATGTCGTGCCCATGCTTGAACCAGTCGGATGACTTCAGATGCAGCTCTACATTTCCTGCCCACAGCGTTCCGTCAATCTTGACTTTCGCATTAAAAAAATCAGGCCCTTGGTCGGTATTATGGATACCAGGGTCTATGATTTCCACCTCCCGACCGTCTGTAGTTAGCAATGCTTTCAGGGGAAGAATCTTATGTTTCCACACGTAATGGAGTAACTTTTCCATACGTTACAATCCTCATTAACTTAATTTTATATACAAAAGTAGTGAATTTTGGTCTAAAAGCATTACTTTTGCACGTGAAATATATAATATGGTATGAAAATTGCATTGATAGGATACGGCAAAATGGGCCGGATGATAGAGGAGATAGCCCTCTCAAGAGGACATGAGATAGTTAGCATTATAGACATCGACAATCAGCAGGAGTTTGAATCAGAGGCTTTTGCCAGTGCCGATGTGGCCATAGAATTCACTACTCCCTGGACGGCATACGATAATTACCTGAAGGCTTGGAAGGCAGGCGTGAAGGTGGTGAGCGGGTCAACCGGTTGGATGAAGGACCATGAGGCAGAGGTGCGCAAGGCTTGTACTACTGAAGGCAAGACCCTCTTCTGGGCTAGCAACTTCAGCGTAGGTGTAGCTATCTTCGGTGCTGTCAACAAGTATCTGGCTAAGATAATGAACCAGTTCGACCAGTATGACGTGAACATGGTAGAGACCCATCACATACACAAACTGGATGCTCCCTCTGGTACAGCCATCACCCTTGCAGAGCAGATTGTAGAGAACCTCGACCGCAAGGAGCGCTGGGGCCTGCACGAGACAAAGCCTGAGGTGCTGCGCATTGACGATATCCGCCAGAAGGAAGTGCCAGGTATTCATACCATTACCTACGACTCTCCTGAGGATATGATAACCATCACCCATGATGCCCACAACCGCAGAGGCTTTGCCATGGGTGCCGTTCTGGCTGCCGAGTATACGGCCACTCACGAGGGATTGTTAACAATGTCTGACTTATTCCAGTTCTAACAGATGACTAAGAAGAATAGAAAGAAGACCACACGGGCCGATTGGGCTCGCGCCATCATATACAGTGCATTATACATAGCTTTCCTCTATTGGGTGGATGCCTGGTGGGGACTGATTGTACTTCCCTTTATCTTTGATGCCTATGTCACCCGTTTCATCCCCTGGACGTGGTGGAAGGATGCCGAGAATCCCCTTGTCCGTACCGTAATGGGATGGGTGGATGCCATCGTATTTGCCCTGGTGGCTGTATACTTCGTAAACGTATATTTCTTCCAGAACTACGTTATCCCCTCCAGTTCATTGGAGAAGAGCCTCTTGGTAGGCGACTATCTGCTGGTTTCCAAACTCAGCTATGGTCCCCGTGTGCCTCAGACTCCCTTGCATATGCCCCTTTGTCAGCACACTTTGCCTTTTAACCTGGGTAAGAGCTACATAGAATGGCCCCAGTGGGAATACAAACGTGTAACCCCCAAGCCCATAAAGTTGAACGATATTGTGGTATTCAACTATCCTGCAGGTGATACCATCCTGACAAATCCTGCACTTCAGACGCAGTATTACGACTATTGTTATATCTATGGCTATAAGTGTTGGCAGGAGCGGGTTGAGATTCCTGTTCCCATCATGGACAGCCTTACTATTTTGCAACAACGTCAGTATTTCCAGATGGTGTATAACATGGGTAGGGAATTCATAAAACAGAATTCTAATGCTTTCGGCGAGATTGCTACCCGCCCTGTTGACCGTCGCGAGAACTATGTAAAGCGTTGTGTAGGTCTTCCTGGTCAGACCTTGCAGATTAAGGACAAGGTGGTGTATTTGGATGGTAAGGTAAATCCTGATGCCGAGAATGTGCAGTACCTGTATAACGTTGAACTTAAGACCAGCTATCTGCCAGAAGATATCTGCCACGAGTTGGGATTGCGCATGGAGGATGTAAAAGATATGTATGCGACTGGTCAGCTGCCTTTGACCAAAGCAACCAAGGCTGCGCTTGAGAAACAGACAGCTTACGTTAACGGCGTAACTCCTGTGGAGGAAAAAGAGATAGCCTTGCTTTATCCTCAAAATGCATATACTGGTTGGACTTGCGATAACTATGGTCCCATTTGGATTCCCAAGAAGGGCGAGAAGATTAATCTTACACTGGAGAATCTGCCTATCTACGAGCGTCCAATCCGAGTGTATGAAGGCAATACACTGGACGTTACTCCAGAGGGTAAGATTCTTATCAACGGCAAGGAAACAACGGAATATACCTTCAAGATGGACTATTACTGGATGATGGGCGACAACCGCCATTGCTCAGCTGACAGTCGTTTCTGGGGCTTTGTGCCTGAGGACCACATCGTAGGTAAACCATTGATCATCTGGTGGAGTACAGATGCCGACCGTTCTTGGTTGAGTGGCCATCATGTCCGTTGGAGCCGCTTGTTCCGACTAGTGGATAATATCAAATAGCGGTTAGCGGTTAGTGGTTAGCTAATTTTGATATTTGAATTTTGAATGATTGTCCTTCCCTGCTGTTATCTTGCTCCCGTCTCTCATTATTCGGCTCTCTTCCGTGCTAAGGAAGGGGGGCTGTTGGAGGTGAACGACCATTATCGAAAGCAGACGCTGCGTAACCGTTGCATGATAGACAGCCCACAGGGAGTCCTTCCCCTAAGTATTCCTGTAGAGAAGCCTGCCCCTCATGCGCTGATGCGTGACATTCGTATCAGCGATCATGGCAATTGGCGACATCTGCATTGGAATGCTTTGCTGAGCAGCTACCGGCAGTCGCCTTTCTTTGAATATTATGCCGACGATTTTGCACCCTTCTATGAGAAGAAGTGGGAGTTCTTGGCTGATTTCAATGAGGATTTGCTTCGTCTCATCTGTTCCCTTATAGATATTGAAACTCCCATCTCGCGTACCACGGCTTATGCTGGTGAACTGCCAGAGTTTCTTCAGGTAGAGAAACCTTATTATCAGGTTTTTGCCCGTAAGCATGGGTTCCTGCAGGATTTAAGTATTGTAGACCTGCTCTTTAATATGGGTCCGGAATCGCTGTTACTGCTATGATGTTGCATGCCCTTCCTTCTGAATCGGCAGAATTATCCTTACCACAAGAATTCACTTATCCCTTCTGCTATCAGCCTCATCCATTATGTGTGATGGCGGCAAAGGAAGTGCAGGCCTATCTGAAAACCCAAAAGCAATGGGCCAAGGAACTAAAGGCAGGTAAGATGTTTGGGGTCTTGGTAGTCAGAAGAAACGATAGCCTCCCTCCTCGAAGGGAGGTTGGAGAGAGGGTCCTTTTCTTGGCTGCTTTCTCAGGTACGTTGGACGGTAAGACCTGTCACCCATACTTTGTTCCTCCTGTTTTCGACTTAATGGAACCTGGTTGTTATTTCCAGCAGGAGCAGAAGGTGATATCATCTGTCAATGCCCAAATAGCATCCTTGCAGGCTCAGATAAAGGAGAGTCCTCTGCGTGAGCAAATGCAAAGAGAACTGGATGCCTATCGTGCAGAGATGCAGCAACAGAAGGAGGAGCGCCACCGTTTACGTGCAGAGCTTTCTGCAGAGGAACTGGCAGCAAGGGAACCTGAGATGATCAGGCAAAGCCAATTCCAGAAGGCACAGCTAAAACGTTTGCAGCAGGAATGGAAGCAAAGAATAGAGGCTGATGAGGCTCCCTCTCACGAATTACAACAACAGATAACACAACTGCAACAGGAGCGTCATAATCGTAGTATAGCCCTCCAGCAATGGTTATTCCAACAGTTCTCTTTCCTGAATGCAAAGGGCCAAAGCAAGAATCTGACAGAACTCTTTGCTGCTACGCCTCCCAGCGGTGCTGGTGAATGTTGTGCTCCCCGTTTGCTGCAGGCAGCCTACAAGGAAGGTCTGCAACCACTCTGTATGGCAGAGTTCTGGGTGGGAGACTCACCTCGTGATGAACTCCGACAGGAAGGCCATTTCTATCCCTCTTGCAATAGCAGATGCAAACCTATATTGGGGCACATGCTGCAAGGGTTGAAGGTGGAGGAGAATCCGCTGTTGTCTCTGGGAAACCATAAACTGGAAGTTATCTTTCAGAATGAAAAGATGGCCATTGTAGCGAAACCTCATGGCATGCTCTCTGTACCAGGGAAAGACGGTCTGCCCAGTGTACAGAGCATCGTAAAAAAGATGTTTCCACAAGCCACAGGACCTATGATGGTTCATCGCTTGGATATGGATACATGCGGACTGATGGTCATAGCTCTTACTGATGAGGTGTACCATAAGTTGCAAGACGACTTCCGCTATCATAGAATCCAGAAGACTTATCGTGCCCTCTTGGAAAGAGAGATGCCTGTAGGACAGCAAGGCGAGATACGTCTGCCCTTACGGCCTGATGTAATGGACCGTCCCCGTCAGATGGTGGATTATCAGCATGGAAAGACGGCTGTAACGACTTATAAGATAATAGAGAATATTGAAGGACATGCATTGGTGGAACTGCAACCCCATACAGGCAGGACTCATCAGCTGCGTGTGCATTGTGCACATCCAGAAGGCCTGAATAACCCCATTGTGGGCGACCGTCTGTACGGAACCTCTTCAGAGCATTTGTGCCTTCAGGCCTATAGACTGGTTATTGGTGGTAAGGAATACACTTTGCCTGATAATTTAGGATTAGGGATTAGGGATTAGAGAAAATTTTGAATTTTGAATTTTGCTTTTTGAATTTTGAATAGAATAAAATGAATACACTACTGGATGTACATACCCACACCATAGCCAGCGGCCATGCCTATAATACTATTATGGAAATGGCGCGCGAGGCAGCGAATCGTGGCTTGCAGATTCTTGGCATAACTGAACATGCGCCAGGTATCCCTGGGACTTGCGACCCCATCTATTTCAGGAATCTGCATGTAGTTCCCCGTCAGCTGTATGGTGTTCGCCTTCTGTTGGGAGCAGAGTTGAATATTCTGGATACCAAGGGGACATTGGATCTGGACGAATACTACTACAAGAAACTGGATATCCGCATTGCCGGTGTTCATTCCCTTTGTTGGGAGGGCGGAACCAAAGAGGAGAATACGGCTGGCGTGGAGGCTGCTATCCGCAATCCCTGGACGCATATCATCAGTCATCCAGGCGATGGAACGGCAGATTTGTTCTTCGAGCCTCTTGTTCTTGCTGCCAAAGAATCCAAGACCCTGTTGGAGATTAATAACAGCAGTTTGAATCCTGTCCGTCACAAAGAAACGGCTGTGGCCAACAACAAGGAAATTCTTCGCCTCTGTAAACAATATCAGGTTCCTGTGATACTGGGCAGCGATGCTCATTTTGCTTTTGATATTGCAGGGTATGACTTCATCTATCCGCTTCTTGCAGAAACAGAGTTTCCTGAGGAACTGATTATGAACGACAAGCCAGAAAAGTTCCTTACTTATCTAAATATCCCCCTTTGATATTCAGCATCAAAGAGGGATATTATAGGGTTAGGCATCAAAGAAATCCATCTTCCCTTGTACCTTCGGTCTTTCTACGCCAGGATAGGTACAGCAGAATTCGTTCTTCAGTCGTTCCACGTATCGTTTGGCTTCGTATTTAGCCATAGGCAGGTCGTGCATCAGGCAGTTGCCGCAGGTGGCTGGTGTAGTGCCTGGTACTTCTCCCTCGAAGTCAACCACAAACTGGAACGCCTTTATCATCAGTTGTCTGATTACTTCCGGGTCATGTTCTCCCTTCATAATCAGGTAGTTTCCCGTAAGGCATCCCATAGGTCCCCAATAGATGATATAATCCTTCCACTCAGGCTCGTTGCGCAGATAGGTTGCCACCAGATGCTCTATGGTATGGATGGCGGCTGGCGCTAAGGCAGGCTCCTGATTGGGTGACGTCATTCTGATGTCGTATGTTGTAACTGCTTCACCTCCAACTTGATCTCTTCTGGAGATGTAAATTCCTGGATGCAGATTGGTATGATCAACTGCAAAGCTTGGTATCAAATCCATAATGTTTAATATAGTATTTTTTTTCCGTTAATGATGTTTATTCCGCTTCTTGGTGCATTGAGTCGTTGAGCCGATAGGTTGTATATGCCATTGAGGCATGTCTCTGTTGCTATGGGCTTCTTGATTCCTGTAGGAAGGGGGCGTATGCCTGTAAGACCGAAGTCTATGTACTGCCCACCGCCCTTGTTGACGCATTCTATGGAAATGACGTTGGTGTCGTCTGGCGTCAGGGCATCCAGTGCTTCCTGATTCAGGGTGATATTCTTGTAGGTGGTAAGATAACCGGTTTCCTTGAATGCTACAACACTGTTAAAGTAAACCGTCACGTCCTCATCGTGATGGATTCTGCCTGTAAGGGCCTGTATCTGCTCTTGTGTGAAGCCCGTGAGGTCCAGATGGTAGCGTAGCCTGATGACAGAGGTGTTCCATGTTGTATTTACGTTGCTTCCTGGAGGATCCCCGGCGCCGAAACCGGCCAAGCCCTTCTTCCAAGAGGGCTCTCCGTAGTTCTTCTTGGTCCAGGTGGCGCTGGTTGCCGTACTTGATGCTGTTATGTATTTCCATGTACGGGCTTCTTTCTCTGCTGTTGGAAGAATCTCGCATTCCTCGTAGAAGAACGTGTTCAGGATAGTGTTGAGTTCATCGGTGGTGATGACCAGCACAGAACCCTCCTCTGCCTCCTCTGGCAGGGATATATCATTCTCGTCGCAAGGATACCATTTATTCTCAGCAACGTTTCCTGAGTGACTCATGGTCTGCCCGCCGTCGCTGGTGGGATTGTACAGGAGGAACCAGCCTGTGTTGTCAAAGGCAGGGAAGGTCTGCGGACCGCGCGACTTGGGTATCTGCGAACTGAAGATACGCTGTGGATCAGAGAACTTAACCGTACTGGTCTTTATGGCATTTGTCTGCGTGCTGCAGATGTTCCTGTCGTTGTTATAGAAGAATCCAGTGTAGTTGCCTCCTGTCTTTTCTATATGCATGTCATAGACGGAATAACCAGGGTCAAAGTACACTCGTGGCGAGGAAAATCTGTTCCAGTCCTTTGTTGTTGACAGATAGATGCTATTCTTGTCGCTGTTCTTGGCACTCCAATATATATAGAAGGTAGATGTCCCCTCCTCGTAAATCCATTCAGGTGATTCTCCCTTGCTGATATCTGTGGTAGAGGGTTTAATCAGGATGTTTCCGTTAGCTCCGTTGGTCCAGTTTACAAGGTCCTCGCTCTGTAGGTGATAGAATCCAGGCTGACTGCTGTCGATGGGGTCTGCCAGTAAGTGGAAGGTGGATTTGCCGTCAACCTCAATCCTGCGGATGAAGGGTGATGATATTTCCGTATCGGCAAATTCGCCTTGCAGGATGCTTCTGTTCCCGTTTATGGTAGTCCATTTTGCTCCGTCCAGGCTATAGGCATAGTGTAGCTTCTTGCTGGTAGGCAGGGTATAGGTCAGCAGATAAGCCTTCCCGCTGGCGCTGTTGAATTCTGGTGCAGGAGTCTTTTCCGGCATCGGTTTAACCTTCAGCTCAGAATTATCTTTGTACTGGCACAGTTTCAGTCCGCAGTCTATGAACTGACCGCCTGTTGTCTGCTTGCAATGGATGGCTATTACATTGTCAGAGCCGTCTGTCTTAAGGGCATTGAGGGCTGCTGGTAGCATGGGCCATGTTTCGTATCTGGTGTTATAGCCGGTTGGTTTGGCGGCAAGTACGCCATTGATGTATATCTCGGCATCTTCATCGTGGAAGAGCCATAGGCGGAGTTCCGGAAGCTGGTTGGCTTCCAGGTTGGTAATCTTGAAGTTGCGTCGGATCCAGATATCACTTGTTGACCATGCTGTCCTGCCGCCTCCGCCAAAGCCTGCCGTTCCTGTTTTCCAACCAGAGGCAGCAAAGTCTGTGGTGTACCAGTCGCTGGCAGGTTCTGTTGTTGTATATTTCCACTGGATGCTGGAATTCTCATCACCTGCGGCCACAATGGTCTTTGTTCCCTTGAGGCGACTGTTGATGGTGCGCAGAATGTTGACCTTCATGATAGCCTGCTGTTCAGGGGAGACCTTCAGAATCTTTCTGTCGTAGGTCATCAGACCGTTACACTCCTGCTCCACATCCGTAATCTGCGTATAGACAGACATCCAAAGGCCTTTCTCCTGCTGCAGCCTTTGCAGGCAGTCTGTATAGTGGTCGTACAGGTTGCAGTATGTGTCGGCATCTTCAACGGTGGTATAGTTTACGTCCGAACCGGCCCACATGTGATCTTTGATAAACAGATTGATGCCGCCAAACTCACCGCATGAGGCAATACGCTCGTTAACGGCATTGGTGGCTGCACCTGGGGCGGGGTAGGAGTGAACATCCAGGAAGTCGCCCATTTCCACATCTACCCATCCTGTTACGGCATGAACGAATCTGCCTGGGTCGTGATTGGCTGCCATAACACTGTTCACGCCTCTTCTGGTATGAGCCATGCCCAATTCTGCATGTTGTCCCCAGCCCTCGTTCCACACTACCCAGGCACCTATACAGGGATGGTGGCGTGTAGCTTCTATCAGGGCTTCGTTTTCGCGATAGAAGTTCTTCATGTTGTAGTCCAGGTTTCCTACGGCACCGCTTCCGCAACCAGATGGCATATCCTGCCAGACAACCAGTCCGTTCTTGTCGCACCAGTCGAACCACAGGTCGTTCTCCAGTTTGATGTGCTTACGCACCATATTCATTCCAAAGTCCTTCATCACCTGCAGGTCATAGATCATAGCCTCGTAAGAGGGTGGTGTCAGCAATCCGTCGGGCCACCAGCCTTGGTCAAGGGGACCGTACATGTAAAGGGGCTTGTTGTTGAGCAATACGGCAGGATGGCCGTCAACCATGGCGCGTGAGAATTTTCTCATGCCAAAGTATCCGCTTACCTTGTCTGTTTCTTTCCCTTGTTCTTTTATGGCAATGTCAAGATTGTACAGATTGGGCTCATCCGGGCTCCATAGCTTGGCTGATGGAATGGAGAGTGTGATTGGCTCATCCGAACTTCCTGTTTGCTCAGCTACTGTATTGTCCCCGTCCTTAACTGTCAGGGTTACCTGGCATGGGGCAGAGGTGTTTACTTTGATGGAGACAGATGAGTTGTCTATGTCGGGAATAGGCTCGTAATTGACAATATGGGTTGGATTTACGGGTTCCAGCCATACAGTTTGCCAGATGCCGCTGTTGGGAGTGTACCAGATACCATTGGGCGATACACTTTGTTTTCCGTTGGGCTGACCGCCGTCTGTGGGATCCCATACAGCTACTTGCAATTCCTGCTCTGCCCCGTCCTTGAGCAGGGATGTTATATCAAAGCAGAATGGTACGGAACCGCCATCGTGGGTGCCTGCCAGCTGGCCGTTCACATAGACGTAGCAGCGCCAGTCAACAGCCCCGAAGTGGAGTAGTACATTTTTATCCTTGAAGGATTCAGGCAAGGTGAAGGCTCTCCTGTACATGTGCGTAGCCTTTCTGTTGGCGGAGTAGTTCTTGTCCATAATACCAGAGAGTGCCGATTCAACGGGGAAAGGCACCAGGATGGCTTTCGAGAAAGAAGATGTTGTCTTCTCGTAGTCGTATTTTATCGTCGAGCGTTTGAAGTACTGCCATACGCCGTTCAGGTTCATCCAATCCTGTCTCTTCATAGAGGGACGTGGATATTCAGGCCAGACATTGTCGGCTGTCAGTTGCTCGCCCCAGGGCGTCATTATCGGGGCAGTCTGTTTCTGCCATAAACTCTGTGCATAGGCACTTCCTGTAAGGGTTAGCATGACAATTGTCAGCATCATCAGGTAGGGGATAGTACTTTTTTTCATTGCTAGTCCTATAAGTGTTTGAATATTGGTTAAATGCGTACAAAAGTACGTAAAATATTTAAGATGTATACGTATGTTGCATCTTTTAGCTACTTTTTGATGTAAAATTTGTGCAATTCGCATATTTTGCGTACCTTAGCAGCCAAAATTACACAATTTTAATATTATGGACAACGTGATTACGGAGATAACCCCTCTATCAGAGAAGGACTGTTTCTATATGATGGACAGGGATAAGGAATGTTTTTCTTACCCCCTGCACAAGCATGACGAGATGGAACTGAACTTTGTGGAGAATTGCGACGGCGCCCGCCGTATTGTTGGAGATAGCATAGAAGTGCTGGGTAAGTATGACCTGGTGCTGGTAGGAAGCGGACTGGAACATACATGGGACCAGTACGACTGCCAGAGTCAGTCCATACACGAGATTACCATCCAGTTCCCCACAGACCTGTTGGGTGATCAGTTCTTGCAGAAGAATCAGCTCAGCAGCCTTCGTGCGATGTTCGAGAATGCAAAGCGTGGTATTGCCTTTGATCTTCCGGCCATCATGGAGCTATACGGAAAGATTACCCGCATCACGCAGGCTCAGCCCGGATTCTACAGAATGTTGGGACTGTTAGAGATTCTTTATGAACTCTCTCTGCAGGAGAACTATCACCTGCTGGCAAGTAAGTCTTTTGCCAACGTCAAGAATGCTCCTGAGAGCAAGCGTGTACGTCAGGTAGAAGAGTATATCGACAAGAACTACAAGCAGGAAATCCGTCTGAAGACCCTTGCTGATATTGCAGGAATGACTCCTGCAGCCTTCAGCCGTTTCTTCCGTACCCGTACAGGCAAGACGGTTTCCGACTATATGATAGATATCCGTCTGGGACATGCAGCCCGTCTGTTGGTAGATTCTCCCACCAGTGTTGCTGAGATCTGTTATGCATGCGGATTCAACAATATCAGTAACTTCAACCGCATCTTCAAGAAGAAGAAGGGTTGCTCCCCCACAGCCTTCCGTGATAACTATCACAAGAGCAAGATTATTATCTAATAGCCCCTCACCCCGTCCCTCCCCCAAATGGGAGGGCGTTTTTTATTTATACGATTCCCGATGAATAAATCAGCCATTTTCGCATTATTGTTGTGTCTTTGCAGTTTATGTGCTTGCAATCAATCTGCAAATACCGAATCAGAGTTCGTAACCGTTAAGGAAGGAAAGTTCTTCCGTGGAGATAAGGAGTACCGTTATATAGGTGCCAACTTCTGGTATGGCGCTATTCTGGGCAGTGAAGGTAGGGGCGGCAACAGAGAACGACTCCTAAAGGAACTGGACTTGATGAAGGAGACGGGCATTACCACCATTCGTGTTTTAGTGGGTGCTGACGGTCGTGATTGCTTGGGAAGACATATTTCTCCTATACTTCAATCCCAACCCGGCGAATACAATGATACCATTCTGCTGGGTCTGGATTTCTTGCTCTCCGAATTGGAGAAGCGAGAGATGACAGCAACGCTCTATCTGAATAATGCTTGGGAATGGAGTGGTGGTTATGGTGCTTATCTGGAGTGGGCAGGATGCGGACAGGCTGCTGACCCAGAGGATTGGGACGCCTTCGTGAAATACCATAGCCAGTTTGTCAAGAACGATAGTGCCAAGACATTTGCTGCCAACCATGTAAAGCATATTGTCAGCAGAACCAATTCTATTACAGGCAAGCCTTATTCTGAATCACCTGCCATTCTAGCTTGGGAGTTGGCCAACGAGCCTCGTGCCTTTGCCGGCGACTCTATCACCAAGGCATGTTTTGCCCAGTGGGTGAAGGATCAGGCATCACTCATCAAGAGCCTTGATGCCAATCACTTGGTTACAACAGGAAGCGAAGGAATTTGGGGATGTGAATTGGATGCCGACCTCTTCCGTCAGATCCATTCGTACCCAGAGATTGATTTCATCTGCATTCACATCTGGCCTTATAATTGGCATTGGATAGGTCCTGTATCAGGTCCTATTGCGGAAGCTAAGGATATCAACGGTTCCACTTCTATGATTGATAGCGTAGATACAGCCATCAAGAAAACGGCAGAATACATAGACCTGTGCTACCAGAAAGTATATGACTTGAACAAACCTATGGTGCTTGAGGAGTTTGGCTATCCACGCGATAATTATTCTGTTACGCCTGGAACTCCAACAATAGGCAGGGACCGTTATTACCAGGCTGTTTTCTGGTTGGTAGATATGTATCGCGAGATGGATGTTACTGGCGGAAAGTTTGTTGGTTGCAGTTTCTGGGGCTGGGGCGGATTGGCCTCACAGCTTCATTACAAATGGCAGCCATGGGACGATTATACCTGTGATCCTGCCTTCGAGGAGCAAGGCCTCAACTCTGTCTTTGCAGCAGATTCATCCACTTTACGCATCATTAGGGAGTTTGCAGGCAATTAGTGTCTGCGAGAAAAAGCCGTTTCTCTGACAGTAACACGCCGTATCGCTAAAGGAGAGTGTAAGAAACGGAATGTTTTTTAACTTGATTGTGGGTAAGAATCAACTTAAATAAAAAAATCTAAGTTGATTTTCCTGCCTAAATAAGTTGTTTTCTGGAAAGTTATTCCTTAACCCTTATTAAGGTTAGTCCATCGCGAAGGGGAAGGATAACCTTTTCCACCCTGTCGTCTTTGGCTACGAGGTCGTTGAAGGCTTGAACGCCTTGGGTTTGCAGGTCACTCTCGCGAGGGTGTTCTTCCAGTACGTGGCCGTACCACAGGGTGTTGTCGGCAATGATATAGCCGCCCTTGCGCATACGGGGCAGGATCATCTGGTAGTATTCTACGTACTGGCGCTTGTCGGCATCAATAAAGGCAAGGTCCCAGATGATATCCATCAGTGGCACCAGTTGCAGGGCATCGCCAATATGCAGGTACAGCTTGTTGGCATACTTACTGCCATCAAACCATTTGCGGATAAAGTCCTCCTGCTCATCAAAGATTTCAAAGGTATGCAGTTCGGCACCTTCCTCCAGTCCTTCAGCCATGCTGAGGGCGCTGTATCCGCTGAAGGTGCCTAACTCCAATACCATACGGGGACGAATCATCTGCACCAGCATTTTCAGCAAACGGCCTTGCAAATGTCCGCTTGCCATTTGGCCATAAGACAGCCTGAGCTGTGTATCTCGCCACAGCTCATGCAGGTATTCTCCCTCAGCATCAATATGATGCAGTATGTAGTCGTCTAAGTTCAATTAGGAATTATGAATTAGGAGTTAAGAATTCAGATTTGATTTGTAATCATTGATTCTTCACTCTTCACTTTTCATTCTTCACTTTCACAAGAGGCCTTATCTATCAACGCTTCAATGGCCAGACGGTAGCTGTCCAGACCGAAACCGCAGATAACACCCAGACATCCAGGGCTGATGAGGCTCTTACGACGGAACTCCTCGCGCTGGTGAACGTTGCTGATGTGAACTTCAACAGCAGGAGTGCTTACACTCTTCAGAGCATCCAGAATGGCAACGCTGGTATGCGTGTAGGCACCGGCATTCAGTACTATTCCATCACGGTCGAATCCAACCTCCTGGATCTTGTTGATGATTTCACCTTCCAGATTGCTCTGGTAATAGTCGATGCGCACCTGTGGGAAACGTGTACGCAAGTCTTTCAAATAATCTGCCCAAGCCTTCTTCCCGTAAATCTCAGGCTCGCGAACGCCCAACAAATTCAAGTTAGGGCCGTTGATAATTTGTATTCTCATAATTTTTCTGTACTTTTGCCGCTACAAAGATAAGGAAAATAGCTAAACAAGCGCGCATTATTAGGCAAATTTAATTCAAACGAAGGGATTTTGGGTTATCAGTTCACAAATACAGGTGCTATTTCTCCTCAGATTCTGAGGCGTTATATGCAATATCTCAGGCTTGAGAGGTCCTATACAGGCAACACGTTGGATGCCTATGTCAGGGACTTGCAAAAGCTGCTGAACTACTATGCTGATGTGGGTATCGACTTCCGCCATGTAACATTGGAGCAGTTGGATTATTTCTCCGGTTCTTTGCGGGAGTTAGGTGTCCAGCCCCGTAGTGTGGCCCGTATCCTAAGTGGCGTGCGTTCTTTCTATCGTTTCCTGGTTCTGGAGAAGGAGATAGAGACGGATCCCACAGAATTGTTGGAGAATCCGCAGATAGGAAAACACCTTCCGGAGGTATTGAGCATTCAGGAGATAGATGCCATAGAGCAGGCTATAGACAAGAGCAAACCACAAGGCGTTAGGGATGTTGCCATCATAGAGATGCTGTACAGTTGTGGCTTGCGTATAAGTGAGTTATGTGGCTTGAAGATGAGTGAGTTGTTCCTGGAAGAAGGCTATATCCGTGTTCATGGAAAAGGCCGTAAGGAACGCCTGGTTCCTATTGGCGAACAGGCTATAGAGAAGTTGCGCCAGTGGTTTGTGGTACGGACAAGTGTAAAGGCAAAACCTGGGCATGAGGACTATGTGTTTATCAGTACCAAAAGGGGTACCAAGTTGAGCAGAATCACCCTTTTTGTCTACATCAAGGATTATGCTCAACGGGCTGGCATACAGAAGAATATCAGTCCGCATACTTTCCGTCATAGCTTTGCTACTCACCTATTGGAGGGTGGGGCAAACCTGCGAGCCATCCAGGCTATGCTGGGACATGAGGATATCTCCACGACGGAGATCTATATGCACATAGATAGAAGCCATCTGCGTGAGGAGATTCTGGAGCATCATCCTCGTAATTTGAGAGTGAAGAGTGAAGAATGAAGAATTTGCTGCCGCTATGTCCGCTAACCTCTAACCAATTCTCCCTCCCTGAGAGGGTTGGGGGCTGTTAGTCCCTAATCCTTAATCCCTAATTCATAATCAATTACGGTCTTCATTCGTTGTCCTTCATTAAAATACGTAAATTGTATAAAGATTCTTCACTCTTCATTCTTCATTCTTCACTTTATTTTTGTACCTTTGCACGCAAAATATCAATTAGGTTAAATAATTATGCAAAAATCTCACGTTTTTATGATGTCAGCAGCCGTTTTGGCGCTCTCATCTTGTAGCAAGCTTGGAAAGCTTAGCTCAGATAACTTTACTGTTACTCCTACTCCCCTTGAGGCTGTTGGTGGACAGGTTCCCGCTACAATCAATGGTACTTTCCCCGTTAAGTATATGAAGAAGAAGGCTCAGGTTACCGTTACTCCTGTCCTGAAGTATCAGGGTGGCGAGGCTGAAGGCCAGAGCGCTACTTTCCAGGGAGAGAAGGTTGAAGGCAATGCTACAACTATCAGATACAAAGCTGGTGGTACTTATGCAATGAAGACCAACTTTGCCTATATTGAGCCTATGTTGTCAAGCGAGTTGTATGCTCGTTTTGATGCCAAGTTGGGTAAGAAGACTGTTTCTATCCCCGAGGTTAAGATCGGTTATGGCGTATTGGCAACCAGCCAGTTGCTGAACCGTTGCAATATCACAGGTGCAACAGCTCCTGACGGCTACCAGCGTATCATCGCCCAGAAGCAGGAGGCTAACATCAAGTTCTTGATCAACCAAGCTAACCTGCGTGCCAGCGAACTGAACAATATCAGCGTTAAGGATCTGGGTAAGATTCTGAAGGAGATTAATGACAATACTGAGACTCGTGCCCTGCAGAACATCGAGGTAAGCGCTTATGCCAGCCCCGATGGTAAGTATAACTTCAACGAGAAGTTGGCTGAGAAGCGTCAGAACGTCAGCAGCGATTACCTGAAGGGCGAGCTGAAGAAGATTCGCATGAAGGCTGATGTTGATACTAAGTACACAGCTGAGGACTGGGATGGTTTCCAGGAGTTGGTTTCTAAGAGCAACCTGCAGGACAAGGAGATTATCCTCCGCGTTCTCTCTATGTACCAGGAGCCCGAAGAACGCGAGCAGCAGATCAGCAACATGAGCGAGGTTTATACCGACATCAAGGAGAGCATCCTGCCCGAGTTGCGTCGTGCCCGTCTGATTGTTAACTACGAGGTTATCGGTCGTAGCGATGAGCAGATTCTGGAGCAGTACCAGCAGGATCCCAGCAAGCTTAGTGTTGAGGAAATGGTTTATGGTGCCAACAAGTTGACTAAGGATGAGGCTACCCGCAAGCAGTGGAACGAGACTATTGCCAAGCAGTATCCCAGCGACTATCGCGCTCTGAACAATATGGCTCAGCAGGCTATTGCTGCTGGTAACACAGAGGTTGCCAACAACTACTTGAAGCAGGCTGCAAGCGTAAGCAAGAATGCCCCTGAGGTAAACACCAACTTGGCTCTGCTGGCCCTGAAGAATGGCGATGTAAACGCTGCTGAGACTTACCTTGCAAAGGGTAGTGGCTCTGATACCTTCAAGGAGGTTATGGGTAACCTGAACATTGCCAAGGGTAACTACACTCAGGCTGCTTCTGATTTGGCAGGAACCTATTCTAATAGTGCTGCTCTGGCTCAGATTTTGGCTAAGGATTACACTAGCGCTAAGAAGACACTTGCTGCCATCAAGAATGCCGATGCTATTACTAGCTATCTGCAGGCTGTTCTGGCTGCACGTACAAACGATACTACTACTTTGGCTTCTGCCCTCAAGAGCGCTATCCAGCAGGACGCTACTTTGGCTGCCCGTGCTGCTAACGACCTTGAGTTTGCCAAGTATGCAAGCATCATTAAGGGCATCATCAAGTAAATGAGATTCAAGCTATTCTATATAGCATTCCTGCTCACCCTGCTCAGTTGCAGCAACCACCCCGGTCAGGTTATGATTCAGGGTAGTTTTGCTCACCTTGAGCAGGGTGAGTTCTTTATTTATAGTCCCAGTGGAGGAACAGACCGCTTGGATACGCTGCATATCGAGAATGGTGAATTCGAGTATATGGCATCCATAGACGGGGATGTTATCTTCCATCTGATGTATCCCAATTATTCAGAACTTACCATCTTTGCCCGTCCTGGCGATGACATTAAGATTGTAGGCGATGCCCAGAATCTGAGTACGGTGGAAGTGAAGGGTACAGAGGATAATGAGACTTATACTGAATTCAGGAAACGCATAAAGGGCCTTTCTGACAAGGAGGTACGTGATGTTGCCCAACAATACGCATTGGAACATCCTACGCTGGCTCTTAGTCGTTATCTGTTTTCAACATATTTTCTCCTAAACGATAGTATCCCACAGGCTCAGATAACAGAAATCTTTGATAGTCTGTGTCGTGCCTGTCCTGATGACGTGGAGTTGAGTAAACTGTCCCGTCTGGTTCGCTCACATGGTGTGCTATCTGAAGGGCAGCCGTTGCCCGATTTCAAATTAATGACCCGTCCCTCCGTCTTTACTGATGAGGGAGGCAAGGAAATATCCTCAGAAGATTTCCGTGGCAATTATCTGCTGATATCCTTCTGGGCCAGTTGGAAGAGTGGCTCGCAGAGCGCTCTTTACCGAACACGTAGGTTCCGTAAGGAAATGAAAGAGAAAGGCATCAGGGTGAATGTCATCAGTTATTCCCTTGATGCAGAATCCACAGAACTTGCAAGAATTGAAAAGAACGATAGCATAGACTATTACAGCTATTGTGATTTCCAATGTTTCAATAGTCCGCTTGTCCAGAAGTTGGGCATTTACGACTTACCTTATTTTGTTCTTGTAGATGCCAATCTGAGGATTGTTGCCTCAGGTACAGATTGGCAACGTGATATAGAACCTCATATCAGGAAACTATGCTTGTAAAAGTATATGGTGCAACAGTACAGGGCCTGCAGGCAGTAGCCGTAACCATAGAGGTGAATGCCACCAGAGGATGCCGGTTTGTTATGGTCGGCTTGCCCGATAATGCTGTTAAGGAGAGTCATGAACGCATCATGGCAGCCATAGAAAATAGCGGTTACAGATTTCCTACCAGACAGATTACGGTAAATCTGGCGCCTGCCGATGTCAGGAAAGAAGGTTCTGGCTTGGATCTTCCTTTGGCCATTGGAATACTTGCCACAGAAGGTGAGGTAGACGTAAACTTGCTGAAGCGCTATATGATGGTTGGCGAGTTGAGCCTGGATGGCTCCCTTATGCCTATAAAAGGAGCACTTCCTATAGCCATCAAAGCCAGAGAGATGGGGTATGAGGGTCTCTTTGTGCCAGAAGATAATATACGTGAGGCAGCCGTTGTAAATAAACTTAAGGTTTATGGTGTGCGTCATATCAATCAAGTGGTAGGACATCTGAATGGTATGCATCCCCTAGAACCTACCGTTGTTAACACACGTGCCGAGTTCTATGCTCAGCAGAATGATTTTGAACTGGACTTTGCAGACGTTAAGGGGCAAGAGCATGTAAAGCGTGCCATGGAGATTGCCGCAGCAGGTGGACATAACCTTATTATGATAGGCCCTCCTGGAAGCGGAAAGAGTATGATGGCCAAACGTCTGCCTAGTATCTTGCCGCCTTTGTCATTGCAAGAGAGTCTGGAGACAACACAGATTCATTCCGTAGCCGGCAAGTTGCCCGGTAACTGCTCGCTGATAGCGCACAGGCCTTTCCGTGCGCCCCACCATACAGTTTCGCAGGTTGCTTTGGTGGGTGGCGGTTCAAATCCTCAGCCAGGAGAGATAAGTCTGGCCCATAACGGTGTGCTCTTCTGTGATGAGCTTCCCGAGTTCCAGCGTAGTACATTGGAGGTTCTTCGTCAGCCTCTCGAGGACAGGGTTATTAACATTTCCCGTGCCAAGTACAGCATTTCTTACCCGTGCTCCTTTATGTTCATAGCCAGCATGAACCCTTGTCCGTGTGGCTATTACAATCACCCGACCAAACAATGCTGCTGTACACCCGGACAAATTGTCCGTTATCTGAATAAAATCTCCGGTCCCTTGCTTGACCGTATAGATATACAATGTGAGATAACGCCCCTTTCCTTTGATGAACTCAGTCGTACGGCTCCAGGCGAGAGTAGTGCCACCATTCGTGAACGTGTGGTTCGTGCCCGCAAAATTCAGGAAGAGCGTTATAAGGATGAGCCTGGTATACATTGCAATGCCCAGATGACAAGCAGGCTGATGCATCGTTATGCCGAGCCGGCGTCCAATGATATGGATATGCTGAGGGAAGCTATGAACCGTCTTCAACTTTCAGCACGAGCATATGACCGTATTCTGCGTGTAGCTCGTACTATTGCCGACCTTGAAGGTTCAGAGCAAATTCAGACACATCATCTGCAGGAAGCCATAGGCTACCGTAATCTTGACAGGAGTTCTTGGGGAGAATAGGAAAAAGAAAAGCGCGCTGCCCCCAAAGGAAACAGTGCGCTAGATTTCTTTTGCAAAAAAAGAATGGTTCTTAGAACTTCAGGTCAGCACCAGCCTTGAACTTAACAACCTTCTTTGCGGGGATGTTAATGGTCTTCTTTGTAAGAACATTGATACCCTTGCGTGCAGCACGCTCAGCAACAGAGAAAGTACCAAAACCAATCAGAGCAACCTTGTCACCAGTCTTTACAGCACCGATAATAGCCTCCAATGTGGCTTCCAAAGCCTTCTTTGCGTCAACTTTACTCAAACCTGCGCCTTCTGCAATTTTTGCAATCAAATCAGTCTTGTTCATAACTTTGTGTTTTTAGATGTTTATAAATTTAGTTTAAATCAAAAAATTGTATCACAAAAATAGGTATTCTTGACATACAGCCCAAGTTTTTTTGTAAAAAAATGAAAGAAAATGCGAAAAAAACCTTTTAGAATGCGTGTAATTGGGCCTTTTCTGTTTTATTTTTGTATTTTTGCGCCGTAATTAGGAATTTTGACTGTTATGAATAATATGCCTCCTGTAACCAAGAATCTGCTTATCATTAACGTGTTGTTCTTTGCAGCCCGATGGGTAGCAGCTCTTCCTGCTTATGGTATAGACCTTGACGATGTACTGGGCCTTCACTTCTTTATGGCCAGTCATTTCTATTTCTACCAGCTCTTTTCATACATGTTCATGCATGGAAGCTTCTCACATCTGTTCTTCAATATGTTTGCCGTCTGGATGTTCGGTCGCATTATGGAGAATACCATGGGTTCCAAGCGCTTTCTGTTCTATTACCTGACGTGTGGTCTGGGAGCCGGACTGATGCAAGAGCTGGTGCAGTTTGGCAATTACTGGATTGAGGGCCTTGGCAATTACGAGATGGCCAGCATTGGCGGGATGCAGATTCCGATGGCAGAGTACTTGAACCGTTGGACTACGGTGGGAGCTTCTGGTGCCGTGTATGGTATCCTGCTCTCCTTTGGCATGACGTATCCCAATGAGCGGATGTTCATCTTCCCGCTTCCTGTTCCTATCCGTGCCAAGTACTTTGTGGTAGGATATGCCGTGATAGAACTGATGTCGGCTCTGGGTCGTCCGGGCGATGGTATAGCACATTTTGCTCATTTGGGTGGTATGCTGGTAGGTCTTCTGTTGATTCTCTATTGGCGTAATGGCGGCGGAAATCGCAACCGAGGTCACAGTAATTACTACGACAGAGATTATTACGACAAGGGCTCTGGCGGTTTTAATTTCCGTCGTTGGTTCTCGAAGATGTTTACCCGTAAGAATCCCGACATCAAGGTTACCTATGGTGGTAAATACGAGCAGGATTTCGCCTATAAACAGCGTCAGCAGGAAGAGGAGGCAGAACTGAATCGCATACTTGATAAGGTAAAGAAGAGCGGATATACAAATCTTACAGAAGAAGAGAAACGCCGGCTCTTCGACAAAAGCAAAAACTAATGCAGAACAAAAAGAAAAAGACAAGCCCCTTTGTGCGTGTGTTCATAGGAATATTCCTGGGAGCTAACATTTGTACTGTCCTGCTCATGTGGCTGGCTGTTATTTCCACCTTTCTCTCACCCAGTTCACATCCCACTCTTTCATTATTAGGGCTTTTCTTCCCTATATTCGTGGCGGTGGATATTGCCTTTTTCTTTTTCTGGCTGATATTCCGTTTCTATCTGGTATGGGTTCCTTTGGTGGGATTGATGGTTGTGGCAGGCTATGCTATGGACTATTGTCCCATTAACACCAAGAAATACCTTTCGGACAGTGCCATCTGTGTTGTTACCTATAATGTGGGTGGTGCAGCAGAGGAAGAGGACCGACAGGAGGTGCTACGTTTTTTGAAGGAAAAATCCCCGGATGTTGTATGTCTTCAGGAGACGTATGGCCCCCTAGTGAATATGCCTGAGTTCCAACATTTTGCCGACTCTATGGGTTATCATCGTGTGGTTGGAACTGGGAAATGTATCCTTACCCGTTTCCCCGTCCTGGGTGATACCTTGCATATTGACTATCCAACCCGTAAGAACAGCAGCATGGCGTGCTGGGTTCGCTGTCAGGGCGACAGTCTGTTGCTGGTAAGCAATCATCTTGAAAGTAATGCGCTTTCTGATTCCGATAAGACGGAGTATAAGAATATGATCTTGGAACCTGAACAGCAACGCGTGGAGAAGGGAAGCAAGGTGCTGCTTCGCAAACTCCGCGATGCTGCTTTCTACCGTGGCGCACAGACAGATACGTTATGTGCTCTGATAGACAAGAATGAAGGAAAGAGCATAATTATGTGCGGAGATTTCAATGACACCCCCATCTCCTATACTTATCAAAGAATATCCAGCAGATTGGATTGTGCATACCGCAAAATTGGCAGGGGCGTAGGCTTTACTTATAGCCAAAGTGGAATCTATGTGCGTATAGATCATATATTTGCGTCTTCAGACTGGCAATGCATAAAATGCTATGTAGACGATGGCGTAAGGGCTTCTGACCACTTCCCCGTAGTTGCCTATCTACAGAAAAAAGACAAATAAAATGCCTTTAATGTATAAATTTTGGTGCAAATTATATTTAGTAAAGGAAAAATGTGTATCTTTGCGAACTATTTTTTGACTGAACGAAACTTATAAACAACAAAACAATAATTATTTAACAAAATGCAAAACAAAGGATTTGTAAAGGTTTTCGCAGTCCTGCTGACTCTGGTTTGCCTCTTCTACCTGAGCTTCTCAGTGGTTACCAACCACTTCGAGAATAAGGCTGAGGAGATTGCTCAGACTGAGGGTCAGGAAGCTGCCGACCGTTACTTGGATTCTCTGCTCAACAACAAGGTGTACTGCAATGTTTGGACATTGAAGGAGTGCCGTGAGATGGGAATCGGATTGGGTCTGGACCTGAAGGGTGGTATGAACGTTATCCTGGAGGTTAGTGTACCCGATGTAGTAAAGGCTTTGGCAGACCACAAGGAAGAGACTGATGAGAACTTCCGCAAGGCCGTCGAGCAGGCGACCAGCGAGGCTGCAAACAGCCAGAGTGACTTTATTACCTTATTTATTAAAGACTACAAGGCTTTGGAGCCCAACAAGGCTCTGGCTGAGCTTTTTGCAACTCAGCAGTTGCGTGATAAGGTAACAACCAAGAGTACAGACAAACAGGTTGAGAAGGTGCTCCGCGAGGAAGTGAAGAGCGCTATCGACAACTCATACAATGTACTCCGTACGCGTATTGACCGTTTCGGCGTTGTTCAGCCTAACATCCAGGCCCTGGAGGGTCAGGAAGGCCGCATCATGGTTGAAATGCCTGGTGTAAAGGAACCCGAGCGTGTTCGTAAACTATTGCAGGGTAGTGCTAATCTGGAGTTCTGGGAGACTTACAACTCTCAGGAGATTGTTCCTTTCCTGGTTACTTTGGATAGAAAACTTGCTGCTGTAATGAGCAACATCAAGGATGAGGCTCCTGCTGATTCTGCTGCTGTTGTTGCAGAGGCTACAACTGATACCACAGCTGTTGATTCTGCTGCTGCCCAGAAGGATCTGGCTGCCGTAGTAGGTGGTAACGCTGAGGAGAAGAAAGAGACTGCTGTTTCTGCTGCCGACATCGAGAAGGCACGTAAGCAGAATCCTCTTTTGAGCCGTATGCAGCTTGCTCAGGGTGCTTATGGTTGCGTAGTTGGTTATGCCCACAAGCGTGATATGGCTACTATTGATGAATTGTTGGCTTCTCCCGAGGCTAAGGAGGTTCTTCCTTCTGACCTTCGTCTCAAGTGGGGCGTTAAGGGTGCTGGTGAAGGCGAAAGTTCTAACATCTACGAGCTGTATGCCATCAAGGTAACAGAGCGTAACGGTCGTGCTCCTCTGGAGGGTGATGTTATCACTGATGCCAAGGACGAGTTCGATCAGAACGGTCAGCCTTGCGTTAGTATGAAGATGAATGTTGACGGTGCTCGTCGTTGGGCTGCCCTCACAAAGGCTAACCTGAAGCGTTGCGTTGCCATCGTTCTGGATGATAATGTTTACAGTGCTCCTACTGTACAGAGCGAGATTACCGGTGGTAACTCACAGATTACCGGTCGTTTCACAACAGAGGATACACGTGACCTTGCCAACGTACTGAAGTCTGGTAAGATGCCCGCTCCCGCTAAGATTGTGAGCGAGGAGATTGTTGGTCCTTCACTGGGTGCTGAGTCTATCCAGCAGGGTATCCTGAGCTGTATCATCGCCTTCGTAATCCTGATGGTTTACATGATTGTGATGTACGGTACTATCCCCGGTATGGTTGCTAACTGCGCCCTGATCCTGAACCTCTTCTTCACCGTAGGTATCCTGACCAGCTTCCAGGCTGCCCTTACCATGAGCGGTATTGCCGGTATGGTACTGACACTGGGTATGGCTGTGGATGCCAACGTGCTTATCTATGAGCGTACCAAGGAGGAGATGAAGGCTGGTAAGAAGGTTCGCGAGGCTCTGTCTGCTGGTTACAGCAATGCCTTCAGCGCTATCTTCGACTCTAACCTGACTTCTATCATCACCGCTGTTATCCTTTACTACTTTGGTACAGGACCTATCCGCGGTTTCGCTACCACATTGTTCATCGGTATCTGCGTCAGCTTCTTTACTGCCGTATTCCTGACCCGTGTTGTTTATTCACAGGTTATGGCTAAGGACAAGTGGTTGGGTCTGACCTTCCGCACCGCTATTGGTGACAAGATCTCTTTCCAGAACCCCGCCTTCAAGTTCATGAGCGCTTACAAGAAGAGCTTTGCTGTCTTTGGCGTACTGGCTGTTATCAGCTTGGGCTTCATGTTCGGTCGTGGCTTCAGCAAGAGTATTGACTTCACCGGTGGTCGTAACTATGTGGTTCTGTTCGAGAAGGAAGTACAGCCCGAGACTGTTCGTCCTCTTCTGGCAGAGGCATTCCCCGAGAGTAACACCAGTGTTATTGCCCTGGGTACTGGCGGCAAGACTGTACGTATCTCTACTAACTACCGCATCCAGGAGGATGGTACAGAGGTAGACAGCGAGATTGAACAGAAGTTGTTTGATGCCCTCAAGGCTGGCGACCTCTTGACTAGTGACCTTACTGTAGAGAACTTCATCAACCGTGATGAGCGTGCAGGTGGTTCTATCATCAGTAGCCAGAAGGTAGGTCCTTCTGTAGCTGAGGATATTACTAACGGTGCTATCTGGAGTGTTATTCTGGCCTTCATAGCCATCTTCGCATACATCTTTATCCGTTTCCGTAACCTTGCCTTCTCAGTTGGTGCTATCACCGCTCTGATCATAGACATTGTTCTGATTCTGGGTATGTATGCTATCTGGTGGGGTATCCTGCCCTTCTCACTGGAGATTGACCAGACCTTCATTGGTGCCGTGCTTACTGCTATCGGTTACTCTATCAACGACAAGGTGGTAGTATTTGACCGTATCCGTGAGTACATTGGTCTTTATCCCAAGCGTGAACGTCAGGAAC
>JAEEGK010005522.1_pt1 | contig 30598 bp, 22 predicted proteins | sample 8958771 | NCBI WGS metagenome assembly JAEEGK01 (sample SAMN16246547, study PRJNA631951) | gut metagenome | biome: gut microbiome; feature: rumen; material: SC-attached | host: Bos | place: Iran: Karaj | collected 2018-10
CATATAATTTCTTAATGATGATATTTTTTCTACATTAGGATATATTTGATATTGAAATATTAAAAAAGTTTCACAAACATTATAAACTTTTTCAAATTTTATATCATTTATTATAAAATTACCATTTCTCTCTGATTTTATTATAGAAAAAAATGATTTGATTTTTTTATATTTTTCTTCATTTGCTTCATTTAAATTTTCCTTTAATTCCTCTTTAATTCCTTTTAATTCATTATATTTATAAAATAATTTATAAATTACATTTTGTTTATATAAGAATAATAATAGTTTATTATTTGAAATCCCATTAAAAGGAATTGTTTCATATATTTCATTTAATTTATTTTTAAATTCATTTTCATTATTTAATTTTTTATTAAATAAAGTTAAATTCTTTTTTATTTCATCAGAAAATTGCTCTTTAACATTTTTATTCATTATTTAAATTATAATAAATAAAAATAATAAAAATTCAAATGAAATTTCATTATAATTTTTATAATAATGAAAATCAAATAAAAAAAAATACATTACATAAAAAAAATAATTCAAATTCTTTTTCAGTTAAATTAAAATATCCAGAAATAATAGTTTATAATAATAATTTATTTAATTTCAAAAAGAATTATTTTAATATAAATAATATAAAAATTTATCCTGAAAAATCATTATCTAGAAATACAGAAATAAATTCATATTCAAATACTTCAATATATAATAAAACTTTTAATGAAAAAAATATAGAAAAAAAAATAGAAAATAAAAATAAAAAAGGAAAGAATAAAATAAATGAAAATGTTAATAAAATAATTAAAATATTATTATCAGATAAATTTGATGAAAATAAATTTTTAAAACCAAAAATTAACTTAAAAAATATAATAAACAATCAAAATAAAAATAAAGAAATTGATCCAAAATATTATATTAAAAACAAATTTCAAATTCAACCAAATAATAAAAATTTATTTAAAACATATATAAAACAAATAAAAGCATTAGGAAGTGAAAAATATAGAAATTCTTTATTTAAAGAAATAAATGAATTTGAAATAAAAACATTAAAATATTCATTTTTAAAAGGACCAACTGGAATAAATTTAAAACCAAAAGAAAATAAAATAAATAAAGATATTAAAAATTTAATATTAGATATGGAACAAAATTCATTTTCTCCAATAAATAATAATATAAGAAAAAGAAATAATTATCCTTTTCTTAAAAAATATCATACAGATAATAAAATAAAAATAAATTCTAATGATATTATAAATGAAAAAATTAATAAATCTATATTTATGGCAGAAAAAACATTAAATCATTTTAATAAAAGAGAAAAAGAATATGAAAAAATTAGAAAAAAAATGTTAAATTATTAAAAATTAATTAAAAGATTATTAAAAAAAAAAAATAATTTATTTAAAAAAAAAAAAATAAATAATTTCCTTAAAAAAATTAATTTAAAAAAATATCTATTTAAAAACCAAAAAAGAAAAAAAAAAATGCCAAAAAAACGAAGAAATAATGGAAGAAATAAAAACCATAAAGGACACAGTGATCCAATTCATTGTGATAACTGTGAAAGATTATGTCCAAAAGATAAAGCAATAAAAAGATTTTTAATAAAAAATATGGTAGATGGAAGTTCAAAAAGAGATATTGAAGATATGAGTGTATATAAAGATGAAAATGACAATTATCAAATGCCAAAATTATATATTAAAAATCAATATTGTGTTTCATGTGGAATTCATGCAAGAATTGTTAGAGTTAGAAGCACTGTTAATAGAAGAATTAGATATGTTTCTAGATATAGAAAAGACCAAAAAGGAGAAATGAGTAAAGGTTTATATAGAGTTGCTAATCAAAAATATCCTGAAAAAGTTATTGTTAAAGAAGAAGAATAAATATTTTTTAAATTGTGTATTTAAAATTTTTAACTTTGGCTTTTTTTAAATTTTTTTTTTATTTTGTATTTTTTTATTTTGATTTGTTTTTTTTTTATAATGTTTTTTTTTATGGTTAATTTTTATATTTTTATTAAAGTTTTATATTTTTTTTACTTAAAGTAGTTTTTTTATGTTTTATTTTTTAGTTTTTTTTTTGGTTTTTCTTTCAAAGGGATTTATTATAAATGTTATATTTCTTATTTTATTATTTATTTATTATATTTTTCTATAAATTAATTGATTTGTTATTTTTTTTATTTAATAATTAAAAAAAGGATTAATAAATTATGGAATATAAAATTTTTAAACCTGCACTTTTATATTCATATTTATCAAATAATAAAAAAATAAGAATATCAAAAAAAAAAATTGCACTATTAACAAATAATTATTCTAATGTAATAATATTATATAAATATTTTTTAGTCAAAACAAACAGATTCATTTTCCAATGCAATTACAAATTCAAATTCAAGAAGATTTACTAATACTCAATCAAATTCATTTTATAAAAGAACAAATAATAAAAATGATGATTCTTTTCAATTAAATAAAACAAGAACAAATTTAAGACAAAATACAACAATTGAAAAAAATAAAACAAAAAATTTTTTTTATGATAAATTCTTATCAAATTATGAACAAAAAGTAAAAAAAACAATGTTTCAATTTCATAATTATAATTATCAAAATAATAATCTTCCATTTATAAAACAAAAAGAAAATCAAAATGAAAATTCTTATTTAAATAATAATCCAATATATAAAAAAATATATTCCTTAAATAGTGAATTTCTATTAAAAAATAATTACAAACCAATTTTTAATAATAGAGAAGAAAGATCAATTTCAACATCAAAAACAAATAGAGAAAACACATTAAATTCATTTTTTAATTCAGATGATAATTTAAGTAAATATTTAATAGGTAAAGAAATAGGAAAAGGCGCTTATGCAAAAGTAAAATTAATAACAGACAAATATACAAAAATAAAATATGCAATGAAAATATATGAAAAAATAAAATTAACTGATATTTCAAAAAAAAAAAGTGTATTTAATGAAATAGAAATAATGAAAAAAGTAAATCATAAAAATATAGTAAAATTAAAAGAAATAATTTATACTCAAAAAGAAATATTAATAATAATGGAATATATAAATGGAATATCATTAAGAGAATATTATAATAAAAATATAAAAAATCAATTTAATTTAACAAAAGAAAAAGAAAAAATATTAAAAACTTTTTTTATTCAAATTTTTTCTGCAATGGGATATTTACATAGAAATCATATGGCACATCGAGATATAAAATTAGAGAATATTTTATTAGATAAAGATAATGAAATTAAAATAATTGATTTTGGTTTTGGAATTTATAATCCAGAAAATAAATTGCAAAATTTTTTTTGTGGAACTCCAAATTATATGTCACCTGAAATATCAAGTAAAAAATATTATATTCCACAAAAAAGTGATTTATGGAGTTTAGGAATTTTATTTTTTAAAATGACTTGTTCTGATTTTCCTTTTAAAGGAAAAGATCAAAAAGAATTATTTAAAGCTATTAAAAAAGGAGTTTTTAATTATCCAAATTATGTTTCTAATGATATTAAAAAAATTATTAATCATTTAATTGTTGTTGATCCTCAAAAAAGAATTTCTTGTGATGATATTTTAAGGTTTAGTTGGTTTATTTCAAATTAATTAAATAATATGTTTTTTTTTGTATTTGGTATATTTTTTTAAATTAATTTTAGATTAATGGTTTTATAATTTTATAAGAGTAAGTATTATTTTTTAGCTAAATATTAAGATGATACAATTTAGAATTATAATTAATATTTATTAATGATTGAATTTTATATTTTCATTTATTTTTCAAAAAAATTATAAAATAAAATTACCTATTTTTCAACTCAAATATATATAATAAAAAATGATTGAATATAAAATAATTATAAAAAATAAATTTTAACAATTAAATAATATTTTATATTATTATAGTTCAAGAACAATTTAAATTAATTATATATTTTACTTAAAAGAAGAATATTGTTCCCTATATTTTGAAGAAATGATATTTGATGAAATTTCTTTTTATTATAAATAATAATTCTGTTATATTTTAAAATGGATTTTTTAAATAAATGATTCATTCTTGTAATAAAAATTTTAATTATTTTTTATAATTAAAATTGAATATTTATTTATAATATTAGAATTATCAAATATAATTTTTTATTTTTACTAAATCTAAATTTGATGTTATTAATTGTTATTTATATAATTTTTATAATTAAGTATATTTATTTTATTTATAAAGTATATAACTCATTATAATCAATAAATTTCTTTAATTTTTTACAAAAAGGGGAATTTTGGTTAAAATATATTTTTAAATCTTCTTTACATTTCTTAGCTTGATTAATATAATTTTGCTTTAAAAATAGTTTTTCCCCACAAAAATTATTATTCGAAATATTTAAGTTTAAATCAAACGATGAAGAATTATTAAAATAAGTATTAATTAAATTACTATTTTTATTATTTTGAATTCTTTCAAAAAAATTTTTATTATAATTATCAGATTTTAATTTTGAAGAATCATATTGTAAAATTGTTTGATTATTCACTGGAGTAATAGAATTTTGTTGATTGGATAAGATATTCTTTTTTTCATTATTATATATATTTGTTTTTTTTGGTTTGAGTTTAATATTTTCAAAATTTCTTTTATTTAAAATTTTTTTTCCTGAATTTAATATTTCATTTGAAAATAAATCACTTAAATTATTTTTATTTTTTAATATAGAAGAAGAAATATTTTTTGAATGTAATTTGTTTTTATTAAAAATATTATTTAAGTTATTATTTGTTTTTATAAATATATTAGACATTGAATAATTTGAATGATTTGAAAAAATATTATTTGAATTATAATTAATTACAGAATCAGAATTATTTAAATTATTAATTTTTTTTTGTTTTACAAATTTTGAGAAATCTCTTATCTCTTTATATTTATTATTACTCTTTTTATTTTGATATTCTTTTATAAATAAGTTTTTATTTGTATGATTAAAATTAGAATTATGATTTTGATTAGAATTCATATTTTTATTATTTAATAAATAATTTTGATTTACTTTATTTACAATTTGATTTTGATAATTTAAAATGCCATTTTTATTATTTTTTAACTTTTCATAATTAAAAATACTTTCTTTATTAGAATTATTTTTCAAACAATTAAATTCTTTATATTTAGATAATTCTTTAAATTTATTTTCGTTATTATTATCTTGAGATTGAGTAATTTTTGACATTGTTCCACATTCAGTTAAAGTCATAGGAAAACAGTTTTCTTCTGCATTATGATTTGATTTATTATTAATATAGTATTGAAAATCTGAAAAATTGTTCATTTTTTATTTAAATTTAAATATTATTTTTTTATTTAAATAGGCAAAAATTAAAATATTTTTTTAATAAAAAAAATAATAAAGAAATATATTATTTTATAAATAGAATTTAAATAAAATCTTTATTTAAATAACAAAATTAGTTATCTTTTATTTTATTATTCCTTCTTTTTCTTAAATAAAAATTAAAATAAGTAAAAGTATTCCAAAGTATTTTATAATAAATATAATTGAATTCAAAATATATTTTTTTTTTAAAAAACTGTTTGTTTAAATTTTAATATTATTTTAGAAAATTATAATATTTATTATCCTTAATTAAGCTTTATTATTTTGATTTTAATATAATAAAAAAATATAGATTAAAAATAAAAAAAAAATAAATTTTAATTTGTTTTAAAATAAATAAAATAATTAATCATCATCATTATATTCAGCATCATCTTCATATTCTTCAGGTCTATAATTATTATCATTATTTTCATTTTCATTATAATTTTCAAATTCATTTTCATTTTTAGATTCATTAAGAATTGATTTATATATTTCCATATTTTCGTCACTTATTCCCAAAGGATTTTTTGACTTTAAAGCATTATCAATAATATTTTCAATCTGATTATTTATATGATGTAATTTTTCATTTATTTCATATTTTATTCTATAAATATTTGTATTTGCTGAAATATTAGTAATTACTTTATCTTTTTGATTTAATTTATTAAAATATTGTTTAAATTCATCAATAGTCATTTTATAATTATTATTTTGAGAATTTATATTAACTTGATTTAAAATATTATTTATTTCATTATTATATTTTTTTGTTTCTTGTAAATATTCATTCATCTTATTTTCATCCATATCATTAAAATCTAATTTTTCCATAATAGAATTATAAATTGCATTTAATTTATCATATTTCTTTTTTATAGTCTCTTGTCTTACATTTGCTTCAATAAAATTTTGATTATTAAATTTATCAAAATATTTTTTTGAATCTGATAAATTAAAATTTATTTCTTTTTGAATAGTTGTTGAATAATTTTTAACTCCATCACTTAAATTATTAATATTAACTTTAATTGATTTATGATCTTTATGATATTTATTTTTACAATTATTACAAATGAAAATTTTATCATTTCTACAATAATTATTAATTAAAAATTTTCCACAAGTACAAGATAAAGATTTCATTATTGGATCATTAAAATCTATTGATTTATCTGTAAAAGTTCTTGCTTTTTTTATTATTTTTGGAACAATTTGAATTTTAATAATTTTATTTTTTGAAAAATAATCTCCTATTAAAAGATTATTTATTGTTTCTAAATCTTGATTATGATATGTTAAACTTATTTCTTCTTTTGTCTTATCACCTTTTTTTAAATTAAATATTGTTTTTTTTGCTAAAGATTCTAATGAAGCTATTTTTTCATATGGTGCTATTTCTGAAGAAAATGTTCTATTTTTATATTCAAAAATAATTTTAATATTGTTTTTAAATTTATCATCCATTTTTTTTATAAAATCTATTACAATTTAAATTATATTTACATTATTTAAAAAAAATTATTATAAAATTTTAAATTATATTTTTTTTAAAGTACAAACTAACATTTATTATAATAAAAAAACATTGAAAAAAAAATGAAAATGAGAAAAAGTATTTCTACAACTCAATTATTAATAATAATAATAATAGGAGGAATAAATACTTATTTATTTTTAGGTTGGTTTCTCGAATTAAAAAATAGAAGATTTCTTTTTATGACTTGGTGGAGTTTTTATATTAATTCAGTATTATTAATGGTATCTTTATTTTGTGATTTATATTTTTATTTTACTAAAAATAAACAATATGAAAAAATAAATTACATATTTAGAAATAGTTATGCTGCTGTATCAACAACTTTATCTATTTTTGTTACTTTAATTTTTTGGACTTTAATTTTTCAAAGTTTAAATTTTTTTAATAAAAGTTATGATGAAGATAAAATATATAGAAGTATATATATTCATTTAATTATAACAATTCTGTTAATTATTGATTTATTTATTTCTGAAAGAGATGAACCAAAATTTAGATATTCTGAAATAAATATTGATTATATTATACTTGGTTTATATATGATTTTAACTTTATTGTTAATTTATGTTTATGATAAACCAATTTATCCTTTTTTAAAAAACATTCATATTATTCCACTTATTGGTTATGGAATCATTTTTATTATTGTAATGTATATTTCATATTATTTATATTTGGGTTTACTTAAATTAAAATATAAATATAATATTGGATTAGAAAATGAAAATGAAAGTAATAATTTAAATGAAGAACCTCTTATTGATAATAAAGAAGATTAAAATATTTTCAAAAAATATAGATTTTTAAATATAAAAAAAATATTTTTTTCAAAACAATCATTAATAAAAACTACGGATTATTTAATTTTAATTAAGGTTAAATAAAAATAAAAAATATATATATAAATAACTAATATTATATTAATGTTTCTCATGTAAAAATTTATAAGTTTGTGTTCCTTCATCATTTAAATTTTTTAAAGATGTACTTAATGGAAAATTTTTTATTATAATTTGAGAAAAATCATATGTTTTTTTAGGAATAGTTATTTTAATTAATTTTATTTTTTTTTCTTTATTTTTTTTTTCTATATTTATTTTCTGATTTTCTATTTCTTTTTGTTGTTCTTTTTTATATAATTTTTTTAAATATTTATATTCTAAAAATTTATTTTCAAGAATTTGATAAATTTCATGTTTTAAATGATTTATTTTTAAAAACCTTTTAGTGAAATTATCATGATTATTATTATCAAAATTTTTCTTATTATTTATAGTAAAATCATTTATATTAGAAGAATCATTATTAAAAGAAATATTATCACTACTAAAGTTTTTTTTTGTATAATTTAATGGAAATAATTCCTGAAATTTCAAATCATATTTTTTAGGATTTTGAAATAATAAATTATGTAATTTTATTTTTGGTAGAAAATTTTCTCTCACTTGTTTAAATCTTTGAGGGTATTCATTTAAATTAAATTTTTCTCTTGAAGTTGAATTTCCTAAAATTTTTATATTTCTCATTTTTGGAAATACTGAAGAATTATTTTTCTTTAATGAGTTATTATTATCTTTTTCTAAAGAGAGATTTCGAAATTTTTTTGAAGAATCTTGAACATAAAATATATTATTTTTTGAATTCGATAACAAATAATTAAATGATTTAACATTCATATTAATAAAACCTTTTAAATAATAAATGAAAAAATTAAATAAAATAATATAATATAATAGAAAATAAATAATTTTTATAAAACATTACAAATTTTTAATTATTTTAAATTCAAATTTTCAAAATCATTAAACTTTAGATTTTTTACCTTAAAATACTAATAATCATAATATATTAAAAGTAATTTTTAATGATATTGTTTTATATAAAAAAATAAAAAAAAGTAATATATTGAAATAAGAAAAAACTTTATACATAGAATAAATTATGAAATATTAGGAGAAAAAAAATTTAAAACTACATAATTAATTTACTTAAAATAATTTGTTTTAATTAGTTTATTATTAGTTATATAATAAAAATATAAGTTATAATTTATTATTTTATATTTGAATAAATAGTTTGATAAATTAATATAAAATAAAATGTATAATTTATAATGAATATTTTTCAAAGACTAAAAATTTTGGATAAAATTCAATTATATACTAATCAAAAATACTTTAATATTTTCAAAGAAATATTTTTAAATGATAAATCATATAATAAAAAATTAATAAAAGTTTTTGATTTGCAATCTAAATATAATAAAAAGATAAATGACTATACAAATTCAAAACTAAAAGAAAGAATTTCAAATTATTGGGAAAATTTATATCATTCATTTCAATTAAAGAAAATGAATTATATTATTAAAACTCAAAATGAATTTATTTCTGATTCTCCAGAATATATTTCTGAAATAGTTATAAAATATTTACAATTATTATCAAAAAAAATTTATAAATTCCTAATATTAATTTCTGTTAAATTTAATTATCCAATTAATTATTTAAAAGAAGAATATATTAATTTATGTACTGAAGAAATAAAAATAATTTATGATAATATTTTAAGTTCCTTAAGGAAAAATAATAAAAAAAAATTAAATCCAATTTATCAAACAAATAAAAATTATATTGAATCACTTTTTAAAAAAAAAAAACCAAAATTACATAATTCTTCTACAACAAGTTTAAAAGGAAAAAATATTATTATGAAAAAATATAATAATCATTTACATCATTCACATTCATTAATTTCATTAATTAAAAATACAAACGAAGAAAATAAAGATAAAAAAAAAGGAAAATACTTATTTGATAATGAAATTAATTCAATTGCTCAAGGAAAATATCCTTCTGGATATTTAGTTGAACAATTTTTAAAACAAACTGATTTTGATTCTCCAGAAAAAAAATTACTTAAAAAAAAATGTAAAAAATTAATAAAAGTAAATTCTACTTCTTCTTTCAATAAAATAAAATTACAAAAAAAATATAAATTTACTAATAAATTTGAAGATAATAAAAATAATAATCAAACTTTTAGAAATACTTTTTTCCCTAATATTAAAAAAAATGATTTTTTATTTAAAAAGAATAAGAAGAATATATTTTTATATAATAGAGATGTATTAAATTTTTCAACAAGAAATTCAAGTATATCAAATCGTTTTTATAGAAATTGGTCAAATCCACAATTAAAACACAAATTTTTTTTATCAAAAGAAGATATGTTTTACCAATAAAATAAATAAATAAAAAAAAAAAAATTATATTTTAATCAACTTATTTATTTAATTTTATACAAAAAAATATAAAAAAATTTATTCATTATAAAATTAATAAATGAAAAATATAATTCTCAAAAAAAAAATATAAACAAAAAGAGTTTGAAAAAAATCAAAAATATTCAATGAAACATTCTTAAATTTAAAATACAAAAAATAAAATCAATAAACTTAGGTATCTATGGAAAATATATTAATAATATTATAAAAAAGAATTCGAGAAGTAATAAAAATAATTGATTTATTATTTTTATATGAAAAGAACATAAATTAATGAAAAAAAAAGAAGTAATATTTTAACAACATTAAATTATCTAAACATAAAAAAATATTATGATTCAAAAAAATAAATGATAAATCTTATATTTTAATAAGAATAAGCAGATATTGAAAAATTTAAATAAAAAGATATACAAATTTTCCAATAAAAAAATAAAAAAACAATTTTTTTTATAAAAAAAGAAATAAATTAATTTAATTTAAAAAAACAAAAAACAAAATCAAAAATAAATTATTTACTCTTTTTTCAATTCAGAAATATCAAACTCAATACCTTTTTGTAAATATTCCTTAATTAAAAAAGGGACAGAAGTAGGAGGAATATTACCAACTTCACAAATAACCATATTAATATCTTTAGCAGGAGTAACATCAAATTCTAATTGAATTTTATCATATTTAAAATTATCTTTATTATCAAAAGAAGATATTTTATTAATACTTTTTCCTTGAAAACTATCTAACATAATTTTATCCCAAAATCTAAAATATTGACAAAATGCAATAACTGGTTTTTTAAAATGATTAGCAATACAAGAAATTGAAGCAGTTCCTAATTTTCCTTGTAAATCACCATTTGATAACATTGCTTTTGCTTTAATAAAAACTTTAGTAACTTTACCAATTACATTATATAATCCTGTTAAATATGTATATGTTATTGGAATTTGTAATTTTGAAAAATATTCTATTTCTGTTGAAATATGATTTAATTGTCTATTATCTACAAAAATTATTTTAAATTTTATTTTTTTATTTTTTGCTTTTGTTAATAATTGTCTAAATATTTTTGATTTACCATATATTAAAATTACATCATTTTCATTTATTAAATCTGTTTTATCACTTATTATTTGTTTTGTATTTATTCTTTTTAATATGAAATCATCTATTTTTGAACATATGAAATCTCTTATATTTGGAAATGAAATATTTGATGGAATTTTATTTAAAATTGATTTTATTTCTTTTAAATAAAATATTGTATTATCTAATCCAGATCCAATTAAAGTTGTTTCATCTATTATTTTAAATATTTCTTCAAATAAACTTTTTATTTTTCCTAATATTTGAAAAGTATCTCCATCTAATGTTTCTATATATTTTTTTAATCCATTTAATAAATATATACAATTTGAATTTTGTTTATTTATTCCATTTTTTATTATTAATCTTAATGCATTTATTATTTCTTCATTTACATATGTGTATGAAATATTTGTATTTGAAGATAATAATTTTATTACATCTCCACTTGTGTAATTTTTTGGATTTAATTTTTCAAATTCTGGATCTTTTAATTGTTCTATTCTTTCTTCAAATGTTGTTAATGAAAAAAAATGCTTTTTTTTCTCTTTTTTTATTTCATTTTCTTTTATTTTTTCATCTTTTTTATTTTCTTTTTTCTCTTTTTTAATAATTTTTTCTTCTTTTTTTTCCTCTTTTTTTTCTTTTTTTTCTTCTTCTTTTTTTTCTTCTTTTTTTTCAACTTTTTTTTCTTCTTTTTTTTTTTCTTCTTTTTTATCTTCTGTTTTATCTTCTTTTTTATCTTCTATTTTTTTTTCTTTTTTTTCTTCTGTGTTTTCTTCTTTTTTATCTTCATTTTCATTTTTATTTTCGATATTATTTTCTTTTGCTTTTTTAGCTTCTTCTTCTAATCTAGCTTGTTCTTTTTTTAATCTCTTTTTTTCAGCTGCTTTTTTTCTTGCTGCTTCTTTTTCTTCTGGTGTTTTTTCCTTTTTTTTCTTAGGCTGACTTGGTCCATTATTTTGTTTTTGTTTATTATCTTGTTCCATAAAAAATAATAAAAATTTTAAAAAATAAAAAATTAAATTAATTTTTTTAAATTAATTAATACATTAAATCATTTAATAAATTATATTATAAATAATTAATTATCCTAATATCAATTTATAATTTATGAATATAAATTTTAATCATATAATAAAAAATTACATAATATTAAATTGAAATCACAAATTCAATTTGAAAATTCTTTTTTAATTTTTTTACCAACAAAATTTCCTAAAGAATTTGAACTTTTTGCTCTATAATTATTTGGTTTTGGTATTGTATTAATATCTTTTCTATATTTTGCTTCTTGAATTGATAATTTTCTTTCAGGATTAATTACGTTTATATTTAAATTTATATTCATTTTTAAAGAATTATCACTAAATTTTATTTTATTTTTTTTATGAGGAGTTGTTATTTTTTCTTTATATGAATCATCAAAATTTTTTGAATCATTTCTATTTGAATTATTAAAAAAAAAAGATGAATAACTTTTATTTTCAGATACTTCTTCAATTATCATTTCAGTATCTATATATTTTTTATCAAATTTATTATATAAAAGAATATTTTTTATTTTTTCTAATTGAACATTTAATTCATTTATTTCTTCTTCTTTTTCTTCATTTTTATTATAAATTAAATTATATTTTTCTTGTAAATTTTCTAATTTAAGTTTTAAATGTTTTTCTGCAAGTGAAATTTCTTTTTTATTTTTGCATACCATTTCTTTTGTTTCTTCTTGGAAATAATCAATTTTTTTTAATAAATAAATATCTTCTTTTATTTTTGTATTTATATCATTTATTTTAATTATTTCATTTTTTGTTGTAAAGTTTAAATTTTTTAATTGTTCTATTTCATTAATTGTTTCATTTTTGAAATTATTATCAAAATTTTTTATATTTTCATAACTCTATATGATATATTTAAAAAAAGTAAATTTACTTTTGATAATAAATAATTTCTTTCTTCTATTTCTCTTTTTAAAGAATTGTTTAAAGTATTTTTAAAATTTTTAAGTGAATTAATTACAAAATCATATTCATATTTATTTTCATTATTTGGAGTTAAAAAATCTAATTGATAATTTTTTACAATTTTGGATAATGATATTAAAGAAAATATTTCATGATTTAATATTTCAGTTTTAGTTTCATTTAAATTTAAAAAAGGAGTTGATTCATATCTTAATCCTCTTTTATTTCTCATTTCATTTGTAAAAGTCTTCTTTTTTTTCATCATATTTAAAATTATTATTATTAAAAAAAAATATCATCAAAAAACACACATTAATTTTAAAATAAAAACAATAATAAATAAAATTTCAAATTTAATAAAATTATTTTAATCAAATATTATAATAATATATAATTTTTTCATTCAAATTAAAAATTATTTTAATACAAAAATATGAATAATATAACTCCTTTGAATAATTTTATAAGTAACTATCTAAATGGAACATCAAGACATTTAGAAAAAATATTCGTATTAGGTAATGTTTCATGTGATTTAGATAGTTTTTTAAGTAGTTATTTATTAAGTATAGCAAATAATTTTGGAAAAGAAGAAACAAGTCAAATTTATATTCCAATAATAAATTGTCCAAGAAAAGAATTAAAATATAGATTTGATATAGAATATATAGCAAAAAGATTTAATATTGATATTGAAAATATGATTTATATTGATGATGATTTTTTTAAAAGACATATAAGAAAAAAAAATAAAACTAAATTTATATTAGTTGATCATAATAAACCAGATATTACTCAAAGAAAATTAATAAATGAAAGTAATATTATTGGAATATATGATCATCATAAAGATGAAGGATTAAATATTTTAGATAAAACTATTATTTATCCTTTAGGTTCTTGTACTTCTTTAATATTAAAAAAATTTTATGAAAAAAATTTTTATTTATTTAATTATGTTCATCCTTTATTTTCAGTTTCTGCTATGTTAAATGATACTGAAAATTTCGATAAAAATTTATTTCAAAAAAAATGGACTTTATTTGATAAAAATATTTTTGATTTAATAATATATAAAAATCAAAATTATAATTTTACTAAAGATTTTATTGATAAATATTTTGAAAAACTTAATCAAGAAAAATATGATGTTAATAAAAATTTAAGTATTGGAATTGAAGGACTTTTAAAAAAAGATAAAAAAAATTTTATTTGGAGTAAAAATTTTAAAGCAGGATGGTCAAGTTTAGAAATTCATTTAGATGAAATTATTAAAAAATTTGGAAAACAAAAATTATTTGAAAAAATAGATGAAAAATGTTTAAATGAAGGACATAATATTTATTTACTTAATTATAATGATAAATATTTAGAACATAAAGCAAAAACTATTTTAATTTATAATTATAATTTATCAAGAGAAAAATTTCAATATATAAATAAAACTATTCAAACTATGGTTTCTAAAATTTGTTATAAATTTGAAGAAAAATATGATGATGATTGTGTTAAATATATTATGATATCTTCAATTAGTAGAAAACATTTTGAACCTATAATGAGAAAGTATTTTAATAATATAATTTAAAAAAAAATTTTTTTATTTTTGTATTAAAATATTGTAATAATTACTTTATTTAATTTAAAATATATAAATTTAATTTAATTTAATTTTATTTTAAATAATTTTTAAAAATAAAAATAAAAATTTTTATTTATTTATTAAAATTTTCACTCTATTTTGAATAATAAAAAAAAACAGAATATTTATAATAGCAAAAAACAAATTCTTATTATAATATATAAAAGAATGCTTCTATTTTTAAAATAAATTATAATAAAAACTTAATAATAATAGAATCTAATTATACACAAAAAACAATTTTTGTTATATATTAACAAAAACTTAATTCATAAATATATAAAGAGTGAAATATATTTTATATTATAATTTTCACTTATTAATATTAAATAAAAATCATATGTTTTTAAAATTTTTTTTCATTATCATTTTTATGTTTTATTCTCATATGTTGTTTTAATGAACCTTCACTTCTATATTTTTTTTCACATAAATTACATTTAAATTCTCTTATTATTTCATTTTTATTTCTTCTATGTCTCTTCCTATTCATATATAAGTCATTTATATTTTCAATATTATTTGCTTTTAATTTTTTATTTTTTCTTTCTAATCTTGTTATTAATTGTTTTAAATTGTTTTTTTCAATTTGTAAATTGTTTAATTGTATTTTTAAAATTCTATTTATTTGTTCAGTTTTAATAAATTCGAGATAATATTTATAATTTTGTTGTTGAAGTAAATTTATATCTATATTATTATTATAATTATTTTTTGATTCCTCCATTAAACTTTTATAATTAATAAATTTTACAAAATTTTTTTTATTTAATATTATTATTTTGTTAATTTATTAATTAATAATATATAAGTTTATATAATATAAAATCAAAAAATTTCACAATTATTATTTTCATTGTTTTTATCTTTTTTTTCTATATTAGGTATTTTATCTTTTAATTCATTTATATCATTAATTTTATAATTATTATTAGTTTGAAAAAATGATATCATATCATTAGATAAAAAGGAAAGTAAATCACTATTAATATTTGAATTATTATTTTCATTTAAATTCTTAAGTAAAATTTCAGAATTTAAAGAATGAAATGTAGTATCTTGAAAAAGTGTATTACTGTTTATTTTTCCTATATTATTATTTAAATTTTTATTTTCATTAATTATATTTCCACCTTTAGGAATAATAATATTAGTTTTTTCTTGTATTTCATCATCATTACAATCACAAGAATTTTTATCATATACATCATCATAATTTATAATAGTAGAATTAGTATATTCTTCATTATTATTAATATTATTATTTGTATTAGTTTGAGTAAGTGTATTAAAATTATTATTATTAGTATTATTATTTATATTATTTAAATTATTCGAAAATTCAATATTTGAATGTAATTCACTTATTTTTTCTTCATCTTTATCTAATAAATCTTCTATTTCTTTAAATTTTTTTGATATGCAATTTAATAATAAAGTATAAGTTTGAATTCTTTGTTCTGATGAAATTATAATTTCTTCATTTATTTCTTTTTCTTTATCTAAATTATTACTATTTGAATTATCTTGTAACATATCTGCATTAATTATATTAAATTTAGTTTCCTCATTTTTATTATTATTTATAATTTTCTTTTGACCAAGTAATTTTAATTTATTAGTTAAATCTTTTAATTCATTTTTTTGTTCTTTTGATATAATTCTTTCTTTTTTTTCTTTTACATTAAATAAAGTTTTAAAAGTAGAAATTGATGATAAAATAATTGATTCTTTATTTTTGCTTTCATCAATTATAACTTTTTCACTTTCTTCAGTTCTTAAAGTTGAAGGAGTAAAACTTTTTTTCATTATTTTTTCTTTATCTTTTGATGAATTATTACCTTGAAAATTTTTATAAAATGTTTTTTCTTTATTACTAATTACACTTTTTTTTAAATTTTTCATATTATTATATTTTTTAACACTAATATTTTTTTTATGATATAAATTTAAATTATATTCTTTTTCCTTTATGCTATTTCTATAATAATTTTTATTAATAATATTAGTATATCTATTTTGTAAATCAATAGAATTTTTATTTTTCTTTTTATCATTTTTTTGTAAATTAAAATTATTATTATTCTTATTAAATTTAGGTAAAATTTTTTTTGGATTTGATTTTGAATTTGAGTGATTATTATTTTCATTTGTATTACATATATTATTATTTATTTGAATTGAATCTTGAAAATTTATTTTTTTAACAGTTTCTTCTAAATTATCTGTATTAAAATACATATGTTTATTTTTATGTCTTTCAAACTCAGATGATGCTATCAATGGTTTATATGAAAATTTTTGAAAATGTTTTTTTGCTTTTGTAATACTTTTTAAATTTAATGATGATGATGTTTGGTCTGTTTTTTTTGATAATAATAATGATTTCATTATTATAATTTTAAATCAAAAAATGTTTAAAATTTTAAAAATATTTTTTTAAAATAAAATATTATTTTTCCTTATCGAAAATAATGGAATAATAAATATGAATTTCTTTTTTTTAATACTTCAAATTTAATAACAAATTTATTAATCATATTCAAATGTTATAATCATTTATTGTTTGTAAATGTTTTAGTTAATTTAATATTTATTTATAATAATAAAAAGTAAAATAATTTAATTGATAGTTATTTATAATATTTTAACACAAAAAAAAATATTATATTATTTAATAATCATTATTCAATCTATCAATTTCTCTTTTTATTACATTTAAATCTTTTCTATTTATTTCTTTTAATAACATCAAAATACAATTTAATACATTTTGACTATTCTTTTTTGGAAAATCATTAAAGTCTATATCTTTATGATTATTATTATTATTAAAAGTTTGACTACTATACTTATTATTATTGCTAATATAATTATTATCATAATAATCATCTCTTGGATTTTTTGAACTTTGATATTTTTTTATGTTTTTATTTCTTTTATTATCAATCATTTCGATATCTTCATCATATCTTTCTTTTTCTTTATAAGTAGGATTTTTTTTAATATTATAGAAGTTATTTTGATCATCATATTCTACATATATTTCATTACATTTTTTACTCTTCATATTATTTTGACTAATTCTTCTATTATGATTTTTTTTATTTCTATTATTATAATTATCATCATTATAATACTTTTTATCATTTTCATAATTTCTATCATCAAAATTATTATTATAATTATTATTATATATATTATTATAATTATCATTTTCATCATTTTCAGAATAATTAATCTTATTATTAAATGAATTTAAAATATTTTTTTCTGCCTTATTTCTTTCTTCATCTGTAATCATAATATCATCTAATTTAATTAATTGTGGAAGAATACTAATAATAGTATTTCTATAATTTGGATTATCAGAAATTGGATTTTCACTTAACCATAAAATATTTAAATTATCACAATTAGATAAATATTTTATTTCATTTAAATCAGAAATCATATTTTTTCTTAAGTAAAGTTCTCTTAAATTTTTTAACCCTGAAAATGGTTTTAATGAAGTTATTTTATTAACACTTAAAGATATTATTTCCAAAGATGGCATTTCTTTTATTAGAGAAACATCATCTAAATTTGTTCCCCATAAATTTAAATTTTTTATACTTCCTAAACGATCACTTCTTATTTTTTGAACTATTAATTCTTTCGTTAATTTTTTTGACATATATAAATTTTAAAACAATTTTTAATTTAATTATTATTCATAATTAAAAATTAAAATTAAAAAATGAATAAATATATAAAAATTAAGAAAAAATAGTTAAAATATTTCTTACCTTTTTTTAGGTAATAGAAAATATGATAAAAGGATTTTTTTTTTTTCAATATAATTAGAAGATGATTATTTAAAAAATTATAATGAATATTATTTTAAAATATCTTATTTTTATAAATTTAACATATTTTATTGATTAATTAATTATTTATTTTTAATAAATGAGAATTAAACAAAAAAGTGTTTTTTTTATCATATGAAATAAAAAAAAATAATTTTAAAACTATAAAATAAACTATAATCAAAATATTTTTTTAAAATGGTTGTAATTGAAAATAAAACTAATATAAAATTAAATTTTGAAAAACCATCAATTAATATTATAAATGAAAATAAAGAATTAACTATAATATCAGACTTATTAACAGGAATATGTTTAGAAAATAAACAAAAAAAAAATAGTAATATAATTAACTTTTTTTTAACAAAAAAAATTCCTTCAATTTCAATATATGATTTTTTGGAAAGATTAGTTAAATATTCTAAAATTGAAAAATCAACATTGATTTTAATTTTAATTTATATTGACAAATTTTGTGATATGAATAATGTAAATTTAACTTTTTATAATATCCACAAATTAATTCTTTCTTCTTTAGTTATTGCTGCAAAATATAATGAAGATAAGTATTTATCAAATGAATTTTATGCAAAAATTGGAGGAATTACAAAAAAAGAAATTGATATTTTAGAATATCAATTTCTTACTCTTATAAATTTCTCTTTATATATAAATGATGAAATATATCATAAATATGATGATTTCATTAAAAACGAAGGGTAATAATTTTTTTTCTTTTCATCTTTATAAATTTATTTATATGAAAAGAAAATAATTTTTATAAATAGGGCTATTATTAGTTTATTTTATAATGAGAAAGGTATGTTTGAAGATTTAGTTTATTATAAATCTTAATATTTATATATATATTTTTTTGTATATAAAATTTTAATTAATTAATATTTTTTCATTTTATATTTTTATTATAAATTGATGTAAATGATATATTATAATTATTTTTTTTTTATAATATAATATAATAAATAAATAAAAAGAATTATTAAAATTATTTCTTTAATATAAAACCATAAATTTATTTAACTGAGATTAATATTAAATTAAATATAAATAAAATAAAATAAAAAATGAACATTATTAAGATTAAATTAAATTATAATTTTTATCTTAATGAAATAGAAATAAAGTTTTTTTATTTTTATTTCATGAAAAAAGAAATTCATTTATATTAAGATAGATTCATAGTACTTTTTGAATAATGATATTCTTTAAGTCTCAATTTCTAGAACATTTAAACATATAATTATTTAATTTTCAAAAAATATTTTAAATATTGATTACACTACATTTTAATTAAAATATATTTAAATTAAAATAACAAAATATCATTATATAACTATATTAGAACATAAAAAATTATGTGCATTTTCTTCATTTTCAGTTTTTTTCATAATCATAGAAATATTATAAATACAACTTAATTTAATTTTTTCCTTAATTTGATTATTTAAATTTAAATCATTATCAATATTATATAAAACATGATTATAATTTTTCATAGCAAAATTATCATCACCTAAAAATTGGTAAAATCTTCCTAAATTATAATAAACTTCACTAAAATTATTTTTAATTCTTTTTATAGTATATAAATGTAAATTTCTCATTGATTTTATAAATTTAGATTTTTTATCTTTTTCTAATCTATTAATCATTTGAAATAAATAACAAAGTGACATAATAAAATAAATATAAGGACAATCTTCAAAATTATCAACAGATTCATTTAACATTTTTAATGAAAATTCGAAATTATTAGATTGAAAATAACAAATTCCAATAATTAACTTAATAAAAAAATTTGAAGATAAAGTTTTATTTAAATATAATTTATACATAAATGTTCTTAATGTTTGAGGATTAATTTTTTTTCCAATATTCCATAATTGAATCCAAAAAAAAGATATATTTTGACAATTATATTTAATAAAAGTCCTTTTTAATAACTCAAAAGCTGTTTTATATAATTTTTTATGATAACATGTCATAATTCCATATAATATCATATTAAAAGAAAAATAATCATTTCTATTTAAAAAATTTCTACTATTAAATAATAAAATTAATATTGAATAAGTTTCTTTATATTTTTTTTCATTATAAGATAAAACAATAAAATTTTCTATTATTTTAAAAAAATTTTCTTGATTAATATATTTTTCTACATTTTCAATATTTTTTAATTCTTTTTCAACTAAAACAATTGAAGGTAAAACTTTTTTTTTACTTAAATAATATTTATTAGTTGATTTTCTAACAAATAAATTATCTTTTTTTTCAATTACATTTATATCTTCAAATTTATTTTCATCTAATTCTAAATTTCTTTCTTCAATTGGTTTAAGTGATTCTTGTAAATTTAAATTATTATTTTCATCTTCTCTTTGTTCAAAAATAGAAGTTTTAGTATAAAAATAATTTTTGATTAAACTTTTTTCTAAAATATAATTAAATAAATCAGTTTTATAATTTTCAATTTTTAATTCTTGTATTAAAACTTTTTTTAAAGGAATATAAGTTTTATCTAAAAAATTTTTTGTATCATTTGAATTTAAATAAACTAAAGATTGTTGTAATTCTAAATATAAATTTTTATTATTTTTAACATCATTACATAATTCATCAAAATCATTTTTTAATTCAGTTAAATTTAAATTCATAAATGAAAGATTAGAAAGAGAATTACTTCTACTTCTATTAAAATCATTTGAATTTTTATTAATTCTATTATGTAAATAATTATCAAAAGAATAATCAATTAAAACTTTATCTTTTCTATTTTTTATTTTAGATTTTCCTAATCTTTTTTTACCAAGAAGTTTTTTAGTTACATGTGGAAAAGGATAATAATATTCATTTAAAAATAAATTTGTATTATTGTCTTTATTTAAATAATCAAAATTATTTTCTTCATTTATATTATTATTATTAATATTATTTTCTTGTTCATTTAAATTAATTTCATTATTTTCTAATTCATCATTTTTTATATTTAATTCATTTTCTGCATAAGCTTTAAACATTTTTTTATCTTCATCATTTTCATTTTCAGAAATAGAAAAATTTTCATCATTTATATTTTCATTTTTCATAACATTATTATTAATAAAACTTCTATGAAGAACTTCTAAGGCTTTTTCTCTTTGATTTATTTTTTCATATGCTTGACTTAATTTTACTAAAACAAAATTAGTATTTTCATCATTTTTTATTTCTAAACATTTTTCAAAAAATTCAATTGATTTTTCATATTGTTCATTAGAAAAATAATATTCTCCTATTTTTAAATATATTTCAGGATTAAATTTTTTTTTTTCACAATTTTCATCTTCGTATGAATTTATATTTTTTTCAATTTTATCAAATATTTCAATAAAAATTCCCATTTTATTTAAAGAATAAAAAATATAAAAAAGTAAATAAACATTTTCCATTAAAAAATCATCATAAATAATTTTATTAAAATTATCAATAATTTTATTTATAATTTCATCTTTACTTTCATTAATATTTAATTCTTTTAAATAAGAAAAATCACCATCATATTTAACACAAATATAAATAAAACAAAATAATCTTTTTAACTGAAAATTACTATTAAGAATAACATTATCATAATCATTATTTTTTTTTAATAAAATATTATTATAAGTTTTAATTCCTTTTTCATAATTTTTAGTTTTTAAATATAAATCAAACAATAAAATTAAAACTTGTAATTTTTTTTGTACTTTAGAATAATATTTTTCAATAAGTAAAATAGCTAAATCTAATTTTTGTAATTTACCATAAATTTGGCAAACATGAATTAAAATATCACTATTACAATAAATAGACAAAATTTTTTCATAAATTTTATTAGCTTTATATAAATTACCTAAAATTTCATTTAAATAACCTCTTTCATATAAAATATAAATATTATTTTTATCTAATTGTAATGCTCTAGTCATACAATATTCTGCTTGTTGATAATTTTTTAATTTAGAATTTAATTTTGAACATCTTATCCACATTTCTTTATCACTTGATAATTGTGCAGCTAACATTAAAAAATCTAATTCTTCTTTAATTAAACCTTTTTCATTATATATTAAACTTAATAATTGAAATGGTTCTTGTAAATTTGCATCTTTTGTTATTATTAATTTTAATATTTCTATTGCTTCATCTAATTTATTATTTACATATAATGAATTTGCTTCATTTAATAATTCATTTATATTTATTTCTGAATTTGAATTTTGTTTTATTTTTTTTTTTATATTTTTTTTATTTGATTTATAATAATCTTTATATTCTTTTTCAAAATTTTCATATTCTATATTTTCATTTATTGAATTTTCTTCTTCGTTTAAATTATCTGATAAAAGTTCTGATGAGTTTATTTCAAAGTCTTCTGAAGTATATTCTTCATTATATTTTTTATTTTTATTTTCTTGTTTTATTATTATTTCAGAGTTTTTTAGATATGAATGATTTTTCAATTGACCATTTAAATATCCTTCTCTTGTTTTGAAAATTATTTCTGCATCATTGTATTGTTTTTTTGGAGTTATATTTATTGTTATTATTTCACCACATTTTTTAAAATGTTTTCTTATATCTTCTCTTGATATTTGTTTGTTTAAGTTTTTTAAACATAATAAATTTTCTTTTTTTGATTTTTTCATATTTTTTTAAATTATAATTAAAATTGATTTTGGGTTTTATATTTTTCAAAATTTTATAAATTATTAAAAAAAATAATGATAATAGTTTTTTTATCAAATTAATTTATTACATAATAATATTTTTAAAACTATAATATATAAAGATTTTTTTTTTTAATAATATATTTTAAGTTCTTTATTATTATCAAAAAATGGTATAATAAAAATATAGCTGTTTTGTGATATATCTTTTAATATAAATATTTTAAACATTAATACTCTTAATTAATTAACTTACATCAATTGAAATTAAAATCTTTAATAATAATTTTTTCCTTATCATTATTTTGAAAATTATTGATATTTATATAATGCAAAGTAAAATACTTATCAAGGAAATCCAGAACAAAATCTGGAATATTACAATTCAATTTATCATTATTTTTATTTACAAAATCAAATCTTGAATTGTTTTTCCTTTTAAAAATATTTTCATATTGATATTTTTGTATTGAATCATTTATTTTTTCTATACTTTCATCTGAAGATGATAATAAATTTTCAGTATTTGATTCTAATGAATCAAAAGAATTTCTATTTGAAATATTGTTTTTAATATTATTCTTTTTTTTATTTTTTTTTTTTATATTTTGTTCTTTTTCATAATGATGATATAAACTTTTAATAAAATCTTCATTTTTTAATTTTTTCATACTTAATTTAGGAAATTTTTTTTGTATTTCATAATAATCATCTCCAATTAATTTTAAATAAATAATATCAAAAGTTTTTTTTGTAAGATTTAAAATATCCAAAGCAAATTTAAAACAATCAATAATTTTATTATTTTTTAACTCCAAAAGAAGATAATTATTAATTTTTTTTTCATGTAAAAATACACAATTTGGATTAGAACACTCTTTATTATTTAAATAATATAAACAATATTTAATTATAAAATAATTTACTTTTAATTTTATATTTTCAATTTTAAAATTATGGAGAGATAAAATTGCCAAAGCTGCCTGATTTACTGTATCAAATTGAACAATGATCTTTTTTTCATTTTGGCTATTTTTTGATAGAACCATTTTATTTATATGTCCATATTGACCTAAAAATTTTTTTTGATATAAAATATCTTTTGAAAATAAATTTTCAGGAATATTTGAAAGAATAATTGTATTTTTTGATAAATATATTTTTTTTGATAAGTAATAACTTTGCTCTGATATTAATGAATTAGACATTTTTTAATGAAAAAAATTTTCATCTTTTGATATATAAAGGAATAGTTGAAACAAATCACAAAAATTGTTTAATAATATTATTTATTATTTTTTTTTATTGACAAAAAAATGAGCATTTATTTTTAAATAATAAATATTTAATAATAAAAAAAATTGTTTTAATAATAATTGTTTCAAAATTATTAAAAAAAGTTTAAATTTATGAAAAAATAATTATTCAAAAATATTTAGAATTTATAATTAAATTACCCTGATTAAATTTATGATTTGATGTTTGAGGATTATTTAAAAAGAGATTCATATTTTTTGTTTTAAAATTTGTTATATTTTTTAATAATTCATTATATTTATTATTAAATTGAGAAGAAAATTTATCATTATTATCAGTATTTAAATAATTAGAATTTCTATAATTATTTTTTAAATATAAATTATTATTTCCAGTATTATTCTTCTTATTTAAAAAATCAAAATTATTATTTTTAACATTTAAATTTATATTTATATTGTAATTTTTTCCATTTAATGATGAAGAAAATCTCGTTGAATTTGTTAAGAAATTATTACTATTTTTATTTGAAATTTGATTTATATCATTCTTTCTTTTATTATAAAGACTTAAAGAATTTGTATTTTTATTATAATTGTCTATTGAATTATTACTCAAACTAAAATTATTAAATCTATATTCATTCCTATTATTATTTAAATTATAATTTTTGGCGCTATTTCTTAAATATTTTGTTATATCATTATCAGTTTTATATATATTATGTTCTGTTGTTGTATTTTTATTTAAAAAAGAAACTGGTTGGTTATTATTATTTGAAGAAAATTTATTTAATATAGTTGTATAATCTAAATTTGGTCTATAACTTTTCATATAATTAAAATCAATTTTATTATTATTATTAAAATAATTATTTGTTTTTATTCTTGAACTTTTATAAGAATTTGCATTAGTAATTATTGTAGCATAATTATAATTAGTAGTAAATGCTTTATATGTATCATGATCTTTATTAATGAAATCATCTTCAAGTGAAATTTTTAAATTTTCTGTTTTATAATTTAATTTATTATTATTATTATTTTTTTTATCATTATATAATTTTAAACTTGTTGAATTTATTGTATTTGCTCTTTGATTTTTTTTAAATTTTGATAAATTATTATCATAACTTCTTAATAAAAAATTATTATTTTCTTCTTCAATATTATTAATACTATCTTTAAGTTCTTGTATTTTTAATTGATAATTATTTAAATAATTATTAGTGTTTAAATTTGATAATGGTTTTATTTTCTCTTTATATAAATTTATTTTTATATTGTTATTTTTATTATTTAAAGTATCAATTGAATCTTTTGTTGATTGAGTTATATTTGATTTATATTTATTTTGTAATAAATATTCATTATTTCTATTATTAATTTCAATATTTAAATCTTTATTATTAATTTTATTTCCTTCTTTCTTTTCTATTTTATTATTATTATCTTTTTTCTCAGAAATATCATTTTCATCTTTCATTGTATTATAAATTTGCAAATTATTAATTTCTTTTTCTGTAACCTTATTAATAATATTTTTATTATTTTCATCATTTAAATTAACATCTTTTATATTATCAACATAATTATTAACATTATCAATTTTATTTAAATCTTTTTCTTTATAAACTTCAATATTATCATTAATAATATTATTATCAATAAATTGAATATCTTTATTATTATTATTGTCAAATTCACTAATATCATCTTCATTAAATAAATCAGGATGTTTTTCTTTAAAAATTTCTTTTCCTTGTAAATAAAAAGGTTCTTTTTGAATATCTTTAATTTTAATTCTTTTTTCAGGGTCATTTACAATAATTTTTTTTAATAAAGATTTAGCATTTTTAGAAATAAATTTAGGATAATCAATTTTACAATTAGCAATTTTTTTAAATAAAACATTATTATTCTTATCTTCAAAAGGTAAAAAACCACATATCATAGCATATAAAATAATACCACTACTCCAAATATCAATATAAAAACCATTATATTTTTTTCCAGAAACCATTTCTGGAGAAGCATAACAAGGACTTCCACATGGAGTTTTTAATAAATTATTTTCATTATTAAAATAATTTGATAAACCAAAATCTATTATTTTTAAAATATTATTTTTATCTAATAATAAATTTTCTGGTTTTAAATCTCTATGTACTATTTTTTTTGAATGAATATATTCTAAACCTTTTATTAATTGATAATAAAAATATGATGATTCTTTATCATTTAATCTTTGTTTTCTTACTATGTAATTAAATAATTCTCCTTTTTCACAATATTCCATAATTAAATAATAATTTTCTTTTGTTTCTATTATTTCATTTGTTTTTATTATATTTATATTATTTGTATTTTTTAATATTTCTATTTCTCTTTCTACTCTTTCTGAATCATCTTTGTTTTTTATTTTTCTTTTTTCTAAAATTTTTATTGCTACTTTTTCTTTTGAATTTATATTTATTCCTAATTTTACTTTTCCAAAAGTCCCTCTTCCTATTGTTTCTTTTGTTTCATATTTTGAAAATATATCTTCTGAGTTGTTTTTTAATAGACTCATTTTTTTATATTGTTTTTTTATATTTAAAATTAAATTTATTTTTTTCAAAGATTTAAAAATCATAAATAAATATTTAAATTAAAAAATTAATTTATTTAAATTTTGAATATTTGTTTATAGATAAAATATTAGAAATATCTAATATAAATTTATTAAAAGAGAAATTTGACTATTGACTATTCAATTAAATAAATTATTTAAATAATCAAATAATTATATTGTTTTCATTAATATTATTATTATATTTTAATATAACCGATTCATTTCTTTTTTCTTTATAATTAATAAAATATAATGAATCATTTTAATTTGCTCTTATTATAATATTTATATTATAATTTTCATAATTTTGATTTTTTATTATTTATTTAATAAAACAAAAGTTATCTCTTTAACAATATTAAAATTTTTTTGTCCTTTATGAGTTTTAAATTATATATTTTTTTAAGTTGAAAGTGTTTATTTATAAAAAAATATTAATAAAATTATAAATTATAGAAACAATAATTTGATTATATTTATTATAAAATAAATATCAATTTAATATTAGCATTTTTATTTTCAGAAAATGAAGTTTTATTCTAAATATTAAAGGCAATTTAAGTTCAATTTTCACTTTCTCATAATTCTGTAAATAATTTATTAAATTATTTAATAAATATTAAATTTTTGGATTTTTACCTATTTTATTAGAATTCTTGAACTAAATAATCTCATTTATTAAATTTTTCTTATATCAATTTAAAATTAAATTTCTTTACAAATATCTTGTTAAATTTTATTTTAAAATTCATTTTATTTTTTAGTATCTCGTGTAAAAATATAATTTTAATTTTACATTTTTTTGGATTGTCAAGATATAATTTTATTTTAAATTTATTCTTTTTTTTGATTTTTAGATTTTATCATTAATACATAATATTATTGTTATTTTATAAATTTTTTTTTGAATAATATAAAATTATATGATATATAATAATTTTAATATTAATAAATAACTAAAATAATAAATTGAAAATTTCATGATAAAATACTTCTAAAACTTAAATAATCATTTCAATTATTTAACGAATAAAAATCAATATCTTATATATTTTAATTAAATATAAAATTACACTAAATCTAAAAATAAAAAAACAATAAAAATAAATAATGAAAAAGGAAGAAAATAATGAATTAGAAGAAATAATAGAAAAAGAAAAAATAGAAAAAGGACAACCAGTATATTTAAATATATATCATTTATCATCAATAAATTACATAATTCAAATAATAGGACTTGGATTTTTTCATTCAACTTTAGAAATAAATAATATTGAATATTCATATTCAGCAACAGATGATGAAGGAGTAGGAATTTTTAAAAATAGATTTGTAGAAGAACCAAAAAATATAATTTTTAAAGAAAAAATTTATTTAGGAAATACATTATTTAATGATGAACAAATAAATGAAGTATTAATGTTAAATATTCCTTATTGGTTAGGAAAATCATATGATCCTTTTTTAAAAAATTGTAATCATTTTACTAATTTTTTTGCAAGATTAATTTTAAATGAAGATGATTTATTAAATTATCCAACTTATATAAATAGATTTACTGATTATGGTATTTATTTTAGTGCTTTTTATTCTCCAATTAAAAGACTTTATAAAAATATTTTAATTAATCAAAATAATGGATTAATTATTTCTGATGATATTAAATTAAGTGTAAAATTAAATAATAATAGTAATTCTGATTATAAAAGAAAACATAATTATAGTAATCCTGAATTAGAAAATTTAAGATTTAAAACTGATAATTCTACTTTAGGAGATATTAGATTCAATGTTATTAAAAATTCAGATATGAGTAATTATGTTTTAAATTATTCTGCTGAATGTGATAAAAGAAAATCAATTAATAAAAATTCAAATGATAATTTTTTCCATAAAACAATTAGAAAAAATTTTTTTATTAAACCTATTGTTTATAATGGAAATAATTTGTCTATGAAAAATTTATTTAAAGCTGATTATTTTTTATTAGAAAAAAAATATATTGATTCATTATCACTTTATCAAAATGTATTAAATAATTTAGAAAAAGACAAAAATTTATATTTGGAATTTGAAAAAAGTTTTTCATTATCTCCATATAAATATTGGATTAAAAAAGATTCAAAGTATAAAAAAGTTCCAAATACAATTATGAAAATTAGAATATTACATTGTATTTATTATATTTTTTTCCTTACTGATGATATTAATAATCAAGAAGTTGTTTCTAATTCTATTTATAATTTAAATTCTGGAGATTATTTTTCTGTATTTTATTTAGCTTATGTTAAATTTAAACAAAATAAAATACCTGAATGTAGTCAAATTATTAAAAGTGGTATTGAAAATTGTGATGACGAAGATTTTAAGAAATATTTTATTCATTTTGAAAAAATTATAGATGATTTAGTTTTAAATTGAATAAAATATATTTCAAATATTTACTTTTATATATATTTTGAAGTATAATATAATTATTGGTTGTGAAAAATGTTAAATTAAATAAATAATTTAAATTAATATATAAATAAAAAGTTTAAAGTTTTATCATTTATTATTGATTAAAACTAGTTTAATAAGAATAATATTACATATTTATTTATATATTATATTACTTTTATTTTTTTAATTCTGCATTAATAACTATTTTATTTAATCTAATTGAAGTATTTTTTACAGGTAATAATTTCTTTTTTTGTATATTATTTAGAGGAGTAGAAATATTGTTTGAAGCATTATTATTATTATTATTTTTTTTTTGTTTATGAACAATTTATAATTTTTGAATATTCTTATAAATACAACGTGTTTAATATATTTGTATATATATTTTTTTATTGACGAATAAATTATAATTTATATAGTTATATAAATATAATGCAAAAATATGTCATAACAAAAAGAGACTTGTGAGAAATGTTTTTCTTTTATTTTACATAAAACCTTTAGCAATTTCTCTAACAATATCTTTACAGGAATCAATGGATTTAATCAATGGGGCAACATTACATACACTATTGACACTGCATTCTAGATTTCCTTTGAGGACACCTTCATAAAAGTCACCAGAGGGTGGACTTAAATTACCTTTCTTATTTGCTTCAAGTCCTTCTCTTCCAAATTTGTGTGGTGTAGTTCTCCATCTAGACATGCCGTTCATTTGGGTGAAGACAATGAAATCATCCGGGTGGGTAGACATAATATCCTTTTTAGCTG
>JAEEGK010005523.1_pt1 | contig 30593 bp, 25 predicted proteins | sample 8958771 | NCBI WGS metagenome assembly JAEEGK01 (sample SAMN16246547, study PRJNA631951) | gut metagenome | biome: gut microbiome; feature: rumen; material: SC-attached | host: Bos | place: Iran: Karaj | collected 2018-10
CAGACAGATTCATACAACAAGCCATAGCACAGGTATTAACACCAATCTATGAGGAACAATTCCATGACCACAGTTATGGATTCAGACCTAATAGATGTGCACAGCAAGCAATCCTAACAGCGCTCGATATGATGAATGACGGTAATGACTGGATTGTAGATATTGACTTGGAAAAGTTCTTCGACACAGTTAATCACGATAAACTTATGACTATCATAGGTAGAACCATAAAAGATGGAGATGTTATTTCTATCGTTAGAAAATACCTAGTCAGTGGAATCATGATTGATGATGAGTACGAGGACTCCATTGTGGGAACACCACAAGGAGGAAATCTCTCGCCATTACTGGCGAATATCATGTTGAATGAACTTGATAAGGAGATGGAAAAGCGGGGGCTTAACTTTGTAAGATACGCAGATGATTGTATCATCATGGTTGGAAGTGAAATGTCTGCTAATAGAGTCATGAGAAATATCTCGCGATTCATTGAAGAGAAACTGGGTCTCAAGGTCAACATGACCAAGAGTAAAGTGGACAAACCACAAGGACTTAAATATCTTGGATTTGGATTCTACTATGATTCAAGGGCACATCAGTTTAAGGCAAAGCCGCATGCAAAATCAGTAGCAAAGTTTAAGAAGAGAATGAAAGAACTCACTAGCCGTAGTTGGGGCGTCAGCAACAGTTACAAGGTGGAAAAGCTCAATCAGCTCATCAGAGGTTGGATAAACTACTTCAAGATAGGTAGTATGAAAACACTTTGCAAGGAAATGGACTCAAGAATTCGTTTTAGATTGCGTATGTGTATTTGGAAACATTGGAAAACTCCACAGAATCGTATAAAGAATTTGATGAAGCTTGGAGTTGATAAAGACACGGCTCGGATTACAGCCTATACGGGTAAGAGGATAGCCTACGTATGTCAACGAAGAGTAATGAACTTTGCGATAAACAAAAAAAGACTAACCCGCTTTGGATTAGTCTCAATGTTAGATTACTACACCGAAAGATGTGTTACTTGTTAAGTTGATTGAACCGCCGTATACGGAACCGTACGTACGGTGGTGTGAGAGGTCGGGAAAATTTATTTAATTTTCCCTCCTACTCGATTGTTTATAATTCTGTCGAATCTGACGGTGTAACGATCATGTTGATTGCTTCTTTTGCGACTTCATAGATTGAAGCCATCTGCTTGACATTTTCGTCATCAATCTCGGCAAGTCTTCTATATTGTGAATTGAAATATGCGCTTGCCTGCTCGATGGTAGTACGGGAAATAATGTGGCCGTTACAGTACATAGTACCGGTTTCTGCATTATATTTTCCGGATGTACCGCGTGCTTTTTGCGCATCGCCAACGCCCATGGATTTTGCAAGTGAATGAATGAGATCTTCTCTTTCGTTTGCCATAATACTCGCCCTCCCCATATTCGTTTGTTCCTTTCTAAATTATATCTTATTTAACAGTATTTATACAATACCGCAGCTTTTTAAGTATAATTGAATTAATAGAATTTTACAATGGAATATGACATCTTAAATGAAATTACAGAAATCCGCACTGGCTGCGGATTTCGTGAGAACATGATTCAGGAGTCAACCAAGCCCTATCGACGAAGTCGATTCAAATTGGCTTGGTTGATGCATTCTTGAACTTCATGTTCAAGAATGTATATGATACATGAAAGAATAGTCAAAAAATATATGAAAAACCGGTGCTGTCTTGCTGACTTTGGATCAATTACGAAGTGAAATAATTCATCAAATTGTCAACAAGACATCACACTTAAATGTAAAGAATATGCTGAAGGAGGAACAGCGCGTGGCAAAATATATCATGGCATTGGATGCGGGAACTACCAGCAACAGATGCATTCTTTTTAATGAAAAAGGGGAAATGTGCAGCGTATCCCAAAAGGAGTTCACACAGTTTTTTCCAAAACCCGGATGGGTTGAGCATGATGCAAATGAGATCTGGCAGACGCAGCTTTCTGTGGCGCGAGCTGCAATGCAGAATGTTGGGGCAACTTATGAAGATATCGCGGCAATAGGAATTACCAATCAGCGCGAGACAGTCATAGTGTGGGATAGAAAAACAGGACACCCCGTCAGCAATGCGATAGTTTGGCAGTGCAGACGAACAGCGGATTACGCGGCTGAGAAGATGGAAGAAAATCCGCAGATAGTAAAGAAATTCCAGGAAAAGACAGGACTTAAGTTTGATCCATATTTTTCGGGAACAAAGATAAGATGGATCCTTGAAAATGTGAGCGGAGTGAGAGAACGCGCAGAGAAAGGTGAACTTTGCTTTGGAACGGTTGATTCATGGCTCATCTATAAGCTCACCAAAGGAAAAGTTCATGTCACGGATTATTCGAATGCATCGAGAACACTTCTTTTTAATATAAATACACTTAAGTGGGATGAGGAACTTTGCAGCATATTGGAGATTCCAATGTCCATGCTTCCGGAAGTTAAGCCGTCGAGCTGCATATATGGCGAGACGGATCCCGAGTTCTTCGGAGGCCCTGTGAAGATTGCGGGAGCAGCGGGAGATCAGCAGGCGGCGCTTTTTGGTCAGACGTGCTTTTCTGAGGGCGATGCCAAGAATACATACGGAACAGGCTGCTTTATGCTGATGAATACCGGGGATAAGCCTATTTTTTCCAAGAACGATCTGCTTACAACAATAGCATGGGGGATTGACGGCAAAGTCGAATATGCCCTTGAAGGCTCGGTGTTCGTTGCGGGAGCGGCTATTCAGTGGCTTAGGGATGAACTTAAGATAGTGGATTCATCGCCCGATTCGGAGTATTTAGCAACGAGAGTTGAAGATACGAACGGATGCTACGTTGTGCCTGCATTTACGGGACTTGGAGCTCCTTATTGGGACCCATATGCAAGAGGGGCGATAATGGGACTTACCCGCGGCGTGAACAAATATCACATAGTAAGGGCAACGCTTGAGTCGCTGGCATTTCAGACATATGACGTTCTACATGCCATGGAGCTTGATACAGGTAAAAAGATATCTTCTCTTAAAGTTGACGGAGGCGCATCAAACAACAATTTCCTGATGCAGTTTCAGGCAGATATCCTTGATGCAAAGGTTCTTCGCCCTTCATGCGTTGAGACTACCGCGATGGGCGCGGCATACCTTGCGGGACTTGCTGTTGGATACTGGAAGAGCAAAGAGGACGTTATCAAGAACCGATCGGTAGATAAGGAATTTACCTCAAATATAACTTCAGAAAAGAGGGAAAAAGAGCTAAAGGGATGGCATAAGGCCGTCAAAGCTACGCTTCTTTGGGCAAAAGAGGACTGATATGCTTATTCTGATTTCGTAATTTACGCAAAAAGCAGAGGAGATGAGGGCTATGTATGATGTGGTAATTATCGGTGCAGGCGTGACCGGAGCTGCTATTGCAAGTGAACTTGCAAAATACGATATCAAAATTTGCATTTTAGAAAAATGCAGCGATGTGTGCGAAGGTACTTCAAAAGCAAATTCTGCAATCATTCATGCGGGATATGATGCGGCAGAGGGCTCTTTAAAGGCAAAGCTTAACGTCAGGGGAAACGAGATGATGGATAAGCTCTGCGAAGATCTTGATATTCCTTTTAAGAGAATAGGTTCTCTTGTTGTCTGCATATATAAAGAAGCTTTTCCGGGGCTGAAAGAACTCTATGACAGAGGCATAAAGAACGGGGTAAAGGGGTTAAAGCTCCTTTCAAGAGAGGAAGCTCTTGCGATGGAGCCCAATCTTTCGGATGATACGCAGGGAGCTCTTTTTGCTCCCAGTGCGGGAATAATCTGTCCGTTTGAGCTAAATATCGGAATGGCGGAAATCGCAGCTATGAACGGAGCGGAGTTTAAGCTTAATACAGAAGTTAAAGATATAAAAAAGGATAATGACGGTAAATTCCGTATCATTACAAGTAATGGAGAATATACAGCCAGATATGTGGTAAACGCGGCAGGAGTTTATGCGGATGTAATTCACAACATGGTCAGCACTCAAAAGATGCATATAACGCAAAGAAGAGGGGACTATTGTCTTCTTGATAAACAGGCCGGTGGCTATGTAAATCATGTCATTTTCCCGCAGCCGACGGAACTTGGAAAAGGCGTACTCATCTCACCTACAGTTCACGGCAATCTGATCGTCGGCCCGACTGCGATTGAGACGGAAGATAAAGAGGGCACGGGAACAACGGCTGAAGGAATAGGTGAACTTACGCAAAAAGCGGGAAATCATGTGAAAAACATTCCGATGAATAAAGTAATAACTTCTTTTGCGGGGCTCAGGGCACATGAGGACGGTAACGACTTTATTATCGGAGAGGCATGTGATGTTCCGGGCTTTATAGACTGCGCCGGTATTGAATCACCGGGGCTTTCAAGCTGCCCCGCTATTGGCGAGATGGTATGTGAGATCCTTGATAAGCTTATGAATCTTAAGAAGAAAGAGAATGTCATAACAAAGAGAAAGGCAGTAAGACGGACGGAAGGTCTTTCAACTGAAGAGATGAATCTTCTTATAAAAGAGAATCCCGCGTACGGCAATGTGATCTGCAGATGTGAGTCGATAACTGAGGGTGAGATACTCGATGCGATACACAGACCTCTTGGTGCAACGACGCTTGATGGTATAAAGAGAAGGACGAGAGCCGGAATGGGAAGGTGTCAGGCGGGCTTTTGCATGCCAAGGACTATGGAGATACTTAGCAGAGAACTCGGGATTAAGTACGAAGATATCACTAAGTCGGGCGGAAGTTCCAATATAGTTCTTGAGAGAACGAAAGAGGAGGCGTGAAGACCATGAATTCATACGATATAGTTATTGTCGGAGGTGGCCCTGCGGGACTTGCGGCTGCGGTAGCAGCAAGAGAATCGGGAAATGACAGCATCCTCATTATCGAAAGAGACAAAGAACTCGGTGGCATACTCAATCAGTGTATTCATAACGGATTCGGACTTCATACCTTCAAGGAAGAACTGACAGGCCCTGAGTACGCCGACAGATTTAAAAAGAAAGTTTTTGAACTTGGAATAGACTATAAGCTTGGTACTATGGTGATGAATATTGATCGCGACAGGACAGTTACGGCCATGAACAGGGAAGACGGCATGTTCACCATACCTGCGAAAGCTGTTATCCTTGCGATGGGATGCAGGGAGAGAGCAAGAGGTGCGCTAAATATACCGGGGTATCGCCCTGCAGGTATTTTTTCCGCCGGATGCGCGCAGCGTCTTGTTAATATCGAAGGTTATATGCCGGGAAAAGAGGTCGTTATCTTAGGTTCCGGAGACATAGGACTTATCATGGCAAGAAGAATGACGCTTGAAGGTGCCAAAGTAAAACTTGTTGCTGAGCTAATGCCATATTCGGGCGGACTTAAGAGAAATATCGTTCAGTGCCTTGATGATTTCGGAATTCCTTTAAAACTTTCGCATACAGTCGTTGATATTGAGGGAAAAGAGCATATTGAGGCGGTCACAATTGCAGAAGTAGGATCTGACAGAAAGCCGGTTCCGGGAACTGAGGAGAGGTATACGTGTGATACGCTTCTTTTATCCTGCGGCCTTATTCCGGAAAATGAGTTATCAGTGTCAGCGGGAATAGAGATGAGCCCTGTGACGGGAGGGCCTTTTGTAAATGAGTCTCTTGAGACAAATATATCCGGAGTATTTGCTTGCGGAAATGTGCTTCATGTACACGATCTTGTTGACTATGTCTCTGAAGAAGCAAAGAGAGCGGGACAAAATGCGGTTAAATATATAGAAAACGGCTGCAGAGAAGGCGATACGACGGGAAGTGTTGAAATATCAGCAGAAAATGGCGCAAGATATACTGTGCCAAAGACCATAGATGTCGGCAGAATGGAAGATCTTTTGACCGTGAGATTCAGAGTCGGTGATGTATACAAAGATTCTTTTGTATCGGTATATCTTGATGATGAAAGGATCATGCATAACAAAAAGCGAATTATGTCTCCCGGAGAAATGGAACAGATAGTTCTTAAGAAGGATGAGCTCTTAAAGAGAAAAGATTTAAAGAAGATCACGGTCATGATTGAAAATGAATAAATGATGTGAAATTAAGAGAACAGGCGGATTTGCATCGCTTGTTCTTTTTTACTTTTTCAAATTATCGCTTTATTGCAGAAAAGCGTTGACACTTCGCATAGGTGATGATAGGGTTAATCACATGAGTAATTAACCACATAAGCAATAAGAAAAGAAGGGGTGCATATGATCAAGGCAAATAATCTTGTAAAAAAATTCACCAAGACAGTTCAAAAAAATAAAAAAATTGAGTTCAATGCGGTTGATGGTATCTCTTTTGAAGCCGGAAAAGGAGAAATAGTAGGTGTACTCGGCCCAAATGGTGCGGGAAAGACTACGCTTCTTAGGATGCTTGCGGGACTTATGATGCCTAAGGAAGGAGAGGTTTTTGTAGAAACCGATTCGGGTGTAATGAGAAAGGGTGAAGATCTGAAGAGACATATCGGTTATATGTCCGCCAACACAAAGCTGTACGGGCGTTTTTCCGCAAGGGAGATACTTAAGTTCTACGGACAGGTTTATGGCATGACGGAAGCGGATATTGACAGACGTACGGAAGAAATCATTGATGTTCTTGATATGGAGAAATTTGCTGACAACAGGATTGATAAGTTGTCTACGGGACAGGTTCAGAGAACTTCAATTTCAAGGTGTCTTATCCACAATCCCGAGATCTATATATTTGATGAGCCGACTTTGGGACTGGATATACTCAGTTCTTCAGCGATAGTTGATTTTATGAAAGCTGAAAAAGAAAAAGGAAAGACAGTCATCTATTCGACACATTACATGGAAGAAGCAGAGTATATGTGCGACAGGATTGTTATGATATGCGACGGAAAAGTTGTATGTAATGATTCCCCTGATAATTTAAAGAAGGAAACAGGTTCACAGAATTTAAGAGAAGTGTTTAGGAAACTTATAGAAAACAAGATGGAGAGTGCGGCAAATGAATAATAACTGGAAGATTACCAAAACACTGTTTTTAAAAGAAATACGAGATGTTCTCAGAGATAAAAAGACTGTGATGATAATGGTACTTATCCCTGTGGTTATATATCCGCTTATTATGCTTGTTTCGTTAATGGTGGCAAGCATGATGTACGGAAATGAGGATACTGTTTATGACATTGTTGTCTATAATGATAGTTCTGATTTTGATACGGCAAATCTTGAGAAAGTGTTAAATGAAAATGCTGTGGAGACGAATGAAGAAGATGGCAGCGAAGAACAGCTTTATAAGATAAATTATGAAACTACTGATGAGAAGATAAGCGAAGAAGAATGTAAAAACAAGATTAAAGACAAAGATTTTGATGTATATCTTGAAATATCCGATAGTGAAGGAAAAGCTGATGTTAAGGCTTTTTATATGGAGTCGGAAAATGAATCTCAGATGGCTATGAACAGAGTAAAAACGGCAATTGATGACATTTCCGATGTTATCAGGGAAAAGAATGTAGAAAATGCAGGGCTTGATGCGAATAGTATTCTGAATCCGATAGCGTTTGAACAGAACGGCTTATCAAGTGATGAACAGATTGCGGGATTTTTACTTGGTACAATATTGCCGATGATAATTATTATATCTATACTTCTTAGCGTTATGTACCCTTGTATAGACCTTACGGCCGGAGAAAAAGAGAGAGGAACACTTGAAACACTTTTGATGCTTCCTGTTTCGGGAAAGCAGATAGTGACAGCTAAAATTCTCACAACTTCATTGTGTGGTGTGGTTACTTCAATTCTTAATATCTTGTCGATGTCGATTGTGTTCAGTGTTATTCTGGAGCAGCAAAAAGCTCTTTTGGGAACGGACGGAACAGGTGTTGGAGTTTCATCGTTTATTTCAGCGATGCTCGTGACACTTCCTGTAATATTGGTAACTGCACTGTTTTTGAGTGCTGTGATCATGTGCTTTACATGTTTTGCCAAATCATATAAGGAAGCAAATAATTATCTGAGTCCTGCAATGATGCTTATTATGCTCATGGCGTACGGCTCAATGATTCCGAGCCTGGAACTTAATCAGTATACTTCAGTTGTTCCTGTTTTAAATGTATCACTTCTGATCAGAGAGGCGCTGAATTTCAAACTCAATTACTCAATGGTTATTCCGGTACTGTGCAGTATGGTACTGTATTCGGTGTTTGCGATCATGTTCCTTTCCAAAGCATACAGCAGTGAGAACTTACTGTTTGGTGATGGGAAAAATGGGATTTCTCTTTTTGAAAAGAGAAGTAATATAAAGAAAGGTATGACTGTAACAATCGGAGATGCGTGCTTTATTTTTCCTTTTGTTTTATTGATGTATCTGTTGTTTGGCGGGCTGCTTCAGCTTAAGTATGAACTTGCAGGAATTGTTTTAGGCCAGTTCCTGATACTTGCGGGTATACCGCTTGCGTTCTTCATATATTCCAAGAAGGATCTAAAGAAAGTATACAGCTTTAATAAGTGTAATCCGCTGAGCCTAGTAGTTGGTGTGCTTATAGGAGTCGGAGGATTTTTATTCGCAACGCTTGTTGGTAATGTTATCTCAAATATGTTTGGGCTTACAATGAGTGATGCTATTGCTAAGACATTTGAAAAATACTTTTCGCATAACGTAGTCTTAGCAACTGTTTGTATAGCACTTACTCCTGCAATAGCGGAAGAGATGTTTTTTAGAGGAGTTTTGTTTGGTGCGTTAAAAGATAAGTTAAAACCTGTATTTTCTGTAATGATCGTATCTGTGCTGTTTGGAGTGTTTCATATGGATGTGCTTAAATTTTTTACAACAGGAATTTTGGGTGCTATCCTTTGCCTTGCTTTGTATTACAGTGGAAGCATTTTCCCTTCTATGTTTGCTCATTTTACGATTAATTTCATCTCAGTTATTGCCGGAAAATACGCTACTGAGCATTTTTCTGAGATGATCACAAGACCAATATTTGGAATTGCAGGTTTAGCTGTTGTAATCTTAGGTCTTATGTTGATTAAGTATTTAAACAGAGAAGTCAAAGAAGAAATTTCCGAAGAATCGGACGAAGAAAAGAAGAGTGCGTGATAACTTTTTTATACTAATTTAATATTCGAAAAAACGTTACCTAAATCCCCTTTCATGATACAATTTTACTGTATAAGACAAGACGAAGCTTAAACAATGAGATTGTATGTGAAAGGGATTATTTTATGAATGCAGAACAGTACAAAAGAGCTAATAATACTAGTTTTTACGTAACAATCATAATCATAGTGAGCGGACTTTTTCTCACAATTTTTTCTCTGGTTCAGTACGGAGCAAATATAGGAAGAATGGCGATCGTCATAAGCGCATTCTTGTGTGCAGGAATATGTGCTGCCGGGAATTATAAGCATCCGGAAGAAAAGAAGGGCGCCATTTTGATAATGGGAGGCGCTACTATATTCTATTTTGTGATTCTTATCGCGGAAGATTCACTGATTTACTTTGCCTTCGGATTGCCTATTCTTATCTGCAGTATTATCTATCTGAATGTAAGGCTTTGTAAATTCGGTATCAGTGCGATCATTATTTCTTTTATCATTACATGTATAAAAAAAGTTGTGGTTTCCGGCGCATTCAATCTTGAACTTATTCCGGCGGCAATCACGCTGGCACTTGCATTTATTGCGAGTTTGTGTACGGTTTCGTTACTTACCATGTTTAATGAAGAGAATAATGAAAAGATTACAAAGAATGCCGAGAAGGCACTTGAGACCGGAAATACCATGGCTGATATTGCAAATACGATCACAGATCTTTTTAATAAGTCTCAGGATGATATGGTCGATCTTCAGAATATCATGGATGCACAGCACTCGGGAATGCAGGACATTGCGAGCAGTATGGAGAGTACCGCTCAGTCTGTGACCACTCAGGCTCAGAAGGTTCAGCAGATTCAGGAAGAGACAGAGACGACGGAGATGCACAGAAAAGAGATGACAGAGGCTTCCGAGAATACCCAGAAGACAGTTCATGAAGGTGTACAGGTAATTTCCGAGTTAAAAGAAAAATCGGCTAATGTTGAGCGGACCAGCAATGTGACGGTTGAGGCTACACAGGCGGTTATAAATAAAGTTCAGGAAGTGCAGAAGATTGTCGGATCCATTATGTCTATCGCAAAGCAGACAAATCTTCTTGCGCTTAATGCGAGTATTGAGGCCGCAAGAGCGGGAGATGCAGGAAAAGGCTTTGCGGTTGTTGCAAATGATGTCCGTGAACTTGCAGAAGAAACCAATACGGCGTCAAGTGAGATAAAAGAGATCATTAATGAGCTTGTGGAAGATGTCCAGAAGGCAATGGCGAGTATTGATGACACTGTAAACAGCGTAGCCGAGCAGAATGAGATGATCCAGACTGTTGGCGATAATTTTGACAGCATAAATAATAACGTCACGGAAATGCTTGCAAGATTTGAGGAAATCGGCGAAGGAATGAAGTCGATAGCCGCTTCCACAACTGAGATCAACGATTCAATATCGAATCTGTCCGCAACCAGTGAAGAAGTTGCTTCTCTTTCTAATCAGGGAGTTCAGTCCTCTGACGATGCTGCCACGAAGTTCGATGAATTTAAGAGCATTCTGGGCGAGATCTTTATGCAGGCAAATAAGCTTAAGGATATGCAGACGTAATAAGTAATAATGTATTTTTACGGAGGCCGGTGGCTATGGAAAAAAGAGAACTTACATGTATAGGCTGTCCCATGGGATGCTTTCTCACAGTTATGTTAGAAAACGGAGAAGCTGTATCAGTTTCAGGGAATACCTGTCAAAAAGGTGATATCTATGCCAGAAAGGAAGTTGTAGATCCCACGAGGATAGTTACAAGTACCGTGAAAGTTTCGGGAGGGGACAAAAGCAGAGTTTCTGTAAAAACAAATAAAGATATTCCCAAAAATAAAATTTTTGATATCATGGAAGAAATTAATAAAACTTCTGCACATGCACCCATTTCGATCGGAGATGTTATAATAAGAAATGTTGCGGGGACCGGAAGTGATATTATCGCGACCGGAAGTGCTGAAGTAATGTAATTTTGCGGAAGTTTACAATACGCAAGTAAAAAGAAAAGAGGAAAGAAACATGAGAAAATTATTAGTTGTTGTTGACATGCAGAAGGATTTTGTTGACGGAGCGCTTGGAACAAAGGAGGCAGTTGCGATTGTTCCTGCTGTTGTTGAGAAGATCAGACAGTATGATAAAAAAGACATTTTTGTCACAAGAGATACTCATCAGGAGAACTACATGGAGACTCAGGAGGGAAAGAATCTTCCCGTAGTTCACTGCGTTGAAAATACAGAAGGCTGGGAGCTTGATAAGACTGTGGCAGCAGAAGTTGAAGGCGCTACATTTATCAATAAGCCTACTTTCGGATCTGTTGATCTTGTTAAGGCAATAAAAGATATATATGAAAAGGAAGAGATCGAAGTTGAGCTCATCGGACTTTGCACAGATATCTGTGTTGTTTCAAATGCTCTTTTGCTCAAGGCAAATATGCCTGAACTTAAGATCAGCGTAGATAAGGATTGCTGCGCAGGTGTGACGGTAGAAAAGCATCTTGCGGCTCTTGAGACTATGCGTTCTTGCCAGATCTATTGCTAATAGATACTAGTGTAGTGTCTCACTGACAATTAGACTAATTACATCATAGCTACTGATAAATTATCAGTGTGAAGTTTATTTCTGAACAAAAAACATCAAGCAGTAATGAAAAATCTGCTTAAATACGCGCCTTGACACACCTCGTATGATTGTATACAATTATACGAGGTTAGCTATTGTACATAAGAGAGAGGTTTACTTTACTATGAACGATACAAGTGCATTTCAGAACAGACCGGTGACCATGAATGACAAGAATAACTTGCTCCAGATAGAAGAGCATATGTATATTCTTGACGACGTGGAGAAGCCAAACGTTTTCAGAAATATGTTTCCATATGAGGAGATTCCCAAGATCCCTTTTAATGACAGGATTGTTCCTCATAATATGCCAAAGGACATATGGATAACGGATACTACATTCCGTGACGGGCAGCAGTCCAGAGCGCCTTATACAACAGAGCAGATCGTTACCATATATGACAAGCTTCATGAGCTTGGCGGACCAAATGGAATGATCAGGCAGAGTGAGTTCTTTTTATACAGTAAGAGCGACCGCGATGCGGCCTATAAGTGTATGGAGAGAGGCTATAAGTTCCCTGAGGTCACAAGCTGGATAAGGGCGAGCGAAGATGACTTTAAGCTTGTAAAAGAGATGGGAATGAAGGAGACGGGTATTCTCGTATCATGTTCCGATTATCATATTTTCCTGAAGCTTAAGATGACAAGGAGACAGGCACTTGATCATTATCTTAGTATCGTAAGATCTTGCCTTGAGGCGGGAATCAGCCCGAGATGCCATCTTGAAGATATTACAAGAGCGGATATCTACGGATTTGTAGTTCCCTTCTGTGTAGAGCTTATGAAGCTCAAGGATGAGTACGGAATCCCTGTTAAGATCCGTGCATGCGACACAATGGGATACGGTGTTAACTTCTCAGGTGCGGTTATTCCAAGAAGCGTACAGGGAATTATTTATGCAATAAATACAAACGCAGGTGTTCCTTGCGAACTTATTGAGTGGCACGGACACAACGATTTTTATAAGGCTGTTACCAATTCGACAACAGCTTGGCTTTACGGATGTTCTTCAGTTAATACATCTCTTTTCGGAATCGGTGAGAGAACGGGTAATACACCTCTTGAGGCTATGGTATTTGAGTATGCACAGCTCAAGGGAACTCTCAACGGTATGAATACTCAGGTTATCACGGAACTTGCTGAGTACTATGAGAAGGAGATCGGATTTACAGTTCCTGCAAATACACCTTTTGTAGGAAAAAACTTTAATGTAACAAGAGCAGGTATCCATGCGGATGGTCTTTTGAAGAATGAGGAGATTTACAATATCTTTGATACGGATAAGTTCCTTAACAGGCCACCTGTAAGTGCGGTTTCCAATACTTCGGGACTTGCAGGCATCGCTCATTGGATGAATGTACATTACAAGCTTAAGGAAGAACATGCCGTTTCAAAGACTTCACCTATCGTTACCAAGATAAAGGCGTGGGTTGACAGTGAGTATGCAGGCGGCAGAGTTACAGTAATGACTGACGAAGAGCTTGTAAGAGAAATTGACAAGGCAAGCGCTGAACTTGGCATAGTTATCAGGGATGGAGAGATTACAGAGATTTCCGAATAATGAGGGCAGATATGGAAAATCAAGACTTAAAACATGAGGTTACGGATAAGTATTCCCTTCGAGGCAGAGTTTTTCACAGAATCCGTGAGGATATACTGAACGGTAAGTACAAGGACCACGAGGAACTTAAAGAGGTTGCCATAGGTCAGGAACTCGGAGTCAGCAGAACTCCTGTTAGAGAAGCTTTCAGGCAGCTTGAGCTCGAGGGACTTATTCAGATAATCCCCAACAGGGGCGCGTATGTCACCGGAATAAAAGTTAAAGACATCGAAGATATTTATATGATCAGATCCAAGCTTGAAGGCCTTTGCGCAAGATGGGCTTGTGATAATATTACAAAAGAACAGCTTGAGGAAATGGAAGAGAATATCTACCTTGCAGAGTTTCATGCCGCAAGGGGACATATGGAGCAGATGGCAGAGCTCGATAACCGTTTCCATAACATCTTATATGAGGCATGCAATTCCAAGATGCTTGAGCATCTTCTAAAGGACTATCATCAGTATGTATGGAGAGTCAGACAGAAGACACTTTCAAGCAGCAGAGGTGCGGTCTCAAATGTTGAACATAAATATATAATGGAAGCAATAAAAGAGAAGAATCCCGATAAGGCAGAGGAACTTGCAAACCAGCATATGATCAATGCCTATGAGAATATGGTGGACAAGGGACTTCTTAAAATGTTCGAATAATACTAAACTATTGAATTGAAAGGAAAGGCGAATATGGCAAAAATTCAGATGACAACCCCCATCGTTGAGATGGACGGCGACGAGATGACCAGAGTTTTGTGGAAGATGATCAAGGATAAGCTTATCCTTCCATATATTGATCTTAAGAGCGAATATTACGATCTTGGACTTGAATATAGAGATGAAACAGACGATCAGGTTACTGTAGACAGTGCCAATGCCACACTTAAATACGGTGTAGCCGTTAAGTGTGCAACGATCACACCCAACAATGAGAGAATGACGGAATATAAGCTCAAGAAGATGTGGAAGAGCCCTAATGGAACTATCAGAGCAATTCTTGACGGTACAGTTTTCCGTACACCCATCATGGTAAAGGGAATCGAGCCCAATGTAAGAACATGGGAGCAGCCCATCACACTTGCAAGACACGCATACGGCGATGTTTACAAGAATGTAGAGATCAGAGTTCCCGGTGCAGGTAAGGCAGAGCTTGTATTTACAGGTGCCGACGGAACAGAGATAAGAGAAACTATCCACGAGTTCAATGAGCCCGGAATCATCCAGGGTATCCACAACAAGGATGCTTCAATCAGAAGCTTTGCAAGAGCCTGCTTTAAGTATGCGCTTGCCGAGAAAAAAGAGCTTTGGCTCGGAACAAAGGATACAATCAGTAAGACATACGACAGAAGATTCAGAGAGATCTTTGATGAAGTATTTGAAAATGAATTCAAGGCTGATTTCGAGAAGGCAGGAATCACATACTTCTACACACTTATCGATGACGCCGTTGCCCGCGTTATGAAGTCAAAGGGCGGATTTATCTGGGCCTGCAAGAACTACGACGGTGACGTTATGAGTGACATGGTTTCATCCGCATTCGGTTCACTTGCAATGATGACTTCAGTTCTCGTATCACCCACAGGCGTTTACGAGTACGAAGCAGCTCACGGAACAGTACAGAGACACTACTACAAGTACCTTAAGGGCGAGCCCACATCAACAAACCCTGTCGCAACAATCTTTGCATGGACAGGCGCACTTAGAAAGCGTGGTGAGCTCGATAATATTAAGGAGCTTATGGATTGGGCCGACAAGATGGAAAAAGCAACTCTTTCCGTTATCGAGTCAGGCCGCATGACAGGAGATCTCGCACTTATCACATCACTTCCAAACCCTGTAAAGCTTGGAAGCGAAGAGTTCCTTGATGCTATTGCTGAAGAATTTAATAAGAATTGATAATAGAGAGTTAAAAGCCGCAGAGATGCGGCTTTTTTCTTTTGTAAAACATTGTAATGTTAGATTTACTGCGATTTTTCGTGCTTGATGATGTATCTTTGTACATGATAGAATGTTACTGGTTTGTTAATGAATTTTTATAAACAGAGAGTAACATAATGGAAAATGGGGAACAGATTTTTAAAACAAATACATATCAGTGGTTTTTGATGTTCTTGGCATATTCTAAGGTAGAGCTTGAACAGGCACCCTCAAGGTTTTTGGATTTTCAGAAATATATGAAAGAGGCAAATTCTGCAATAAGAGCTGCCAATATTGAAGGTGTCGGTATCATCAGTGAGAATCCCGCTGACATAGATATTATCAATCTTAATACGAGACGGACAAAGCTTAAAAATTTTGCTTTCAATATTAAGAGAGAAGCAGATGAACTTATTGATGATCCGTTTGTTTTGAGTATGACTGAGTTAGCCGGAGCGATTGAGGAGCATTCAAGATTTCAGGTTGACTATAACGGCGAAGTACAGACTATCGAATATGAAGAGATGGGTTCCGAATATATAGATAAGCTGTTCCAGGCACTTATAGATTCAAATGACTATGACTCGAAGGAACTCACAGGGAATGAAAATGTTGATAAATATATAAAAGAATATTCAAAATTTGATCAGACTCGTGGACAGTATGGATATGAGACGGCGCTTCACAATTGGAATCATTTAAATGCAGACCAAAAAGAGGCGCTTCGCCATATGTATGAATATAATTACAGACTGATGGAGAAGGATATATATGGTACTTCATACGAAGCCAAGGCTGCTCAAGATACTCTTAATCGTATGAATGAATGTTTTTATGAAATAGACGATTGGGGGAGAGTGACTGTAAATGATACGGCAAGAGGACTTTTAAAACTAAACAGTTCAAATAAAGAAAAAACGCATAGTTATAAGCTTCTTAGTGATTTTGCTTCTGGAGAAGGAAAGTTTGATGCCGGATTTTATCGTACAGACTTGGATGGAAATGTAACAGAAAATCATTACTTTTCAGATACTACTAATATTAGAAGCAAATCATCGTTGAAATATGAGTATGACAAAGCAGGAATAAGATTGGTGTTCCGTAATGAGTTACAGGGAATAGAAGCGCCGGGATTGAATCGTGAAATAGAGATTGGTTATTATATTACTCATTCAAGGTGTGAAAAATATATTGCTTCTGAGGAGAATAAGACTCCGGGATGCTATGATCATGTTAAAGAACTAGGTTTTGGAAAATCTACATTGGTTAGTATGCTGTTAAGTGCTGAAAACAGTAATGATATGCATATTTTTGACAACATAACAAAGGGAAAGGGTGATTACAGCAAGGTTTTTGATAGAGATGTAGAAAAACTTTCAGATTCCGGTAAACAAGTAGTTAGTGATTATATACTGTTACTTCAGAGTGCGTATGCGTCAACCGGAGAAACAAGATATGAGGATGAACTGGTTGCTACAAATGAATTTTTCACAACCATGGATAACCGGTATTCGCAAGGTTATTATCATTTATATGTTGATACAATGAGACCATATATTTCACAAGAGGATTTGGTGGATATATGGATTTCGCCTTATTATAAGCTTACAGAGGAGGAGATTAAAGAAGCAAAAACAATAATAAAAGAGAACAAAAAGCCGGAAGACTATGCGTTTGAAGCTGTCGAGAATACTTCTAGTATTTTAATGGGCCCTACTGCAAAAATATTAATGCCAAATAATAATAAGTATTCAATACTTCGTGATAAGTGTTCCGGAGTTCGAAGTGCGCAGAATGGATTTGATGAGACGATTGCTAATTTTGAGGATTTTCTACTTGATACAGTAGTAGCAGTAGAAGGAACAAAGCTAGAATTAGAGGCAAAGGGAATAGATTGGTTATTTGGAACTAATACAGCTCAGAGTGTTCGTGATGTGAGAGAAAAATATTCTGAATGGAGCGAAAATTGGAGAAATCCGATAGATCTCAGGGCTCAAAATGCAAGCACACAGCATCCGATTTGCTATGCGGGCGGAAAAGTGGCAGGAAATATCCTCCTTTATTACGCGACTGCACCTGTATTTGGGGAGTTGGCTGCAGCTATGAAAATAGAAAGTGCGGCAGGAAGATTTGTTATAAATCAGGTTGGACAAAATGTGCAAGATTTGGTGTTGGACACAAGAGTAGAATATGAAAAACTTACTGCAGATGGTGATTTTTCCGTTGAGGATCAGAAAAAGATTCGTAATAATGTAATTTTTAATATGGCATTAAACGGTTTAATGGGAGTGCCTGAGCTTGCCCATGACCTAAAAATAGAAAAGGTAGCAAAGGAAACGGAAAAAGCAATAGGTAATGCAGCAGATGTAACGCATCATTCATATAAAGGGGTGGATAGTTCTGCGGCAAATAATATTAAACTGGAAAAATTAGGTGATGTTGACGGGGCATTTGCAAAGAGTATAGAAACACCTAAAGTGCCTGATGAATCAGTAGCAAAGAATGCTGATGTCGCAAAAGCAGGAAAGAGTGCTGATGCAGCCAAAGCAGGAAACGTAGATGAAGTTTCAAAGATAACAAAACAGACCGGAAAAACATCACCGGATGCGGCGAAAGTGCCTGATGGATCAGTAGCAAAGAATGCCGATGCCGCTAAAGTAGGAAAGAGTGCTGATGCAGTCAAAGCAGGAAACGTAGATGAAGTTTCAAAGATAACGAAGCAGACAGGAAAGACAGCGCAGGAAGTGGCAAAAGTGCCAGATGCTTCAATTAAAAGTAATGTATCATATACGAAGCGTTTTGAATTTGGTACAGAAACAACTGAAGTGTTTAAGAATACTGGGAAAGAACTTGGTTATTCGGATGATGTATTAAAAAGATATTCGCAAGAAATAGAATCCGATGCTAATAGTCTGAATAGTATGTCTGAGATTGATAATAGTGATGATGGTATAATTTGTCTAAATGAAACATATGACGCCGATAATGGTGTTCGACCTTCTGAAAAAAATAGTCCTGTACAGATTATTAGTAATAAATTTCCTTATGATAATCAATCAGGAAAGGCTTTAAATTGTTTTATTGAAGATGGGAAAATAAATATTGAAAATGGTGTTCAAGAGGTTGATTTTGTTATAGATAAGAAGGGAGATATACATATTGGAAGAGGCCATTCTTTTTTGGCAGGTGGAGAAAATGTTCAAGCAGCGGGAACGATGAAAGTTAATTCTCAAGGATATATTAGAAGAATTACTAATAAATCAGGCCATTTTCAGCCAACAGTACTTGAGGCGATGAATTATCCTAAGATATTTCTTGATAATGGATTAAAAATTGATAATACTTGGATTACAATAAGTGAGTTTGAAACATCGTTATCAAATTATGTAATTCAGGAGAAAGTATATTATAATGGACCAATAAAATATATGTTTAAATAGAGAGAATATTATGGAAAAAATAAGAGAAATGAATAAGGCTATTTTTTATAATAATCTTATGGCTACGATACATGAAATTATGGGAAACTATGATCTTAAAGAGGATGATATCAGATTCAAAATTATTCCGGTTTATGAAAAAGATAAGTCTTTTAATGCGGTAGATGATGTGATGCGATTGGTAATATTGAGCGATTCCAATATTGGAGGCAAGCTTTTGACAGTTAAAGAAACCGTCAGTGTTGTAGGTTGTCAAGAACCGTTAGTTCCAATATGGATTAATATTTCCTATTATGGGAAAAAAGACGATAAGTTGATTTTTAATTTTGAGACCAGTTTAAGATTTAGAAAACCATCATTGCTTAGAAATGCTGATACAGGCCATCCTCCGTTTAGAGCAGAAATCAAGAAAGATTTTTGAAGGTAATCAGATGGCAATAGGGAGTAAAAATGACGATACAAGAAAATACAATTATACTACCGATGCCGACTGTAGAGCTATTGGAGGAAAAAGAGAAAAAATGGAAATTGATGCTGCCTTTAGATTATAGAAACTTTCTTTTGAATTATAATGGTGGGATTCCGAATGAAAAAAGCTTTGAATGCAATGGACATAATTATGCAGTTACAAGATTTTTGTGCATATTAAGGGATTTTCATGATACTCAACTTGGGTGGTACGATATTAGCGTTGTTGAATCGCAAATAGGAGAACGTTTGACTGATAATGAAGATTTAATTGGTGTAGAAGTTCTCCCTATTGTGGAACTGTTTGCGGGTGATTATGTATGTTTGGATTATAGAGAAAGCAAGGACAATCCAACCGTTTGCGTGTGGAATCATGAAGAATCAGAGGATTTTTCCCCTGTAACATATAAAGCATCAAATTCTTTTACGGAATTTATTGAACGGTTGAAGTGAACTGGAGTTAAACAATGCTCTCTTTTTGGTAAGTATTATAGCTTATGGCATGCATCTGGATAGAGTAAGCCTACGAATTAACCTTCCGCTCTTTGCCACTGCCTCGAAGGGGAATTTTTGGATGAGCTTTAGATTCTTGAGTGTTGCAGCATGTGCCCTGAAAAGGCTGTTTATGACTCAAACTGTTTGACGCATCTTTCGGCGATAAGCCGAAAGATCGGAGTTTTTGAGTCATAGCCTTTTCAGGGCACATGCTGCAATGCCAAGAATCTAAGCGAATCCATCAATTCCCCTTCGAGGCAGTGGCATAGTAGTGGATAGTTCTGAATCGTAACGCTACTATGCAGTTTGCACCACGAAATAGCCTTATTTTTTTCTTTTTGCCGCGGCGTTTATATGCTATACTATTCACTGGTTATACATTTACGGTATGAAAGAGACACACGGATGTTGGATGGGAATCGCAAAAAGAAAACATATAGTAAAAAGATAAAACGCCTTCGCAGAGGGATTGTTATAACTGTTGTGGCGGCGTGTCTAATCCCGACGTGTATCTGTATTATTCTTTCCGTTAGGTATGACAGGTTAAATGCCAAGTATAAACAGAGCACTGCGGATCTTGAATGGTATAGACAAAGATACGGTAGTGAACTTTCAATTCTTTCCGCCATGCAACCGAATGAAGATGCAGCAGGAGCTGCAGGAAGCGATCTGGGGGCTGAGACGGGAGGCTTTGAGCAGGATTATGCCGATGTCGATACCAGTGGAGCGCAAAATCCCGAAGACATCGAGGGTACAAGATATGTATATCTTACTTTCGATGACGGTCCGAGTATTTATACCGAAGAGATATTGGATATTTTAAAAGAGAATAATGTAAAGGCCACTTTCTTTGTGTGCGGTAAACCTGATGCCAAGTATGTCAATGCCTACAAGAGAATTGTAGAAGAGGGACATACACTTGGAATGCACTCTTACAGCCACAAATACAGTGATATTTACGCATCCCTTGATTCATTTAAAGAGGATTTCGATAAGCTAAGAATATTTTTGTATGAGACCACGGGCGTCTGGGCAAAGTATTACAGATTTCCCGGCGGAAGTTCCAATGCCGTAAGTAAGGTTGATATCAAGGAGCTTGAGAACTTTTTGGAAGGTACCGATGCCACTTTCTATGACTGGAATATTTCTGCGAAAGATGACAAAGCGGGCAACACCAAAGAGTCGATTTATGCTAATATAGTAGATAATGTCCCAAAATTTAAACACTGCATCGTGTTAATGCATGACGCTGCAGACAAGCGTAGTACCGTTGACGCTTTGCCTGATATCATAAGAGATATCAAGGCTATGGATGATACCGTGATAGTTCCGATAACAGATAATACGTTACCGGTTCAACATATCAAATAAAAGTATTAACAAGAAAAAGTGAACGGAGGAGAAACAATGGGATTTTTTTCTGAGCTAAAGAGCGATTTATCCCAAGCAGTTAACACTCTCATGCCTGATGATAAGGCTGATGAGACAAGGGTTCTTGATAAGGAAAGTGTTGATGGGGAAACTGTTAGACCTGAAGATGTGGATCTTGACAGTATGCTTGATCGTCTTGATGAAATCAAGCTTGATGATGTGGTGAACGAGGAAGAAGGTTTATCTGAAGAGTCGGAGCAGACTCTTGATAATTCTGAAGAAACGGGAGAGGCAGTGTCGGTAGAGGCTTCTGCTGATAACGAAACTTCCGATAATGAAAATACAAATGAAGGGGCTTCTGACGAACAGGCTGAAACAGTAAGTGAAGAGCGTGCGCTTGAGCAGCTTATTGAGGCACAGACAACATCAGAGGTAAAGGCAGGTGAGCCGATGAGTGCGCTTGAGGCTATCAATAATTCTAATATCGATGAGTACATTGCGGAGAGCAATGCTACAGATAAAAATACTAATAACGGGGGAGAAGAAACTATGGAATTTGATCAGCAGACACCTACAGATGAAACAGCCAGCATTACAGAAGGAATGGTACTTACAGGAGATTTGCAGACAACTGGCTCTCTTGATCTTATCGGTAAGATTAATGGTAACGTTAAATGTCTTGGAAAACTCAATGTTACAGGTGAGATCGTAGGTGATTCGGATGCGGCAGAGATTTATGCCGAGTCAGCAAGAATCACAGGTGAGGTTAAGAGTAAGGGCAGCGTTAAGGTTGGACAGAGCACTGTTATCGTTGGTAATATCTTTGGCTCAAGCGCAGTTATCGCAGGAGCTGTAAAGGGTGATATCGACGTTCACGGACCGGTTGTTCTTGATACAACAGCCATTGTTATGGGTAATATCAAGTCTCAGTCAGTGCAGATCAATAACGGTGCTGTTATTGAAGGTATGTGCTCACAGGCATATGCTGATGTAAATCCTTCAGAATTCTTCGAGGGACTTAAGAACAGATAAGTAATTAAAGCATATGGAGAGATTATGAGAATATTATTAAAACTTAGTGGTGAAGCACTCGCAGGTGACAAGAAGACAGGATTTGACGAAGAAACTGTCAGAAAGGTTGCCCTTCAGGTTAAAGAACTTACCGAGAAAGGAACCGAGGTTGGAATTGTTATCGGAGGCGGTAATTTCTGGAGAGGAAGAACCAGCGAAAATATCGACCGTGTTAAAGCGGATCAGATAGGTATGCTTGCAACCATAATGAACTGCATCTATGTTTCTGAGATTTTCAGAAGTGAAGGAATGATGACAAATATACTTACTCCTTTTGAGTGCGGCTCATTTACCAAGCTCTTTTCCAAAGACAGAGCAAACAAGTACTTTGCTAAGGGAATGGTTGTATTTTTTGCGGGAGGTACGGGACATCCTTATTTCTCAACAGATACAGGAGTTGCTCTTCGCGCAATAGAGGTAGAGGCTGATTGCATCTTGCTTGCAAAGGCAATTGACGGTGTATATGACAGCGATCCTGCCACAAATCCCGATGCAAAGAAATATACTGAGGTTTCTATCGACGAAGTTATTGCCAAGAACTTGCAGGTTGTTGATATGACAGCTTCAATAATGGTAAGAGACAACAAGATTCCTATGAGAGTATTTGCTCTTCAGGAGGAAAAAAGCATTGTAAACGCCGCCGACGGCAAATTTAACGGTACGACTGTTACTGTTTGACGTTTTGGGTACTTAATTAATGGAGGCATATTTATGAACGAAAGAATTAAAGAATACAACGACAAGATGCAGAAATCATTCGATTTTCTCAAGGAAGAGCTGGCTTCTATCCGCGCAGGAAGAGCCAACCCCCATGTGCTTGATAAGATAAAAGTAGATTATTACGGAACACCTACACCTATTCAGCAGGTTGGTAACGTTTCAGTTCCCGAAGCCCGTATCATCCAGATTGCACCTTGGGATAAGACACTTATCAAGGATATCGAGAAAGCGATCATGACATCAGATCTCGGAATCACACCGAGCAATGACGGAGCTGTAATAAGACTTGTTTTCCCTGAGCTTACAGAGGAGAGAAGAAAACAGCTTGCAAAGGATATTCGCAAGAAGGGTGAGGATGCAAAGGTTGCAGTCAGAAATGTAAGACGTGACGGCAATGATGCACTCAAGAAGCTTAAGGGCTCTGATGTATCTGAGGATGAGATCAATGATCTTAATGATGAGCTTCAGAAAGTAACAGATAAGTTCATCAAGGATATTGATGCTGCTGTAGAAGATAAGAATAAGGAAATCATGACAGTCTGATTTCCTCAAAATAGGATATTTGTTATGGAAGAAAATAGAAATGTACCTGCACATGTTGCGATAATTCTGGACGGAAACGGAAGATGGGCAAAGGCAAAGGGACTTCCCAGAAATGCCGGACATCTGCAGGGAGCAAAGGCCGTTGAGGATATTTTGTATGATGCCAAGGATATGGGTATAAAGTATCTCACGGTATATGCTTTTTCAACAGAAAACTGGAGTCGTCCTGAGGCAGAGGTTTCTGCCCTCATGATGCTCCTTCGTAATTACCTTAAGACAAGTATAAAGAAGTCTATGAAGAACAATGTAAGATGTCGTGTTATCGGCGACAGAAGTCTTCTTGCCAAGGATATCATCGAAGCAATCGAGAATCTTGAGAAGACTACAGCCGGAAATACAGGCCTTACGTTTACTATTGCCATCAATTACGGAAGCAGAGATGAGATCAGAAGATCCTTTATTAAACTTGCAGATAAGGTAAAAGCGGGCGAACTTGAGCCCGGTGAGATCACAGAAGATATGATAGCTTCCAATCTTGATACTGAGTATATGCCGGATCCGGATCTTTTGATCAGGACCTGTAATGAACAGCGCGTATCAAACTTCTTGTTATGGCAGCTTGCATATACGGAGTTTTATTTTACTCCCGTTGCTTGGCCTGATTTTAATAAGGCTGAACTTGAAAAGGCAGTAGAAGCATACGGAAACAGAAACCGTAAATTCGGCGGTCTCAAGCAGGATCAGATTTAAGATCCTAAATGAAATTGAGTGAATAGGCGGGGTTAGTGTATTGAAAGAGAGAGTGATTAGTGGAATTGTGATCGCAGCTGTACTTGCGGCGGTTCTGATTTCAGGGGGCTATTTTCTGGCAGGAGTTCTGTTTGTTGTTTCGCTTGTCAGTTATAACGAACTTACAAAAGCTACCGGAGTTCATGACTCCGGTTCCAAAGTTAATCCGCTTGAGACATGCGGATATATATCGATAGTGGTACATTATCTTCAAATGATACTGCTAAGAGATTACAGATATTATATTTTTTCTTTGATGTTTGCTTTTTTCCTGATAATGGCATGTTATGTTTTGACATTTCCTAAGTTTAATTCGACAAAGGCAATGTCGGCATTTTTTAGTTTTGTATATGCACCTGTGAACATGTCTTTTGTGTATCTGCTCAGGATACGTCCCGATAACGGATGGATTTTTGCGTGGGTACCGTTTATTGCATGGGTAAGTGATACATGTGCTTACTTTGCGGGAAGAACTTTCGGCAAGCATAAGCTTGCACCTGAGCTTTCACCGAAGAAGACTGTGGAAGGCGCAGTCGGTGGCGTTCTTGGCTCGGTAATAGTGGGATTTGTGATAGGATATGTTGTTTATCTTAAAAAGATACATGATATCAAATTCCTTATCGTTATGATCATTATTACTTTTGTGGGAAGTATTATCGGACAACTTGGTGATCTTCTTGCATCAGGTATTAAGAGAGACCACAAAATCAAAGATTACGGAAATGTTATTCCGGGACACGGCGGTATCATGGATCGCTTTGACAGCGTTATCTTTGTGATACCATGTGTATATTTTTTGGCTGCGGTGTTATACCGTTTGTTATAAGGCAAGACATTAGAGAGTCGCAGGCAGTAACTGAAGCGGCTCTTTTTGTAATAGAAAATCTTTTTTGTATTGGGAGAATAGAGAGAAAAGATGCGTAGTATAGTATTACTTGGATCCACCGGATCCATTGGAACTCAGACGCTTGACGTTGTTAGAAACAATAAGGATGAGCTTAAGGTTGTCGGACTTGCGGCAAATAAGAGGGTAAGCGATGTAGAGCAGCAGGTCAGGGAATTTAAACCTAAGTATGTCTGCATGTTTGACACTGAAGCAGCTAAAGAGCTTCAGGAAAAGATAGCCGATACAGGTATCAAGGTTATGTCCGGAATGGACGGCCTTTTGGAAATCGTATCGGTGCCGGAAGCCGATACCGTTCTTACCGCAGTTGTCGGAATGATTGGAATAAGACCGACCATTAAGGCTATTGAGTGCGGAAAAGATATAGCTCTTGCGAACAAAGAGACTCTTGTTTGTGCAGGACATATCATCATGCCTCTTGCTAAGGAGAAGAATGTACAGATTCTTCCCGTTGACAGTGAGCACAGTGCGATTTTCCAGTCTCTTGTGGGACAGCCTAAGGATAAGGTTGAGAAGATCCTTCTTACCGCAAGCGGCGGGCCTTTTAGAGGAAAGAAGAGAGAAGAGCTTGCTGCGATGACAGCGGCTGATGCGTTAAAGCATCCTAACTGGGATATGGGCCCTAAGGTGACGATAGATTCATCATCTCTTGTAAATAAGGGACTTGAAGTCATGGAGGCAAGATGGCTCTTTGATGTCAGCCTTGATAATATTGAGGTTCTGGTACATCCTCAGAGCATAGTTCACAGCGCTGTTCAGTATGTTGACGGAGCTGTTATTGCGCAGCTTGGAGTGCCTGATATGAAACTTCCGATTCAGTATGCACTTTTTTACCCGGACAGACGTCCTATGGCGGAAAAGAGACTGGATCTTTTTGAGCTTGGTACTTTGTCATTTGAAAAGCCCGATATGGATACTTTCAGAGGACTTAAGCTTGCTTTTGATTCTGCATATGCGGGAGGCAGCATGCCTACTGTATTTAATGCCGCAAACGAGATGGCGGTTCGCAGATTCTTAAAGGGGGATATAAAGTATCTTGAAATATACGATATGATAGAAGAGGCAATGACACATCATAACAAGATTGAGAACCCTGATGTGGCACAGATACTTGATGCCGAGAAGGAAGTTTATGATTTCCTTGGCGGTAAATATGGGATTTGAGGATAAAAAATGATAGCCAGTGTAATTATATTTTTTATAATATTCGGAGTTTTGGTAACTTCGCATGAATTCGGACATTTTATAATCGCTAAGTCCGGAGGGATACGTGTAAACGAGTTTTTTGTCGGAATGGGACCGACGATCTGGAAAAAGCAAAAGGGAGATACATTATACAGCATAAAGCTTCTTCCCATAGGCGGTGCGTGCGTGTTTGACGGCATGGATCCTGTTGCTGAGGAAAAAGAAGGATATGACGAGCATTCATTTTTGTATGCACCTGTGTGGCGCAGAATAGCGACATTGTTCGGAGGACCTTTTGCGAATTTTATAATAGCCTATATTTTGGCGGTTGTTTTGGTTACTTTTTCACCGTGGGATATGCCCACAATAAATGCTCTTACAGATGATTCGGCTGCTTTGGAAGCAGGAATGGATGCAGGAGACAGAATCATAAGCATCGATGGCGAGAAGGTCTATATGGCATCCGAAGTAATGCTGATTTCTCAGTTTGCCGAAGGTTCACCTATGGATATCGTCTATGAGAGAAACGGCGAAGTTAAGAAAACAGTTCTTACTCCTAAGTACAGCGATGAGGATAAGCGCTATTACATGGGCGTTTATCTTGGAGAATATGAGGATATCAAGGGACCTGCATCTTTAAAATATGCATGGTACATGGTCAGATACAATTTCAAGGCAACTTACAGAAGTCTTGCGCTCCTTGTAAAGGGTAAGCTTTCCAAGGATGATGTTTCGGGACCTGTAGGAATGGTTAAGATTGTTGATGATACTTATGAAGAAGTTAAGCCGTACGGTGTTTCCGCGGTTATTCTCACAATGTTGTCACTTACGGTTCTTTTGTCGGTAAACCTTGGAGTAATGAATCTCCTTCCGTTACCGGCTCTTGACGGGGGAAGACTTGTATTTCAGTTTATAGAAGTTATTTTCGGAAAGCCCGTTCCTCCCGAAAAAGAAGGCATTGTTCACATGATAGGAATGATACTTCTCATAGCACTTATGGTATTTGTATTATTTAATGATATTACCAAGTTTACCAGATGATTTTTTGAAGGAGACTTATTATGGCATACAGAGACAATACTAAGGTTATAAAGATAGGCGACAGAGTGATAGGCGGAGGCAATCCTATTCTCATTCAGTCTATGACAAATACAAGAACAGAGGATGTTAAGGCAACGGTTGCCCAGATTCATGAGCTTGAAAAAGCGGGATGCGATATCATCAGATGTACAGTTCCCACTCAGGAAGCAGCCGAAGCTGTAAAAGAGATAAAGAAACAGATCTCTATTCCTCTTGTTGCGGACATTCATTTTGACTACAAGATGGCTATAGCTGCAATGGAAAACGGCGCCGATAAGATCAGGATCAATCCCGGAAATATCGGTTCAAAGGACCGCATCGCAGCTGTTGTTTCCTGTGCAAAAGAGAGAAATATTCCTATAAGAGTCGGCGTTAACAGTGGTTCTTTGGAAAAAGATCTCGTAGAAAAATATAACGGTGTAACAGCGCAGGGACTTGTTGAGAGTGCCCTTGATAAGATCGGCATAATTGAAGAACTCGGATACGACAACATGGTTGTAAGTATCAAGTCATCTAATGTTATGCTCTGCGTAAAGGCACATGAACTTCTTGCGGAAAAATGCAGTTACCCGCTCCATGTCGGTATCACTGAAGCAGGAACATTGTGGGGAGGAAACATCAAGTCGTCGGTAGGACTCGGAATAATCTTAAATCAGGGAATCGGCGATACAATAAGAGTTTCTCTTTCAGGTAACCCTGTAGAAGAAATTAAGACAGCCAAAGCTATTCTTCGCACTCTTGGAATAAGAGAGGGCGGAATAGAGGTTATTTCATGCCCTACATGCGGAAGAACCAAGATAGATCTTATCTCACTTGCAAATCAGACAGAGACGCTCGTTCAGAACTATCCTGATCTTAATATCAAGGTTGCTGTTATGGGATGTCCCGTAAACGGCCCGGGAGAAGCAAAAGAAGCTGATATCGGAATTGCCGGTGGTATCGGAGAGGGGCTCCTTATCAAGAAGGGCGAGATAATTAAAAAGGTTAAAGAAGATGAACTTCTTGCTGTTCTTAAGGAAGAACTGGACAACTGGAAGTAAAAAAGATTTTGCGAACAGAACGCAGATTGAAAGAAGTTTTTGGGGAATCGGCAAACACCGGGTGAGGGAGTAGATGTCAAAAAGTTTTTTTGAGGTTTTTCCTACGCTTAAACTTGATGCCAAGACCAAAGAGATCATGGAACAGACCGTGGTTGAAAAGGTTTCGACAACAAGAAAGCAGGATTTTTTAAGAATATATATATCCAGTAACAATCTGATTGATAAGGCGGATATTATTAAGACTGAGACGGGGATAAAGAAGCAGTTTTTCGGAAATCAGGATCTTACGGTCAAGATTTACGAGAAATTCTCCCTCTCGGCGCAGTATACGCCTAAGAATCTCATTGATATATACAAAGAAAGTATTGAGTTGGAGCTAAAAGACTATGACCATATGGAATATAGTCTTTTTCGTTCTGCGCAGTTTGTTTATCCCGAGGACGGAAATATCGTCATTCAGCTTGAAGACAGCGTTGTCGGGCAGAAAAAAGCTCACGATCTTGTCAGAGTCCTTTCAAAGATAGTCAATGAAAGATGCGGTCTTTCTGCGTCCATTACTCCTCAATTTGTAGAAGTTGAAAAGATCACCGAAGCTCCCGATTACTCCGCTGAATCTGCTAAGATGGCCAAGAAGCTTGAAGATGTTGAGCAAAAGGCCGAGGAAAAGAAAAAGCAGAAAGAAGAGCAGGAAGCAGCAAAAGAGGCTGCGGCTTCGGCAAAGAAGGCTGCTGTGGAGAAGCCTTCCGGAAAGCCGGCCGGCAAAGAAGGCGGATTTTCAAAGGGCAAATGGAGCGGAAAGAGAGATTTTGGCGGAAGCTTCAAGAGGTCGGATAATCCTGATGTTGTATTTGGAAGAGACTTTGACGATGAGACAATGAAGCTTTCGGATCTTGTCGGAGAACTGGGAGAAGTCTGCGTTCACGGCAAGGTGATCCTTTATGATAAGAGAGATATAAGAAACGAAAAGAGTATTCTTATCTTTGATATAACAGACTTTACCGATTCTATCACGGTAAAAATGTTCGTAAAGACAGAGGATGTTCCCGAGATAACCAAGGATATCAAGATGGGAGCGTTCCTTAAGATCAAGGGTATTGCTGCGGTCGATAAGTTCGATCACGAGCTTTCGATACAGTCGGTTGCCGGAGTTAAGAAGATTCCCGACTTTACGACTAAGCGTGTTGACAGAGCGGAGGTAAAGCGAGTTGAGCTTCACTGCCATACCAAGATGAGCGATATGGACGGTGTTTCCGAAGTTAAAGACATAGTTAAGCAGGCTTATAAGTGGGGAATGCCCGGAATTGCCATTACGGACCACGGCGTAGTACAGGCACTCACAGATGCCAATCACGTTTGGGAAGATTTATATTCTGCCGAAAAAAAGAGAAGAAAAGAGGCGGGAGAGCCGCCTATAGAGAGGCAGGATTTCTTTAAACTGATCCTTGGTGTGGAAGCTTACGTTGTCGACGATCTTAAAGAGATAGTTGTAAATGACAAGGGACAGCCTATCGAGGATACGACCTTCGTTGTATTTGATATTGAGACGACAGGTTTTTCGCCTATCAAGAATAAGATAATCGAGATCGGTGCCGTAAAGGTCAGAAACGGAGAGATACTTGAGAGATTCTCTGAGTTCATAAATCCTGAGGTTCCGATACCGTACAGGATCACCAAACTTACAAGTATCACAGATGACATGGTCATCGATGCACCTACGAGAGAGGTTATAATACCGCAGTTTGTTGAGTTTTGTAAGGATGCGGTTCTTGTAGGACATAACGTTGGATTTGATATAAGCTTTATCAACCAGAACTGTAAGGAACTGGGGCTTGATGTTGACTATACAACGGTTGATACGCTGTGGCTTTCAAGGTACTTTTTCCCGCTTCAGGCAAAGCATACGCTTGATGCTGTCGCAAAGACTTTGGGAGTTGTTCTTGAGCACCACCACAGAGCTGTTGATGATGCGGAGTGTACGGCGCTTATATTCAATAAATTCGTGCCTATGCTAAAAGAGCAGAAGGCAGAGACGCTTACTGATGTAAATATACTAGGAAAGCCCACAAAAGAGATGATAAGGCATCTTCGCCCCAATCATTGCATTATTCTTGCAAAGAATACTCTCGGAAGGGTTAATCTGTATACTCTTGTAAGTGAGTCGCACGTAGACTACTTCAGAAGATTCCCTCTTGTGCCAAAGAGCGAGCTTATTAAGCACA